>OERX01000123.1_pt1 | contig 8347 bp, 8 predicted proteins | sample 1540081 | NCBI WGS metagenome assembly OERX01 (sample SAMEA3891871, study PRJEB23780) | metagenome | biome: terrestrial biome; feature: animal house; material: Caecal content | place: Italy | collected 2015-05-05 | reverse complement strand
GGACAGGAGGGCCAGGAAGTTGCCCAGGCCGCCCCCCATCTCCAGGCTGTCCACGAAGAAAAACAGCACCCCGCCGAACACCACCGCGCAGGCAATCAGGTCCAGCCTCCTGGGCCGCTTGTGCCAGAACAGCAGAGAGAACACAATGACGAAAATAGGGGCGGTAAACTGAAGCACGATGGTGTTGGCCGCCGTGGTCAGCTTGTTGGCCACCGCATACAGCAGGTTGGTGCCGAACACGCACACGGCCCCCAGGAAAATCCAGCGGTTCAGACGGGGCGGGTGCCTGGTGGCCGCCAGAAATGCCCCGATGACCACCAGGGCGATGGCGGTGCGCCCGCCGTTGATGGACATCCCGTTCCAGGGGATCACCTTGATGCACAGCCCGCCGATGCTGTACAGCAGGGCGGCCAGAAAGACGAAGAGGGTGCCGGTGTGTTTGTTCATAAAATGCCTCCTTGGCCGCCTGCGCGGTCGATCTCGGCCTGCAGCCGGTCCAAAAACCGGGCGGCTTCGGCGCCGTCCATCTGGGTGTGGTGGAACTGGAAGGACAGGGGCAGCCTGGCCCGGAACCATTCCCGGCGGTAGCTGCCCCAGATCAGGAAGGGATTGTTGTAGATGCCGGCGTAGATGTTCACCGCGCCGTCGATCCGATGGCCGGGCAAAGCCGAAGTGCCGATCACCATATAGTCGTCCCCCAGCTCAAAGGCGCGGCCGGTGCGGTGGACCCGGCGGGTCAGAGCCAGATAGTCCCGGTTGAAGCGGATGAGGCTGTCCGAGACGGGGATGTCGCAGGTGTTGATGCCGCCGCCTTCCAGGGCCACCACCGTGTTGACGGCCAGTTTGTCGTACTGCATCAGCTTGTCCCCCACCGGCAGCAGGGCAAACTCGGGGGTGCGGGCCGCCGCCCGCCCGATGCACCAGCACAGCAGCATATGGAATTTGAGATGGTGGCGCCGGCTCAGCCGCAGCAGGGGCGTCACGTCCAGCGTCTGGAACAGCGTCAGCATGGGCATGGGCGCGCGCATCCAGACAGCCGCAGCCGCCCGCGGGGTCTGGCTAGGGTCGATTTCTCGGGCCATGGTGGATCCTCCAAGCATGATTTCAAAAAACGAACCGCCCTTCCGGCTTATTGCGGCCTCTCCTCCAAAAGTTTTTGCAGAAAGCAGCCGATCTGGCGGTTGATGTAGACCGGGTTGTCGGTGTTGGAGTTGTGCCCCGCAGCGGGGACCCAGACCAGGGACAGGCCCTCCCCCTCAGACCAGGCGCGGTTGTACCGTTTGGTGGAGGCGGCCCGGTCATGGACGCCGCAGAACAGCAGGGCCGGACAGTCGATGCGGTAGGGGAGGTTGGCCTCCAGCGCGTCGGCCAGCATCCGGAAGCCGTGGGCCGCCAGGGCGGCGTATTCGGCGGGGGAATAGCTGTCCATCATCCGGCGCATGAGGGCCCGGCCGTAGGGGGTCTCGGCACACCCGTCGGCCCCGGCCACCCGCAGGGCCCGCCAGGGATAAAGCCGGTACACCGGCCCGCAATGGCGCAGCAGCGCGATCTCCCAGCGGGCGGTGTACCTGCGCTTGAGGGGGGCCGAGTCGATGGCGATGAACCCGGCGGCCTCGCCGGGATATTCCTGCAAAAAGCACTGGGCCACATACCCGCCCATGGACTGGCCCACCAGGCAGAAGGCGCGCACCTCCTCCTGTTCCAAAATGCCGTGGAGCCAGACCGCCTGGTCCCGGAGGGAGAAATCCAGCGGGAAAGGCCGGGACGCCCCGTGCCCCGGCGCATCCCAGACCAGGATGCGGTACCGCCCGGCAAAGGCCTTGACCTGCAGGTCGAACAGCCGGTGGTCGGCGGTCAGCCCGGGCAGCAGCACCAGGGTCATGGCCTCCGGCGCGGTGAAATCGGTCCAGTAGTGGATGTCCCCCTTGGGGGTGGAATAGATCTTTCCTTGCATGGCACGGCGCCTCCTGTCAGATGTTGGGATCTTCAAAAACCGCCCGCCCCGGCAGGGACGGACGGTTTGGCGGTTTTATTCTTCCAGGGGCGTTTCGTACTGGGCGAAGCCGCTGGAGCGGATGACCTGGCCGTCCTTGGTGCACCAGAGGGCCTCGACCCCTTCCAGGCTTTCGATCAGGGCCATGCCCTCTTCAAGGGGCATGCAGAAAACGCCGGTGGACAGGCAGTCGGCCAGCCCCGAGTCGGGGCAGAGGATGGTGACGGCGGTGAAATAATCGGCGGGCCAGAGGGTGTCGGGGTCGATGATGTGGTGGTAGCGGACCCCGTCCACCGTGTAAAAACGCTGGTAGTCGCCGCTGGTGACCAGGGCCTGGTCGTTGGAGTTGACCACCGCCAGAAGCGAGGAACCGCTGTTGTAGATCAGGGAGTCGTCCCAGGGGCTGACGATGCCGCTCTCCCAGGGCTGGCCCTGGGGCTTGGACCCCACCGAGCGCAGGTTGCCCCCCACGCTCAGGGACAGGCTGACCAGGCCGCGCTCCCGGGCAGCCTGGCAGACCTGTTCCACCGCGTAGCCCTTGCCCACGCTGCCCACATCCAGGCGCATCTCGGGGTCGGCCAGGTAGACGGTGCCGGCCTCCCGGTCGATGATGACGTCCTCGATGTTGCAGTGCTGGGCGGCGGCTTCCAGCTCTTCCTGGGTGGGCAGCTGGTTGTCCGCGTCGGAGGGGTCGGCCTCGGCGGCCTCCCGGTAATCGTGCCAGATGGCCAGCACGCTGCCCATGGCGATGTTCAGCTTGCCGTTGGTGGTGTCGTACATCTCCACGGCCAGCTCCAGCATATCCAGGATCCGCTCGTCCACCCGGACCGGGGCGACGCCGGCGTTGTCGTTGATGGTCTTGATGTTGTTGACGCCCTCGTAATCGTTGTAAATATCGTAGAGCCGGTGGTAGGTGACCAGATCGTCGTGGAGGGCCTCCATCTGCTCGTCGAACTCGGCCTGGCTGTCGCAGTAGGCGATGACCTGGGTCATGGTGTCAAAGACATCGAAATAGTAGGCGGTAAAACGCTGGGCGTTGTCGCTGACCGTGGCGGACTGGGGCTGGCTGGCGCAGCCTGCCAGCAGCCCCAGGCAGAGGGCCAGGCAGGCCAGCGCGGCGCAAAGACGGCGTGTCACAGGGCGGGCACCTGACCTTTCTGCTGCGGGGCCGCTTCGGCCAGCAGCTGGGCCAGCAGGTCCCCAAAGACCCACTGGCGGTTGGAGGGGGTCACCACCGCCCGCAGGGGGATCTGGGCCTTGGCGTTGTTCAGCAGGTCCAGCAGGGTGGCGGCGTCCCGCGGGCGGAAATTGGCCAGCAGGATGGCCGGGGGATAGGCCCCCGGCTCCAGGCGGAGGGTGCGGGCGGCGGCCAGAGGTACTTCGCCCAGCAGCTGGGCCACCGTCTGGCCGGCCTCGCCGGGGCTGACCAGGCGCACCTTCATCCCGAAGGCGTCGGCCATGCCGTCCAGGATGCCCCGGTCCCCGGGGGCGAGGTTCCACCCGAGGACCATGGGGACCCCGGCGTTCTGGTTGCGGGCGATATGGGCTTTCATAAAAAGTACCTCGTTTCATCACTCAATCTTCCACAGTATACCACAAACCGCCCGGAAAGAAAACACCGCTGCAGCAAAAAGCCCGCAGCAGCGCGCCGCGGGCAGGGGAAAGGGAGGCTTAATTCAGGGTCTTGCCGAAGAAGGGCACCTCCTGCCGGATGAACTCCATCAGCTCGTCGAACTGGTCGGGGGTCAGGCTCTGGGCGCCGTCGCATTTGGCCTTGGCGGGGTCGTTGTGGACCTCGATCATCAGGCCGTCGGCCCCGGCGGCCACCGCCGCCTTGGCCAGCTGGGGCACCATCCAGGCCTGGCCGCAGGCGTGGCTGGGGTCCACCACCACGGGCAGGTGGGTCATTTTGTGCAGCATCACCACGCCGGCCAGGTCCAGGGTGTTGCGCATGCTGGTCTCAAAGGTGCGGATGCCCCGCTCGCACAGGATGACGTTCTCGTTGCCTTCCGCCATGATGTATTCGGCGCTCATGACCAGCTCCTCCAGGGTGTTGGCCAGGCCGCGCTTGAGCAGCACCGGCTTTTTCTGGCGGCCGGCGGCTTTCAGCAGCTCAAAGTTCTGCATGTTGCGGGCCCCGATCTGGACAAGGTCCACATTTTCAAACAGGGGCAGGTGCTCGGTGTTCATGATCTCGGTGACGATGGGGCTGCCGGTGGCCCGGCGGGCCAGCTTGAGCAGGTCCAGCCCTTCGCTGCGCATCCCCTGGAAGGAGTAGGGGGAGGTGCGCGGCTTGAAAGCCCCGCCCCGCAGCAGGCTGGCCCCGGCGGCCTTCACCCGCTGGGCGCAGTAGGTGATCTGTTCCTCGCTCTCGATGCTGCAGGGGCCGGCGATGACGGCAAAGTTCCCCCCGCCGATCTTGACCCCTTCCACGTCCACCACCGTGTCGTCGGGGTGGAATTTGCGGTTGGCTTTTTTGTAGGGCTCGGACACCCGGCGGACCGTCTCCACCACCGGGTTTGCCAGCACCCAGCTCTCGGCGATGGCTTTGGTGTCGCCGATCAGGCCCAGAATATGGGTGTCGCGCCCTTTCGAGTCGTTGATCTCAAAGCCCATGCCGGTCAGCTCGCGGCAGAATGCCTGTACCTGCGCCTCGGGGGCGTCCTGTTTGAGGATGATGATCATGGAAGTGCTCCTTTCCCACTATTTGCTTCAGTTGAGTGAATCGATGGGGCTATTATATCGCTTCAGGACAATGAAGTCAAGAGGGGCGGCGAAATTTTTTCTCCGCGGCGCGCGCCGCCGCCTGTTCATCCGGCGGGTTTTGTGGTACAATATCCTTATAAGTAGGAAGGTGAGAAAGATGGCGAAAGAAGCCAAGACCAACGCGATGCGCTTTCTCGAAAAGGAGAAAGTCGCCTATACCGCCCACGAATATCCCCACGAGGAGGGGGTGGCGGTGGACGGCGTCACCGTGGCCCGGAGCATGGGCGAGGACCCGGCCTGCGTCTTTAAGACCCTGGTGACCCAGGGGGCCAGCCGGAATTATTTTGTGTTCGTCATCCCGGTGGCGGCCGAGCTGGACCTGAAAGCCGCCGCCCGCAGCGTGGGGGAAAAGAGCGTGGCCATGATCCATGTGGCCGACATCAACAAGGTGACCGGGTACATCCGGGGCGGATGCAGCCCCGTGGGGATGAAAAAGCAGTACGTCACCGTGTTCGATGAGAGCGCCCTGGCCCAGGAGAAGATTTATGTCTCCGGCGGGCGGATCGGCACCCAGGTCTGCTGTGCCCCCGCCGAGCTGATCCGGGCCGCCGGGGCCACCACCGCCCACATCATTTTCTGAGGGGGAGAGCCCCCGAAATCCTGACCGGAACTTTACAAAAACAGAGCGGAAAACCGGGACGGGCCGGTTGAAGAAAAAGTCGTACTATTGTAACATTGCGTGGGGAATTTGCACAAAACTTTCCGAACCAGCTCGGAACAGGTCAAACACAAGGGAGAATTTGTGTAAAATCTCTTTGCAAAGGCGGTACTTTGCCGTACACTGTAGACGTACAGGACAAGCAAACCAAAGGACGGGCGGACGGATATGGTCTTTGCAGACAACAGCTTGGCGGGCGCGCTGCGCCCCGCGTGGTATGGCCGGCGGCTGCCGTGTGCTTCCGCCGGGCTTTGCCGTACCGTCCTGTTCGCAGCATAGCAATACAAGGCCGTGGTGTAGCCGCATCACAGCCTTTTTTGTTTCGCTGTGCGCCGTGGTTTGCCCCCGCGTTTGTTTTTAGGATGGAGGATTTGAGTTATGATTCGTAAAGTTGCCGTTATCATGGGTTCGGACAGTGACTGGCCGGTGGTCAAGGGCGCCTGCGCCCAGCTGAAGGATCTGGGCATCCCCTTTGAGGCCCACATCCTTTCGGCCCATCGGACCCCGGCCGCCGCGGCTGAGTTCGCCAAGAGCGCCCGGGCCAATGGCTTTGGGGTGATCCTCTGCGCCGCCGGCATGGCGGCCCACCTGGCCGGCGCTTTTGCCGCCAACACCACCCTGCCGGTGATCGGCATCCCCATGAAGGGGGGCGCCATGGACGGCCTGGACGCCCTGCTGGCCACCGTCCAGATGCCCAGCGGCATCCCGGTGGCGACGGTGGCCCTGAACGGCGCCAAGAACGCCGCCTGGCTGGCCGCCCAGATCCTGGCCCTGTCCGACGAGGGGCTGGCCGCCCGCCTGGAAGAGGAGCGGGCCAAGATGGGCCGCGACATCGCCGCCAAGGAGGCAAAGCTGCAGCAGGAGGTCGCCGCGCTGTAACGGGGCGCGCAGCCTGCACGATACGGAAAGAAAAGAGACAAAGGAGCACGTATGTCTGATTTTGCCTATCCGCTCCATGAGGAGTGCGGCGTTTTTGGTATCTACGACAAGGCCGGCACCGAGGATGTGGCCGTGGCGGTGTATTCCGCCCTGTATGCGCTGCAGCACCGCGGCCAGGAGAGCTGCGGCATGGCCGTCAACGAGGACGGCGTCATCACCGGCCACCGGGACCTGGGCCTGGTGAACGAGGTGTTCACCCCCCAGGTGATGGAGACCATGCGCAAGCCCGAGGCCCGCATGGCCACCGGCCATGTCCGCTACGCCACCGCCGGCAGCCGGGTGCGGGCCAACGCCCAGCCCATGATCGTCCGGCACGGCCGGGGCACCATGGCCCTGTGCCACAACGGCAACCTGACCAACGCGGTCCAGCTGCGCAACGCGCTGGAAAACGACGGGGCCATCTTCCACGGCTCGTCCGACACCGAGGTCATCTGCTACCTGCTGACCCGCAACCGCCTCCGGCACAAAAGCATCGAGCAGGCGGTGTCCGCCACCATGGAGCAGCTGGAAGGGGCCTACAGCCTGATCATCATGTCCTCCACCAAGCTGATCGCGGTGCGGGACCCCCGGGGCTACCGGCCCCTGTGCATCGGCACCCTGCCGGGGGGCGGCTACGCTTTTGCCAGCGAGAGCTGCGCCCTGGACGCCGTGGGCGCCGCCCTGCTGCGGGACGTGGAACCCGGCGAGATCGTGGTGGCCGACGCCAACGGCCTGCGCAGCATCAAGGACCACTGCAGCCGCAAGCCCAGCCAGATGTGCGTGTTTGAATACATCTACTTTGCCCGGCCCGACAGCACCATCGAGGGCTGCTCGGTCCACGAGGCCCGGATGCAGGCGGGGCGCTTCCTGGCGCAGGAGCACCCGGTGGACGCCGACGTGGTCATCGGCGTGCCCGACTCGGGCCTGGACGCCGCTTTGGGCTACGCCGAGGCCAGCGGCATCCCCTACGGCATCGGCTTTATCAAGAACAAATACATCGGCCGCACCTTCATCCAGGGCAACCAGAAGCAGCGGGAAAACAGCGTGCGCATCAAGCTGAACGTCATCGCCAGCACGGTGCGGGACAAGCGGGTGGTCCTGATCGACGACTCCATCGTCCGCGGCACCACCTCGGCCCGCATCATCAAGCTGCTGCGGGACGCCGGCGCAAAGGAGGTCCACTTCCGTGTGTCGGCGCCGCCCTTCAAGTACCCCTGCTATTTTGGCACCGACATCCCCGACCAGAAGCTGCTGGTCGCCACCGGGCGCACCGTGGACCAGATCAATGAGATCATCGGCGCGGACACCCTGGGGTATCTTTCCACCGAGCACGTCGTCCAGCTGGCGCCCGGAGCCGGCTGCGGCTTCTGCACCGCCTGCTTTACCGGCCAGTACGCCGTCAAGCCCGAGGTGGTGCTCTCGACCGACATCCACGACCGCCCCCTGCACCAGCGTCCCAAGGGGGAGAAAAAGTTAGGAGAGTAAACCATGGAAAAGAGCTATTCCGAAAGCTACAAGGCGGCCGGCGTCGACATCACCGCGGGCTACCGCTCGGTGGAGCTGATGAAGCAGTATGTCAGCCGCACCATGAACGAGCACTGCATCGGCGGCCTGGGCGGCTTTGGCGGCCTGTTTGAGCTGGACTGCACCGGCATCCAGCACCCGGTGCTGATCTCGGGCACCGACGGCGTGGGCACCAAGCTGCGCATCGCCATGCTGCTGGACCGGCACGACACCGTGGGCATCGACTGCGTGGCCATGTGCGTCAACGACGTCATCTGCGCCGGCGCCAAGCCCCTGGTCTTTTTGGATTACATCGCCTGCGGCAAAAACGTGCCGGAAAAGATCGCGGACCTGGTCAAGGGCGTGGCCGAAGGCTGCGTCCAGGCGGGGGCGGCCCTGGTGGGCGGCGAGACCGCCGAGATGCCCGGCTTCTACCCCGAGGACGAGTACGACCTGGCCGGCTTTACGGTGGGCGTGGTGGACAAGAGCAAGATCCTGAACAACGACAC
>OERX01000121.1_pt1 | contig 8417 bp, 9 predicted proteins | sample 1540081 | NCBI WGS metagenome assembly OERX01 (sample SAMEA3891871, study PRJEB23780) | metagenome | biome: terrestrial biome; feature: animal house; material: Caecal content | place: Italy | collected 2015-05-05 | reverse complement strand
GTCCACTATGTATTGGAGACCCCGGAGGCTTCTTCCGGGGAGGCGGCCTCTTCCGGCGCAGTGGAGGGCAGCGCCGCCGCAGGGGAGAACTACGTCCCCGGCGTCTACGTCAAATTCGGCAACCTGGCCCACTTCTGCCGCATCGACCCGGTGGACAGCGACCACCCCCTGATCACCGACGGCGCCTACATCATCGTCCCGCCCAAGGGCACCGACGGCTCGGTCAGCGAGGTGCGCCTGTACGACCAGGTCATCGTGGAAGGACAAAATCTCTACGACGGCAAACTTTTATCCTAGCTCTTATTGACATCCGGCCTAAAAAAACAGATAATATAGAGAGCTATTCTTTTCTGCCGCCCGGCTGCACGGGGCGGGCGGCAGCTTTTATGGCAAAATGGCATCTGCTTGCAGATGAAAGGAGCGGTATCGATGTCTTTCATGCAAAATATTAAAAAGGGACTTTTCGGCGAGGATGACGGCTACGACGATCAGTACATCGACGACGGGCCCCAGATGGTGAACAACAACAGCGGCTTCGGCAGCGCGGACTCGTACGACGAGGAAGGCGGCGACAGCGGCAAAAGCGGCAACCGCGTGGTCAACATCAACGCCACCACCCAGCTCAAGGTGGTCCTGGTCAAGCCCGAGCGGTTCGAGGACGCCAGCACCATCGCCGACCATCTGAACAACAAGCGCACCGTGGTGCTCAACCTGGAATCCACCAACAAAGAAGTCTCCCGCCGTCTGGTGGATTTCCTGTCCGGGGTGGCCTACGCCAACAACGGCCAGATCAAGCGGGTGGCCAACAGCACCTTTATCATCACCCCGTACAACGTGGACATCATGGGCGACCTGCTGGACGAGCTGGAGAACAATGGCGCGTTCTATTGAGGACGGCACCGAGGCCCAGCGCCCGGCGCGGGGCTATATCCCGCCCCAGAACGATAAAGAACGGTTTCTGATGCGCCACATCGAGGATCTGGCCCGCACGGCCGAGGCCCGGGGCATTCCCCGGTATTCCTCCTTCCTCAGCGACCGGGAGCAGGTGCTGGCCCGGGCGGCTCTGTCCAGGGCCGGCTGCACCTGCTGGCGCCTGGAGGGCGGCTACCCCGACGCCGAGCGGCGGCTTGCGGCCATCGAGCCGGAAGGCTCCTGGACCGACAGCCCGCTGGCCTGTGTCCGGCTGGACTGCCGCGCCGCGCCCGGTGCAGACCTGCCCACCCACAGGGACTATCTGGGCAGCCTGATGGGCCTTGCCCTCAAGCGGGAGGCCCTGGGGGACATCGTCCTGCCGGCGGACACGCCCGGTACGGCCTATGTCTTTGCCCTAGAGCCGGCGGCCCGGCTGATCTGCGAGGAGCTGGTCCAGGTGGGCCGCACCGCCGTCAGCTGCACCCCCCAGCCTCTGGAAGAGCTGCCCGGCCTTGCGCCGGAGCAGCGGGTGCTGCACACTGCGGCGGTGTCCTCCCTGCGGCTGGACGCCGTGCTTGCGGCGATGCTGCACTGCAGCCGCGGGGCGGCGGCGGCCCTCATCGAGGCGGGCCGGGTGGAGATCAACCACCTGCCCACCGAAAGCGTCCATGCCCCTGTCTACGAGGGGGATATTTTTACCATACGCGGCCGGGGCCGCTTTGCCCTGACCGCCCTGCCCGGCAAGACCAGAAAGGACCGCCAGATCATCGAGTTCTTTCAGTATCAATCGTAAATCACAATGACAGGAGGAAATCAGTATGCTGACACCGCAGGACGTACACTCTGTCCAGTTTGAAAAGAGCTTCCGCGGCTATCGGATCGAGGACGTGGACCGGTTCCTGGACCGCGTGGAAGAGCAGCTCAAGGCCAGCGCCGGCGAGGTGGACCGGCTGCAGCAGCAGATCGAGCAGCTGCAGGGCGACAACCAGCGCCTTTCCAAGGAGACCGAGGACTACCGCGCCGACGGCGAGATCATGAAGTCGGCTCTTATCAATGCCCAGCGCATCGGCGAAAACGTGATCCGCGAGGCCAACCAGAAGGCGGAGGAGATCATCCACAAGGCCAACCTCCGCAGCGACGACATCATCCGGGACGCCAACGACCTGCTGCAGAAGGCTACCGACCGGGCCGACGAGATCGTCCGGGAGGCCAGCGACCAGCGGATGCTGGAAGAGCGGGAGTATGAGCGGGTCCGCCTGGAAGTGACCCGCTTCAAGGCCGACGTACTGAACCTCTACCGCAGCCATGTGGAGTCCCTCAGCCGCCTGCCCGAGTACGCCCCCGACGCGCCGGCCGAGCCCGCCGCAGAGGACGAGAACGCCGCCGCGGCCGATCCGGCAGCCGCCGAAGCGGATACCGAGGCGGACGAGACCGAGCCCGCCGCCCAGAGCGAGGACTTCTGGAACAAGGACGAGGCGGAGCTGACCGCCCCCGACCAGAAACAGCCTGCGGAGGTGGATTATTCCGCCTTCCAGGGCGTCCAGTTCAGCAAGTGATCCTGTTACATCCCGCGCGGCTTGCCGCGCGATGGGGCAGGGCAGGGGCCGCAGGCGCCTGCCCCTGCTTTTCTCTTCTGCCGGGACGGCCGGCAGAGCATCATTTTTGAGGAGTGTGGAACCCGTGCCTAAGACAAAATCCCAATACGACAGTACCCTGCATCTGCCCAAGACCCTGTTTGAAATGCGCGCCGGCCTGCCCAAGAAGGAGCCCGCCATGCTGGAGGACTGGGACAAAAACGACCTGTACAACCAGCTGATGAAGCACAACGAGGGCAAGCCCCTGTTCGTGCTCCACGACGGCCCCCCGTACGCCAACGGCAGCATCCACATGGGCACCGCCCTGAACAAGATCATCAAGGATATCATCATCCGCCAGAAGAGCATGGAGGGCTACCAGGCCCCCTATGTGCCCGGTTTTGATACCCACGGCCTGCCCATCGAGCTGAAGGCCCTTTCGTCGGTCGGCAGCAAAAAGAAGGACATCTCCAAGCTGGAGCTGCGCCAGATCTGCGAGAAGTTTGCCACCGAGCACATCGGCATCATGAGCGACCAGTTCAAGCGTCTGGGCGTCATTGGCGATTTTGAGCACCCCTACCTCACCCTGAAGCCCGAGTTCGAGGCCCGCCAGATCGAGATCTTCGGCGAGATGGCCAAGAAGGGCTACATCTACAAGGGCCTCAAGCCGGTCTACTGGTGCCCCGAGTGCCGCACCGCCCTGGCCGAGGCCGAGATCGAGTACGGCGAGGACGACTGCGATTCCATCTTCGTCCGCTTCCACGTCACCCAGGACCCCAACGGCGTGCTGGCCAAGTACGGCATCCCCATGGACAAGACCTGGTTCGTGATCTGGACCACCACCACCTGGACCCTGCCCGCCAACGAGGCCATCTGCCTGAACGGCGCGCTGGAATACTCCTTCGTCAAATTCGGCGGCGAGTACCACATCATGGCCACCCAGCTGGTGGAGAGCGTCATGAAGGCCTGCGGCATCACCGAGTACGAGGTGGTGGGCGAGCCGGTCAGCGGCGCCGCGTTCGAGGGGATGCGCTACCAGCACGTCTACCTGCCCAAGGAGGGCCTGGTCATCCTGGGCGACCACGTCACCCTGGAGAGCGGCTCGGGCTGCGTCCACACCGCCGGCGGCCACGGCGTGGACGACTTCAACGTCAGCCAGAAGTACAACGTCCCCATCACCGTCCCCGTGGACGACGGCGGCTACCTGACCGAGCTGTCCGGCAAGTACGCCGGCCAGAAGGTCTGGGACGCCAACAAGACCATCCTGGCCGACCTGACCGCGGCCGGCGTGGTGCTGGGCCAGGTCCATATCAAGCACCAGTACCCCCACTGCTGGCGCTGCCACAACCCCATCATCTTCCGCGCCACCGAGCAGTGGTTCTGCTCCATCGACGCCTTCAAGGAGGATGTCTACAAGGCGGTGGACAGCGTCCAGTGGATGCCCGAGTGGGGCCATGACCGGATGTACGGCATGGTGCGGGACCGCAGCGACTGGTGCATCAGCCGCCAGCGCACCTGGGGCGTGCCCATCCCCGCTTTCTACTGCAAAAAGTGCGGCAAGTACCACATCACCGACGCCACCATCCAGGCGGTCAGCGACCTGTTCCGCCGCGAGGGCTCGGACGCCTGGTATAAGTACGAGGCCGAGCAGATCATCCCCGCGGGCGAAGTGTGCGAGAACTGCGGCGGCACCGAGTGGACCAAGGACACCGACATCATGGACGTCTGGTTCGACTCCGGCTCCACCTGGAGCGCCGTCCTGGGCGAGCGGCCCGAGCTGCGCTATCCCGCCGACCTGTATATGGAGGGCGCGGACCAGTTCCGCGGCTGGTTCCAGTCCAGCCTGCTGACCAGCGTGGCCAGCCAGGGCGTGGCCCCCTACAAGTCCGTGCTGTGCCACGGCTGGGTCGTGGACGAGCAGGGCAAGCAGATGCACAAGAGCGCCGGCAACGGCGTCGAGCCCTCCGAGATCATCAAGGACTACGGCGCGGACATCATCCGCCTGTGGGTGGCTTCCTCCGACTACACGGTGGACGTGCGCGCCGGCAAGAACATCTTCAAGCAGCTGAGCGAGGCTTACCGCAAGATCCGCAACACCGCCCGCTTCATCCTGGGCAACCTGGACGGCTTTGACCCCAACACCGATATGCTGCCCGACGACCAGCTGCAGGAGATCGACCGCTGGGCCCTGGCCGCTCTGGACGACCTGCTGAAGGAGACCGACGCAGGCTACGCGGCTTACAACTTCAACAAGGTCTACCACGCTGTCTATAACTTCTGCGTGGTGGCCATGTCCAACTTCTATCTGGACGTGACCAAGGACCGCCTGTACTGCACCAGCGGCGCAGCCCGCCAGGCAGCCCAGACCGCCATGTACAAGATCCTGGTGGCCCTGGACAAGATCATCGCGCCCATCCTCTGCTTCACCAGCCAGGAGATCTGGGACTTCATGCCCAAGACCGAGGGGATGAACCGCTATGTGGTCTTTGAGGCCATGCCCCACGCCGGCCAGTATGCGGCCAGCGAGGAGTTCAAGGCCAAGTGGGCCCGGCTGATCGCCGTCCGCGACGAGGTCAAGAAGGCCCTGGAGATCGCCCGCAACGACAAGAAGATCGGCGCCTCCCTGGAGGCGGCCGTCACCCTGTACTGCGGCGGCGAGGTCTACGACCTGCTCAACAGCGTCCCCATGGACGAGCTGGCCGACCTGATGATCGTCTCCCGCGTGGAGCTGGTCAAGGGCGAGGGCGGCACGGCCTCCGCCATCGAGGGGCTGGGCGTCCCCGCCGAGCACGCCTCGGGCGACAAGTGCGAGCGCTGCTGGAAGTACACCGCCGACATCGGCAGCCATCCGGCTCACCCGACGCTCTGCGCCCGCTGCGCCAGCGTCATCGAAGGCTGAGCCCGGGCCCCGGAGGCCAAACCGAACGTTTCAAAATTGAAAACGGCGTTCCCTTTCTGCGGCGGACGCCGTTCTTTGCAAAAACTGTCAGGGCAGGGGCCTGCGGGGCAGGTCCGGCCTTTTCACAGGAGTATTCGCCTATGTTTGTGTTCCTGAATCTCATCGCCATCGCGGCGCTGGTGGGCATCGACCAGGCCATCAAGCTCTGGGCCGTCCAGAACCTGCAGCCGGTGGGCTCCATGCCGCTGATCCCCCATGTGGTGGAGCTGCACTTTACCTACAACGAGGGGATGGCGTTCAGCCTGCTGTGGGGCCGTCAGGAGATCCTGATCGCCGCCACCAGCATCGGCATGCTGCTGATCGCCTGGTGGCTGTTCACCCACTGCCGCAACGACCAGCTGCAGCGCTGGGCCCTGGTGCTGGTGCTGGGGGGCGGCATCGGCAACCTGATCGACCGCATCGCCGCGGGCAGGGTGGTGGACTACATCAACCTGCTGTTCATGAACTTTGCCGTGTTCAACTTTGCCGACATCTGCGTCTGCGTCGGGATGGGCCTGTGGGTCCTTTCGGTCATCCTGGAGGAGCGCCGCAGCCCCGAGGGCAAGGCCGGCAAGGCGGAAGGGGACAAGTGACCCATGGAACAGCGTGAGTTCGCCGTCGAAGCCGAGGACGCCGGCCAGCGGATCGACCGCTTTCTGGCCGGGGAGGACACCGGCCTGTCCCGCAGCGCGCTGCAAAACCTGGTGGCTCAGGGCCACGTGCTCTGCAACGGCAGCCCGGTGGTCAAGAGCCTGAAGCTGAAAGCAGGGGATACCATTCTGCTGGAAATCCCCGACGCAGCCCCCATTGCGGCCGTTCCCCAGGAGATCCCCCTGGAGATCCTCTACGAGGACGCCCATCTTTTGGTGGTCAACAAGCCCAAGGGGATGGTGGTTCACCCCGCGCCGGGCAACCCCGACGGCACCCTGGTCAATGCGCTGCTCTGGCACTGCAAGGGCAGCCTTTCGGGCATCGGCGGGGAGATCCGACCCGGCATCGTCCACCGGATCGACAAGGACACCAGCGGCCTTTTGGTGGTGGCCAAGGACGACGCCACCCACATCGGCCTGTCCCGCCAGATGGCCGGGCACAGCGTCCAGCGGGCCTACCAGACGGTGGTCTACGGGGGCTTTGCCCAGGACGAGGGCTTTGTGGAGGGGTATCTGGGCCGCTCCCGCACCGACCGCAAAAAGATGGCGGTCTACCCTGCGGGGGAGCCCCACACCAAGTACGCCTATACGGGCTGGAAGGTGCTGGAGCGGCTGGGGGAGTTCACCCTGCTGGAATGTCGGCTCAAGACCGGGCGGACCCATCAGATCCGGGTGCATATGGCCTCCATCCGCCACCCGGTGGCCGGCGACCCGGTCTATGGCCCCCACAACTGCATCGCCAGCCTCCACGGCCAGTGCCTGCACGCCAAGACGCTGGGCTTTGTCCACCCCGTTACGGGGCAGACGCTGTCCTTCGACAGCCCCCTGCCCGATTACTTCACCCATTTTCTGGCTGCATTGAGGAGGGCACGCCCATGAAACTGGAATCGACGCTGGTCCTCTGCGACCTGGACGCCCTGATGCTGGGCCCGGACGGCAACCTGACCCAGGTGCTGCGGGACGTGCTGCAGCTGTTCACGGCGCGGGGCGGCCGGATGACCGTCTTTTCCCAAAAGACGCCCAAGGCGGTGCGGACCATCCTGGGCAGCGTGCCCCTGTCCGCGCCGGCCCTGCTGTGCGGCGGGGCGCTGGTCTACAGCTTTGCGGCCGGCAGCGGCCAGCCCATGGGCAGCTTTGCGGCGCTGGGGGACGATTTCCTGGCCAAGCTGCCGGCGGCCCCCGGTATCGGCATCGCCCTGCAGATGAAGGACGGCGCCACCCGGGTGGTCCGGATGAACCACGCCCTGGAGCGCCACCTGCGCCGGGAGTGGACCCCCTATCTGCTCACCCAGCCGGAAGGGGTGTCCTGCCAGGATGTGCTGCGGGTCCTGCTGTACCAGGACGCCAAGACCATCCCCGCCCTGCAGACCTTTGAAAAGGCTCTGGAGGAGAGCGCCGCCCCCGTCCGTCAGGAGCGGCTGGCCATCGACTGCCTGGCCCTGACCCCCGGGGCCGTCAGCATGGGGGCGGCCTTCAGCTCGGTGTGCGCCGCCGCCATGCTCTCCCCCGAGAACGTGGCGGTGCTGGCCGGCAGCGCCCCCATGGTGGAACTGATGCGGCTGGCCGGCCAGAGCGCCGCGGCTTTCGACGCCCCCGCCGAGGTCCGGCTTGCGGCCGGGCAGGTCACCTTCTGCCGCGCGGCGGAGGGGGCGGCAGCCGAGTATCTCTACCAGCTGGTGCGGAGCAGCGGGAGGTAAGGCTGTGCAAACCATGTAAATGGGTAAAATTCCTGTAAAAAGTTCTCCGCACCCGGTGCGGAGGGCTTTCTTTTTTGGGGAGGATACAGTACAATGATAGGGAAGTATCTCGACCGGAGGGAGCTGGGCTTTCTGGCGGCGGCCGCTGCGGCAGCGGCGCTGTTTGTCCTGCTGGCTGTGGGGGATACGGCGCCCCTGCGCCCGCCGGAGGGCGCGGAGGGCGGGGCTGCCGCCGGCACCCTTTGGGAGCAGGCGCAGGTGGACCTGAACACCGCCGGGCTGGACGCCCTGTGCACCCTGCCCGGCGTGGGGGAAAAACGGGCCTGGGCCATCCTGGAGGACCGTGCCGCCAACGGCCCCTACGAGCGGGTCGAGGACGTAACGCGGGTAAGCGGAATTACCCAAAACACCATCAGGGACTGGGCGCGGCTCGCCTATGTGAGCGGCCCCGGGCCGGAAGGGGAATGAGGAACGATGAAGGAAGACAGCATTTTTATCAACCGGGAGCTGAGCTGGCTGGATTTCAACCAGCGGGTCCTGGTGCTGGGCAAGGACGGCTTCGCCCCCTGCGAACTGTAAGCCCCGCCAACAAAACAACAAGCGCCCCCGCCGGGAACCGGTTCCCGGCGGGGGCGCTTTGCTTATA
>OERX01000120.1_pt1 | contig 8422 bp, 7 predicted proteins | sample 1540081 | NCBI WGS metagenome assembly OERX01 (sample SAMEA3891871, study PRJEB23780) | metagenome | biome: terrestrial biome; feature: animal house; material: Caecal content | place: Italy | collected 2015-05-05 | reverse complement strand
CTCGCTGGCTGTGCTTGCTATCGTAACCCTTCCCTCGTTTTCCCTTCTACTAATACTACAATCTGAAACGAAGATTTTGGCTGACTATACTGAATTGGAGTGCTATTAAGGAATGGGCTAATTTCTTGAATTATGCTCATGCTTGTGTTATCATAATGACGAGTAAGCTAAAACTAACCGATTGGAGGGATGTGCGTGGACAAACCCAACTTTAATCAAGACTGGTACGGTATGCAGGCCAAAGTGTTGTCGCAGAGTGACGATTGTGTGGTCGTTGATTATGGTTGCAATGGCCGTGGTATTGTGAAAAACTATAACTTGTTTGAGGGTATACAGCTTTGCTTTCTCGACTTTGAAACGGATGGAGCAATGAAGGCTCAGAAGTTTAATCCAGATATTATTCAGATCACGCATTGTCAAACCGGACGCTATGAATGTGAATTTGCCAATCATACTGTGTCGTATTTGCCAGAGGGCTATTTTAGTGTTGCAGCAACAGAGCATTTGCCGGTTTCTTTTTCTTTTCCGCTGGGAAAATATTATGGCGTCAGTCTTGTCATAGACCGGCAGGCACTTTCGGTCGGAACGCGTCGGATGATGCAGACAATTCCCATTGATCTTGATAAGATCGGAACTACACTGGGAATAGAAACAAGATGGTATGTCAGTGAGACCCCGCCACAATTAAAGCATCTTTTTTCAGAATTGTATACTGCGGCAGAAATGGAGCCCATCGGCTATTTCAAAATTAAGGCCATCGAGCTTCTGTATCACATGGATCAGCTGACACAAGTCAACGGGTGCGATCTAAAATATTTTGATAAGAAACAGATACAGACTACAAAAGCTATTCGAGAATACCTTATTTCTCACTTGGATGAGAAAGTTTCCCTGGAGCAGTTGGCAAAAGAGGCACACTTGAACCTCTCCGTTTTTCATCTGGTGTTTTCCCATATCTATGGGGACACACCGTATGCCTATCTCAAAAAATACAAAATGAATTTAGCAGCCCAGTGGCTTTCGGAAAATAAAATGAAAATCGGGGATATAGCTTTAGAACTTGGATATAGCAATGCCAGCAAATTTGCTAAAGCGTTTCAATCTGTGTATGGGATGCTCCCAAAAGACTACCGGAAAAAATAGATAGGAAGAACGGGCTGTTTTTCAGGTCTTTCCAGAGGAATGGAGCAGAAAAAATTTACGCAAAAAGATATAATGAGCCGGTGCGGTTAGTTTATGCTAACGCATCGGCTTTTATTTAGGAGGTGGTATCCCTGCTGACCATAGATACTCGAATCAAGTTGCTTTTATTTTTACTTATCAACTTCATGGTATTTGGCTTGAAAGATTTTGTCCTTGGCAGCGTGTGTTTTTCCTTTATCTGTATTCTTTCGTGCCTGATGGGGCAGAAAAAGATTGTATTGAAATACATCATCTTTTATGTGGTGATTGCGGCCATACAGCAGCTTTGCGCCTTCCTTCCCCAGGCCATCGAAACTATTTTGTCGATCTTCACATTGTTTATCCGGGTAATGATACCCGTGGTACTCTTTGCTTCAACTTTTATCGCTACAACGAAAGTCAGCGAATTGATTGCGGCCATGTACTCGCTAAAAATTCCTCGGAGCATTACCATTACATTCGCTATGGTATTGCGCTTTTTTCCTACTTTCAGTGAGGAGATCCACAATATTTATGACGCGATGAAGTTAAGAGGCATCGCCCTTTCGTGGAAAAATGTATTCACGCGCCCCATGCTCATTCTGGAGGCAATCGCTATCCCCATCGTGATGCGCTCTGCTTCGATTGCAGAAGAATTATCTGCTTCTGCGGTGACGAGAGGCATTGATAATCCGGCGCAACGGACTTCGTTCATTCAGCTAAAAGTTCATGCTAAAGATTGGATGGTACTGTTCTTCTTTCTCGTTGCCTTTGTGGTGCTGTTTTTCTGCAAATATCAGATTTATGGGAGGATATGATGATGATTGATATTGACCATGTATCTTTTCAATATTCCGGTGCTGAACGGGAGAATCTGCAAAATTTTAATTTGCAGATTGAAAAAGGGGAGTGTGTTGTCCTTACTGGCGAATCTGGATGTGGAAAGACTTGTGTGACCAGGTTGATAAATACACTTATTCCCCACTTTTACGAAGGGGAAATGTCCGGGACGGTTCTCATTGACGGAGTTGATACCCGCACGATCCAACCGCACGATTTGTCGGACAAGATAGGCTCTGTCTTCCAAAATCCACGCAGTCAGTTTTTTAGTCTGGATACGGACAGCGAGATTGTGTTTGGTATGGAAAATAAGGGGATGCCCTATCAAGCGATGCTGGACCGTTACCAACAGACTATCCGGGAATTACATATTGAAAAGTTAAAGGATCGCAACCTGTTTGAATTGTCCGGCGGACAAAAGCAGACCATAGCATTTGCCAGTGTTTACGCATTAAACCCTAATATTTTTGTTCTGGACGAGCCTTCCTCAAACCTGGACCCGGAGGCCATTCAAGAACTACGACGGCTACTTTTGCTGATTAAGGCGCAGGGAAAAACGATTATTGTATCCGAACACCGCCTTTACTTCTTGAATGGGATTGCCGACCGCATTGTCCTTATGGAGCATGGTAAGCTGAAACAATCTTGGTCCGCCAGTGATTTTGCTTTACTCAGTACCGAGCAAATCAAGGCGCTGGGACTTAGAAGCTATACGCCTACAAGGTTAGAGCTTCCCGAAACAACACCCTCTCGAAACGATACCCCGGCTGTCGAAGTTAAAGACCTTGCGATTGGATATGAGAAAGGGGAACCCGTAGCACAGCACTTGAACTTTTGTGTCTACCCTGGAGAAATTGTCGGCGTGGTAGGGAAAAATGGTTGTGGCAAATCAACTTTGGCCAGAACCCTATGTGGTTTGCAAAAGGAACTGCATGGAGAGGTTCTATACAAAAACAGTACGGTTCCAAGTAAACGGCGGATCAAGAAAGCGTATCTTGTCATGCAGGACCCGGACTATCAACTGTTTACTGATAGCGTTTACCAAGAACTACTGCTGGCATTGTCTGACCAAAAGGATAAAGATGAAAAACGAATAGATGATATTCTGGACGAGTTGAATTTGACAATTTATAAAGAGCGGCATCCAATGTCCCTCTCTGGCGGTCAGAAGCAGCGCACCGCTATTGGCGTTGCGGCACTCCGGGATGCAGAGGTACTTATTTTTGATGAGCCCACAAGCGGCTTGGACTACAAAAACATGGAGAGCGTTGCAGGAATTTTAAGTGCGCTGTCCAAAAGAGGGAAAGCCATCCTGGTGATTTCCCATGACAATGAACTACTGATGAAGATTTGTTCCCGTGTCATTCGTGTGACTGAAAGGACTTCATCTTAGTTATATACAAATAATAGAAAGGGGCTATCTGTATGAGTGAACAAGCAAAACCTGTCGGGGCATCCGACAAAATGAAAGCAAAGGACTTTATCACGCTGGGCATTTTTACGGTGTTATTCTTTGCTGTGGTAATGGTGTGCATCTTTGCCTCCGCAGCTACCGTGGTGACTTTCGCCTTTGGGAGCGCCATTGCTGCAATTCCCGGAGGCATTATCTATATGCTGATGCGCGCTAAAGTGCCAAAGGCCGGGAGCGTCCTTTTGAGCGGTGTGGTAATCGGCTTGATTGAGTTCCTGATTGGTGCAGGATGGGCGGTTGCCGTTGGCTTTATTGCCGGTGCCGTAATTGCGGAGCTGCTGGCCCGCGCCGGCCACTACAAGAGCTTCTGGCTGAATACCATTGGTTATTCCGTCTATATGACATTCTTTGCGCTGGGCACCTATCTCCCTATGGTCATTATGACCGGCTATGTGGATGATATGTCCACCTCTAACGGCGTGAGTGCCGAGTATCTGACGGAGCTACATAGCTTTATGAATGGAACAATGGTAGTCATCATTGCTGTTGTGACCTTCGTTGCAGGCATCGTCGGCGCTTTGATTGCAAAAGGCGTGTTCAAAAAGCATTTCCAGAAGGCAGGCATTGTCTAAGGACAATATAGTTACGACTAACTCTCTGGTATCTTTGGGCTATTTTTGACACCGGAACAGAGATATGGAGTAGCAGGCAATTTCAAAGATTGATAAAATGAATGGCGAGGTTAGAAGTTGCTAACCTCGCCATTTTCACTTTTAAGGAGGGTTCATGCTATGTCAAACGCAAAGTCGAAACAGGCAAAACCAAAGACGGGTTTGGCACGATGCATGGAATTGGCTTCTGACAGAAAGGGCCTTGTATTCTTAGCTGCGGTTCTTTCGTCACTGGCGGCCATTGCTTCGTTCATCCCGTACATAGCGGTCTATTTTATGATCCGCTCAATTATCGGTGTTTTTCCGAACCTTGACCAGTTGGATATGGGAATGGTCATGAATTATGGCTGGCTGGCGCTCGCCGGGATTGTGGCTAATATCCTGTTGTATTTTCTGGCTATTTTCAGTTCCCACATGGCGGCGTTCGGTACACTGTACGAGCTGAAGGTCTTGTTCGCTGACCATATCACCAAAATTCCGTTGGGCTATCATTTGACCATCGGCAGCGGGCGCCTGCGTAAAATCATGGATGAGAATATCGAGAGCGTGGAAGGGTTCATTGCCCATCAATTCCCGGATTTCGTGGCGTCTGTCACAGCCCCCATCGTCATGGTCATCATTTTACTGGCCGTTGATTGGCGGTTCGGGCTTGCCTCTTTGGTCGGTATCGTTCTGGCGTTTGTTGCGGAGTTTATTGGCTTTGGCAGCGGCGAGATGAAAGAGAACATGGGCAAGTATCAAAAAGCCCTGGAGGAAATGAACAACGCTTCTGTGGAGTATGTTCGTGGAATGTCGGTTGTGAAGGCATTTAACCAGACGGCATCCTCTTTCAAAAAGCTCAAAGAAGCGATTACCGGATATACAGAGTGGGTCCTGAAATTTTCCCTGGGCTGGCAGAACTGTATGCCCGCCTTCACCACAATCATCAATAATGTTTATCTGATCCTTGTACCTGTCGGAATTTTCATCGGCTCCAGGTCGGATGATTTTGCCGGGTTTGCCATGACCTTCATTTTCTATCTGCTCTTTGTACCCGCAATTTCCGGCGTACTGAACAAGATCATGTATATCTCCGAGTCGTTCATGCAGATTGATGGGAATGTGGCGCGTATGGATGAAATTCTAAATATTCCTGAAATGCCAGAAACGAGCCATCCCAAGAAACCCGCCAATGATGATGTTGCTTTCAAGGATGTCAGCTTTTCTTACACGGGAGATACACACGAAAAGGCGCTGGAGGATGTTTCCTTCGTTGCGAAGCAGGGACAAATCACGGCTATTGTTGGCCCGTCCGGCGGTGGCAAGAGTACGATTGCCAATCTGATTTCCCGGTTTTGGGATGTATCTTCTGGCAGCATTACCATCGGCGGCGTAGATGTGCGCGATATGGCGGAGGATGACCTGATGCACCATGTCAGCTTTGTGTTCCAGGATATTTTCCTGTTCAAGCAGAGCATTTTGGATAATATCCGTATGGGCAACCCTTCGGCCAGTGAGGAACAAGTGATTGCGGCGGCGAAAGCGGCGCAATGCCACGAGTTCATCTCCAAACTGCCCAACGGGTATCACACGGTGGTCGGCTCCAAAGGCATCCATCTCTCTGGCGGCGAGCGCCAGCGGATTGCCATTGCGCGGGCCATAATCAAAGACTCGCCTATCATCGTACTGGATGAGGCAACGGCGTTCAGCGACCCGGAGAATGAATACCTGATCCAGAAAGCCTTTGAAAAGCTGATGCAGGGTAAGACAGTTATCATCATCGCACACCGCCTCTCCACGATCCGCAATGCAGATAAGATCATCGTCATGGAGAAAGGTCACCTGGTCGAAGAAGGAAAACATGACGAGCTGGTGGCCGCAGGCGGACGCTATGCACAGATGTGGAACCACTATACAGAAGCGATTGGCTGGAAAATCAGCGGAAAGGCGGTGTAACTATGAGCAGATTACAAAAAGCTCTCTTTTTGTCAGACAAGGGTTACGCAGATCTGAAAAAAGCAATCTTCGCCTGCACATTGACGAACCTCGCTATGCTTCTGCCGTTCTGTGTAACTGTTATGATCTTCAGTGAAATTCTGACGCCCTTTGTCAGTGGCGGCTCCATTCAGTGGAACCATATCTGGATGCTGTGGGGCGCAGGTATTGTTTCGGCCATCCTGGTATTTCTGGCCGCCAAAAACGATTACCGCAAAACCTATATTGCCTCGTATAAGGAGTCGAATACGACCCGGCTGCGGATTGCGGAGCATCTTCGGAAACTCCCTATGAATTTCTTTAACACCAAGGACCTTTCCGAACTGACCACGAATATGATGGCAGATTGCAGCAGCATGGAGTCCCTGCTCAGCAGCACGATCCCTCCGCTGATTGCAAACGGCATCACGGTGACCCTGACCTGCATCCTGCTGGCCTTCTTTGACTGGCGGCTTGCCCTGTGCGTATTCATCACGGTTCCGATTGCCTTCCTCATTATCTGGCTCAGCCGGAACCATCAAAAGAAACTCTTTGAAAAGCAGGTTGACGCAAAACTGGCTGCCTCTGACCAGGTACAGGAATACTTGGAAGGCATGAAGATCATCAAGTCCTGCGGGCTGTCCGGCTCTCATTTCAGCGCGTTGGATAAAGCTCTACTGGCGATGAAAAAGATCGCCATCAAGGTAGAAATGGCTGTCGGTGTGTTCATGTCCAGTGCCAGTATGATTTTGCAGGCAGGCGTTGGTATCACAATCTTTGTCGGTGCTATCCTCTTGACGAATGGGCAGATTGAGCTTCTTCCGCTGCTTATGTTCCTGTTGATGGTAACACGGATTTACGGCCCGATCCTGTCAATCCTGGCAAATCTGTCCTCGCTGCTGAATTTGAATGTGGTCACAAGCCGTATGCGTACCCTGCTCACCACTCCTGCAATGGACGGTGACGGGAAAACGGTCCCGAACTGCGATATTGAACTTTCCCATGTGACTTTTGCCTACAATCAGGAAGATGTCATCAAAGATGTTTCCTGCAAAATTCCCCAGGGGAGCGTGACTGCCCTCGTTGGCCCGTCCGGTTCCGGTAAAAGCACGATTTCCAAACTGATTGCCCGGTTTTGGGATGTTCAGAAGGGCAAGATCACCGTGGGCGGCAAAGACATCAAGAGTATGGAGCCGGAAAGCCTCATGTCTTATATGTCTTTCGTATTCCAGGATGTGACCCTGTTCAATGATACGGTTATGAACAATATCCGGCTGGGCAATCCAAACGCAACAGACGATCAGGTAATTGCTGCTGCCAAAGCAGCCTATTGTGATGAATTTATCCGGGAAATGCCGGACGGGTATCAGACGGTCCTCGGTGAAAACGGCAGCACCCTTTCCGGCGGTGAGCGCCAGCGTATTTCCATCGCCCGCGCATTGCTGAAAAATGCGCCCATCATTCTGCTTGACGAGGCCACAGCATCCCTCGACCCGGAGAATGAAGTTCTGGTTCAAAAGGCGATTGCCAAATTGGTGGAAGGTAAGACAGTTATTATGATCGCCCACCGCCTCCGTACAGTTGTGGACGCGGACCAGATCCTCGTTCTTGACAATGGCCGGCTGGTAGAACATGGAACACACGATGAGCTGATGAAGAAGAATAGGCTGTATCATAAGCTGTTCCATATTCAGCAGGAGAGCCTTGGCTGGGCTGTGTAAATCGAAGCTGAAGGAGGGGCATAGTTGAACGGAGTAGAAATGCTTTTAATTGCAGTTGGTCTTGCAATGGATGCTTTTGCCGTTTCTGTGGGCAAAGGATTAACTATTCAAGGACAATGTAAAAAAGCGTGTATTGTAACCGGCCTGTATTTTGGCGGCTTTCAGTCAATTATGCCCCTTCTCGGCTTTTTATGTGGGGAAACCGTAATTCAGTACATCGCGCCTATCTCTCGTATTCTGTCTTTCATTCTATTGACTCTGATAGGTTTGAATATGCTGAGAGAAACAATAAAAGAAACGTCCACATCGAACTCTGCATCGATTGCCGCAAAGGTAATGATCCCCGCTGCCATAGCAACAAGCATTGACGCATTTGCGGTAGGTGTCACATTTGCGGCATTGAAAGTAAATGTAGCGATGGCTGTTTTGCTGATTGGCTGCACTGCATTTCTTTTTTCCGGTGCGGGAGTAAAAATCGGAAGTATATTTGGCGACCGCATGGAAAAGAAGGCAGGGATTATAGGTGGACTTATTCTTATCGCAATCGGGGTGAAAATCCTCGTTACTGGATAAGAGAAAGGACCATTGAAAAAATGGTAGATAAAGATACCACTATAAGAATTTTGGGGTATGCGAAAAACGGTTTTTTACAAAACGGCTATCAG
>OERX01000105.1_pt1 | contig 9070 bp, 10 predicted proteins | sample 1540081 | NCBI WGS metagenome assembly OERX01 (sample SAMEA3891871, study PRJEB23780) | metagenome | biome: terrestrial biome; feature: animal house; material: Caecal content | place: Italy | collected 2015-05-05 | reverse complement strand
GTGGTGATCTGTATGGAGTGTATCGGCATTGGATAAGAAAAAACGACCTTCTCCCCGGCTGTGGGTCCAGGCGGCCTTTGCGGCCCTGACCAAGTCGGCCCAGATGCCGTTTTCCTCCTGGCTGCTGGGGGCGATGGTGGCCCCGACGCCTTCCAGTGCGCTGCTGCACAGCGCCACCATGGTCAAGGCGGGGGTCTACCTGCTCATCCGGCTGGCCCCGGCGCTGGCCGGCACCCTGAGCGGCGTGATGGTGTCCTTCATCGGCGGCTTTACCTTCATCGTGTGCAGCATGATGGCCATTGCCCAGAACGACGGCAAAAAGGTGCTGGCCTTTTCCACCATCTCCAACCTGGGGCTGATCGTGGCCTGCGCCGGCATCGGCGTGGAGGAGACCATCTGGGCTGCGGTGCTGCTGACCATCTTCCACTCGGTGGCAAAGTCGCTGCTGTTCCAGGCGGTGGGCTCGATCGAGAACAGCCTGGGCAGCCGGGACATCGAGTCCATGCACGGGCTGCTGCTCCGCCTGCCCCGGCTGACCTACCTGATGGGCATCGGCATCGCGGGCATGTACCTGGCCCCCTTCGGGATGCTGATCTCCAAGTGGGTGGCGCTGAAGTCCTTTGTGGACGCCGACAACTATCTGCTGGTGCTGTTTTTGGCCTACGGCAGCGCCACCACCATGCTGTACTGGACCAAGTGGCTGAGCAAGCTGGTCTCCCTGCACCACACCAAGGAGGTCGTCCACGACAAGACCCACGCAAACCAGTACCTCTCGATGTTCGTCCACGCGGGGGCGATGCTGCTGCTGTGCCTGCTGTTCCCGCTGGTCTCTTCCCGCATCGCAGACCCCATCGTCCGCGCTTTGTTCGGCGTGTCCCACGAGGTGCTGTCCATGGACGTGCTGACCACCATGGCGGTGATGCTGGTGTCGATCCTGTTTGTGCCCACCCTGATGTTCCTGCTGACCCGCAGCGCCCACAGGGACTATGTGCCCATCTACATGGGCGGCGCCAACATGGGAGACAATACCTATTTTGTCAACAGCTACGGCGAGCCCGAGCACCTGTACCTGAGCAACTGGTACCTGCGCTTTGAGTTTGGCCGGCGGCGGCTGATGCGGCCGTCGGTGATCGTTTCGGCCGGCGTGATCGCCGTCATGCTGTGCATGGTGATCGGGGGTGCTATATGATGCAGGCTGTCGGTGTGATCCTCTATTTGCTGCTGGCCCCGCTGGCCGGCGCCCTGCTGGACGGGGTGGACCGCAAGATCTCGGCCCGGATGCAGGGCCGCCAGGGCCCGCCTTTGCTGCAGCCCTTCTACGATCTGGCCAAGCTGTTCTCCAAGCAGATGCTGGCGGTCAACAGCGTGCAGATCTTTCTGCTGCTCAGCTACCTGATCTTCCTGGCGGTGTCGGGGTCGCTGCTGTTTGCAGGCGCGGATATCCTGATGTGCCTGTTCATCCTGTCCACGGCGGATATGTTCCTGGTCATGGCGGCCTCCAGCGACTCGTCGCCCTTCTCGACGCTGGGCGCCGGCCGCGAGATGATCCAGATCATGGCCTACGAGCCCATGACCCTGCTGCTGGCGGTGGGCTTTTACCTGGCCACCGGCTCGTTCCAGGTGGCGGACATCATCCGCCAGCCGGTCAGCGCGGTGGTCACCATGCCGGGCTTCCTGGTGGGGCTGATGTTCACCATGGCGATCAAGCTGCGCAAGTCGCCTTTTGACCTGTCCACCAGCCACCACGCCCACCAGGAGATCGTCAAGGGGCTGACCACCGAGATGGCCGGCCCGGCCCTGGCGGTGATGAACATTGCCGAATATTACGAGGTGACCCTGATGCTGGGCCTGGTGGCGCTGTTCTTCCTCAACAGCGATCCGCTCAGCTGGCCGGTGGCCGTCGCCGCCTGCCTGCTGGTGTATTTCCTGGAGATTTTGTGGGACAACGTCAGCGCCCGCGTCAAGTGGAAAGTGCTGCTGGACGGCTGCTGGGTGGTCACCCTGCTGACCGGCGGCCTGAACGGTCTGATCCTCATGCTGGTGCGATAAGGGGGGCGGACACAATGACAAACAAACTGGCAAAATCGCCCTGGCTGCTGCACTACGACGGCAGCAGCTGCAACGGCTGCGACATCGAGGTGCTGGCCTGCACCACGCCCAAATACGACATCGAGCGGTTCGGCATCATCAACACCGGCGACCCCTTCCAGGCGGATATCCTGCTCATCACAGGGGGCGTCAACCACCAGAGCGAGGACGTCATCCGGCAGATCTATACCCAGATGCCCGAGCCGAAAGTGGTGGTGGCGGTGGGCATCTGCGCCTGCACCGGCGGCGTGTTCAAGGACTGCTACAACATCAAGGGCGGCGTGGACACCGTCATCCCGGTGGACGTCTATGTGCCCGGGTGCGCCGCCCGGCCCCAGGCCATCATCGACGGCGTCGTGCAGGCGCTGGAGATCCTGCAGCGCAAGCGGGAGGCCTATGCCGCCCGGCGCCGGGGCGCAAAAAAGGAGGACAATGCGAATGGAAGCGTGCAACACCATTGAACCGGTGGGCATGGCCGGGTTTGTGCCGGCGGTGCTGCGGTTCAAGATGGACGGCTGGCGGGTCGTGCAGATCTGCGCCGCCCGCCTGCCGGACGGGTACGAACTGAGCTACTCTTTCGGCAAGGGATACGATATGCGCACCCTGCGCCTGACGGTGGGGGAGGACGAGCGGGTGCCCAGCATCACCCAGATCTACCCCGGCGCCTTTTTGCAGGAGAACGAGGCCGCCGAGCTGTTCGGCGTCCCGATCGAAGGCATGGTGCAGGACTACCACGACAGGCTCTACCGCATCGCGGAGGAGACGCCGTTCAAGCATAAGGGGTGAGAGGGCAATGGCAAAACAGAGTATCGTACCCTTCGGGCCGCAGCATCCCGTCCTGCCGGAACCGGTGCACCTGGACCTGGTGCTGGAGGACGAGGTGGTGGTCAAGGCGGTGCCCAGCATCGGCTTTGTCCACCGCGGGCTGGAAAAACTGGTGGAGACCAAAGACTATAAGGAATACGTCTACATCGCCGAGCGGGTCTGCGGCATCTGCAGCTTTGGGCACGGGCTGGGCTACTGCCAGTGCCTGGAAAAGATCATGAACGTGGAGGTCCCGCCCCGGGCGGCCTACCTGCGCACCATCTGGATGGAGATGAGCCGCATCCACAGCCACCTGCTCTGGCTGGGCCTGCTGGCCGACGCTCTGGGCTTTGAGAGCCTGTTCATGCAGAGCTGGCGGCTGCGGGAAAAGATTTTGGATATGTTCGACATGACCACCGGCGGCCGGGTCATCTTCTCGGTCAACTGCGTGGGCGGCGTGCTGAAAGACATGGACGACGCCATGCTCAAGACCCTGGTCCGGACGGTGAACGATATGGCGCAGGAGCTGCGGCCCATCGCCGAGGCCTTCCTGCGGGATTACACGGTGGGCACCCGGCTGCACGGCCTGGGCGTGCTCAGCGCGGAGGACGCCCGGATGCAGGGGGCCGTGGGCCCCATGCTGCGGGCGTCGGGCGTGGCATACGACGTGCGCAAACTGGGCTACGCCGCCTACGGCGACCTGGAGCTGGAGCCGGTCACCGCGGCGGACGGCGATTCCTTTGCCCGGTGCGAGGTGCGCGTCAAGGAGATCTTCCAGTCGTTTGACCTGATCCGCCAGGCCGTGGCCAAGATCCCCCAGGGGCCCATCGCAGTACCGGTCAAGGGCAACCCCAACGGCGAGCACTTTATGCGGATCGAGCAGCCCCGCGGCGAGGCCATTTATTACGTCAAGGCCAACGGCACCAAGTTCATCGACCGTTTCCGCCTGCGCACCCCCACCACCAGCAACATCCCGCCCATGCTGGAAATGCTCAAGGGCTGCCAGCTGGCCGATGTGGCGCTGCTGATCCTGACCATTGACCCGTGCGTCAGCTGTACCGAGAGGTGAGGAAGATGGAACGTAAACACGATCAGACGCACCCCTGGAAGCTGCTCCCCTTTGCGGGCACGGCGCTCAAAAATTTGTTCTCCAAACCGGTCACCACCGGCTATCCCTTTGAACCGGCAAAGTACCCGGACCGGATGCGCGGCCACGTGGAGATCCGCGTGGAGGACTGCATCAGCTGCGGGCTGTGCGCGCGCAGCTGCCCGCCCGGTGCGCTGCAGGTAGACCGCGCGGCCGGCACCTGGACCATCAACCGCTTTGACTGCGTCCAGTGCGGCAACTGCGTCAACGTCTGCCCCAAAAAGTGCCTGGCCATCGTGCCGGGCTACACGGCCCCTGCCGCCCAAAAGGCCAGCGAGACCTTCACCCGGCCCAAAGCGCCGGACGCCGCGCCGGCAGGCAAGGCCGGCGGCAAGCCGGAGAACGACGCTTCCAAGTGCGTTTACTGCACGCTCTGCGCCAGAAAATGCCCCCAGAGCGCCATCACGGTGGACCGCGCTGCCAAGACCTGGCAGCTGGACGCCGCGGCCTGCGTGGGCTGCGGCCTGTGCGCCGCCGCCTGCCCCAAAAAGTGCCTGACCCTCAAGTGAGGGCCGGCCGCAGACCTGTCAGACAGATCCCGCCCTTCCGGCCGCCCGCTGCGGCTGCCGGTAAGGCGGGATTTTTGGGTGAAAAGGCAGCGGCGGCCCATAGGGGACAGTAAAAATAGTTTTGGGTTTCCTATTGACTTTAATTTTATTTATGCTATACTAAATATTGTTAAAGCCAATGAGAAAGTAGAGCTGAGATGGAGATAGACAAAATTCCGCAATGGATCCTTGCGCTGGAGCCGGAGGACGCAGCCTTTCTGAAGAACTTTGTCCTGAAATCAGGGTCTTTGAAAGAGATCGCGCGTTTGTACTCGGTTTCGTATCCGACGGTCCGGCTCAGGCTGGACAAGCTCATTCAAAAAATCGAACTGAGCGACCAGAAGGAAGAAGAACCGTTCTCGGCCTTTATCAAAGGGCTGGCGGTCGATTCCCGGATCGATCTGGAGACGGCGAAGATCATCATCGAAAAATATAAGCAGGAAAAGGAGAAAACATCATGAATGAAGCCATTACATTGCTTATTGCGGCCGCAGTCCTGATCCTTCATGTCTGGTTGTGCCGGAGAAGCCCGAAATTCTGGTATTTGGGCGGCATTGTTCCTCTTTTGTGGGTCGCGCTGCTCGTGTTTTTGTTTTTCAACGGGAAAATCCATTGGGGAGAAGATTGGAAGATGATCGTTTTCCCGACGCTTCTTTTCATTGTGTTTTGGATTCAGGGACATCTGGCGGCAAAGAAAAAAGAAATCGCTAAAATGAAGGCGAAAGACCTATCGTAAATCGCAAAGCCAGCCGGGCCGGCGGCAGCCAGGGGAGCGCCACGTTGCAGCCCCGCCCGCCTTTGCGGACCAATCAAAAAGAGGCGGCAGCACTTTTTGCTGTCGCCTCTTCTTCCTGTTTAAAAACGGAGCGCCGCGGCCCGGCGGGGGAAAGGGTCACAGATTCGCCAGCAGCACGAAGTTCAGCACGAACAGGACGGTCGCCACCCACAGGATGGGATGGACCTCTTTGGCCTGCTTTTTGCACACCTTGGTGATGCAGTAAAAGACGAACCCGGCAGCGATGCCGTAGGAGATGCTGTAGCACAGGGCCATGAAGATGCCCGCGAAGAAGGCGGGGACCGCCTCGCTGAAGTCGTCCCACTGGATCTCCCGGAAGGCGGACAGCATCATGATGCCGACCACCACCAGGGCCGGGGCGGTGGCGGCGAAGGGGATGGCGCTGACGAAAGTGGCCAAAAATGCGCTGACCGCAAAGCAGACGGCTACCACCACGCTGGTCAGGCCGGTGCGGCCCCCGGCGCCGATGCCGGCGGCGCTCTCCACATAGGTGGTGGTGTTGGAGGTGCCCAGGATGGCGCCGATGGAAGTGGCGGTGGCGTCGGCAAACAGGGCGCGGTCCATCTTGGACTTGAAGCCGGGGGTGGTCTCCATCGAGTGCTCGTCCTCGTCGCTGAAGATGCCGGTGCGGCGGCCGGTGCCGATGAAGGTGCCGATGGTGTCAAAGGTATCGGACAGGCTGAACGAGAAGATGGTGATCAGCACCAGGGGCACTTTGGCGGGGTCGGCAAAGAGGGAAGGCAGGCCCGCGGAGGTAAAGATGGCCCCAAAGGTGCTGGGCAGCTGGCTGCACGCCTCGGCAAAACTGACCGTCTCGGTGGTGACGGTGACCCCCATGGGGATGCCCAGCAGGCTGGACACGATGATGCCGATCAGGATGGCGCCCTTGACGTTGCACACCAGCAGGATGATGGTCAGAGCCAGACCGATCAGGAACAGCCAGAAAGAAGGCTGGTTCAGGGTGGCCAGGGCGGGCACGCCCGAGCTGAAGGTGACGATGCCCACGTTCAGGATGCCGATGTAGGCCACAAAGATGCCGATGCCGCCGCCGATGGCGTTCTGCAGGCTGCGCGGAATGGCCTTGATGATGTATTTACGGATTTTGGTGACGGTGATGATGATGTTCAGCACGCCGCAGATGAACACCATCGACAGCGCCTGCTGCCAGGTAAAGCCCAGGGTTGCACAAACGGTGTAGACAAAAAAGGCGTTGAGTCCCATGCCGGGCGCCGGCGCGTAGGGGACGTTGGCCACCAGGCCCATAATCAGGGTGCCGATGACCGCGGAGATGATGGTGGCCAGGAACACGGCGCCCCATTCCATCCCCGACTGGCTGAGCAGGGTGGGGTTGACGGCGATGATGTACGCCATCGCGAAGAAGGTGGTCAGGCCGGCCACCACTTCACGTCCGGCGGTGGTGCCGTTCGCCTTCAGCTGAAAAAATTTTTCCATTGTACAATGATCCTCCTTTTCCAAGGGGCTGCCGCGGCGCCTACAAGGCCCGGGCAGTCAGACGATATACCGCAGCGGCCTGCATCCATGGATGCAAGCCAACAGACCAAGTGTAATCACTTGGGGGCGGAAAAGCAAGAAGCATGGAAAAATAAAGGGGATTTTGGGGCAAAAGTCATACTTAAGCCGCCCGCTTCAAACACCCGCGCCCCTGCCGCCCGGCTCCGGGGGCGCCCGCTATGGAGGGATGAGCGCCCACGGACGGCGGCAGAAGCAGCCATGCAGGATGCCGCCCCACAGAAAAAATGATGCCGTCAATCCCTTCATCGCCTGTAATGGATGTAGTGGTGGCGGCGTTGGCAAATGTGCCGTATCCCATTTTGGCCATGAGGTCCAGCACCATCTTTTCAAAAGCGGTGGGAGAAAGTTTCATCACTTCGCTTAAAATATCATCGGCAAGGCTTTGATTGATTTTATTGAACGCATTCTCCAGTGCGTCATCCGGTGTCTCGGAGTCATCTTCATTTTGAGCTGTATTGGTTTGTGCGTCAGCCGGCTGTGTAAAAGCTTTAAAGGAATCATAGCGCATCAGATAGTTGTTATCGATGACAGGGGGATTCTCCTGAACCACCTTTTTTCCTTCTGATGTGATACAAAACAGACCTTTTGCAGGACTGTCGATCAGTCCGGCTTTTTTCAGATAGGTCCGCGCCCATCCGACACGGTTGGCAAAATAAGTTTGGCGTCCGCTTGGTAAAAGTTCGGATACATCAGCATCCGTCAAATGAAAATAGTTGATGATGAACTCTTTGATTTCTTTTAGCGAGTGTGTAGCGCCATCGGATAGGAATTGTAAAAGAGGTTTGTGAATTTCAAAATATTTTGGTACTCCCATTTGATGCCCTCCCCAAAGCGTGTGATTCATTTGATTTTATTGTAGCATCTTTGGCCGAATGCAAATAGTGGGCAAATGGGACAATTTTTGAACTCGATTTTTGTGATGTTTTCTGAAGGTGGATAAGCAAAAAAGACCCGCAACTTGTGTTGCAGGTCTTTTGGTGGAGATAAGCGGGATCGAACCGCTGACCTCTTGAATGCCATTCAAGCGCTCTCCCGCCCAATGCGGTCACGTACCCCTTCAACCGGGCAGAGAAAGCACGGAAGAAAACGTGAATACGCTATATTTTTGGATGCTGCATGAGTGCCTTGTTTTGGACTGAATCAGGGAGCTCTTTTTCTTTGTCCGGACAAGGCAGAAAGGAAGTAGCCGCTTCAATCATGGCAGCCGGTAGGCCCAATACTTGCCGGAATGGACTTTCACCAGGCGTCCACTGGCAACCAAAGCGACAAGGATACGATTGGCCGTCGCAGCCGACACGCCGCACAGCGCTCGCACATCGGCGTTTCGGATGCAGTCGTGGCTCTTGAGATACGTCTCGATTTGACGCCAACGGGCAGTCTCCCTGTCGGGTGCTTCATCGCTCATACCATCACCCGCGCTGATGGCCTCGGTGAGGGCTGCCTGAATGGCCGACAGCATGAACTCAATGAACGCGGTGGATTCCCCCACGTTGTTGGAAATGTTGATGGCATCAGACTTTTGTAGATTCTCTGGCCGTCTGCGGCAATAATGTGGTAGGATATACAAGCAGGGAGAAAACGGATACGGCTTTTGTTGAGAATCATATTCAGAATATTTTGCGGCAGAATGGATTTTATGTTACGGTGAAGATTTTCCGGAGACTTTCGGATTATACTGCCCGTCTGGAGTCCATGTGGGAGCACAGGGAGGCGCTGGAAAAGGATATTAAATATCGTCCGGATCCGTCAGCCCCTGATATGACCAGAAATGAGAAGATCATGTCGGTGCTCTATGCCATTTCTCTCTAGGAGGACCTATGAAGCAGATTATTGTAAAAGAGGGAGAAAGCGGTCAGCGCCTGGATAAATATCTGGGAAAATATTTGCAAGAGGCGCCCAAAAGCTTTCTCTACAAAATGATGAGAAAAAAGAATATCACTTTGAATGGGAAAAAGGCTCAGGGAAACGAAATACTAAAAGCAGAGGATGAAATCCGGCTGTTTCTGGCTCCTGAGACCATTGAAAAATTTCAGGGGGAAGAGAAGAAGGGTGTTTACAGAAAATTAGATATTCCTTATGAGGATGACCAGGTGCTTTTTGTCAATAAGCCGGCAGGGATGCTTTCTCAGAAAGCTTCCCGGGAGGATATTTCTC
>OERX01000104.1_pt1 | contig 9167 bp, 10 predicted proteins | sample 1540081 | NCBI WGS metagenome assembly OERX01 (sample SAMEA3891871, study PRJEB23780) | metagenome | biome: terrestrial biome; feature: animal house; material: Caecal content | place: Italy | collected 2015-05-05 | reverse complement strand
ATGTGGACCTGGCGAACGCGAATGTGATCGCCAGGTTTATTCTGCCCAGCGGCATGGGGATGACCAAGGGGCTGGCGAGGAAGGAGGATCTGTACCAGGACTACGCGCAGTATATCACCTCCCTCACGTCAGTCATGACCGCTGAGGCCGGAGAGATCGAGCTGTGCCTCTCCATCGTTGACAAACAGGGGGCTGTCGTTCTACGCTCCTCCCCCGCCTTCCTGCGGATCCTTCCCTCCATCTCCTCCGACGAGCTGCTGGAGGAGGGTCAGCTGGACCAGCTGGATTGGCTAACGATGCAGCTTGCCAGGATGGAGACCCGCGTAGAGGAGACCGACGCGAAGAAGGCGGACAACCTGATCTTCGACGCGGAGACCAGCACCATCCAGTTGACCGCCAACGGCATTCCCATTGGCGACAGGATCTATGTCTGCACCGACACCGGCGAGTGCATTACGGATATCGTCATTACGGAGGAGGGCGAGATGGTCCTCCGCTTCAGCGACGGCACCGAGAAAAATCTCGGCAGTATGTTGGATGTCAGCGGCGCCGTCTACGTGCCCCACATCGACGACAGAAAGATCCTGACCTTCACCGTTGAGGAGAAGCCGGGAGACATCCCTGGGCCTGTGGATCTGAATCCGTTTGATGAGTGGTCTGACATCGACGGCAGCCAGGTCACCTCAGATTACATCTGGGAAGAAATGTGACAGATACGCGCTCCCGTATGGGGGCGCTGAATGCTTTTATGGAGGAGGATAGCATGGCAAACAATGTGATCTTTAAGGTCGGTACAAAGGCGGTCTATGACGCTCTGCAGCAGAAGGACGCCAATACTCTGTACTGGCTCACGGATGTAAAGGAGATCCGCAAGGGCGAGGAGCTGTACGCAGTGGGCCGGGAGGCCACCGCTGCTGCTGCCGGCCTGATGTCCGCCGCGGACAAGGCGAAGCTGGACGGCATCTCCGGCTCCGGCGCTTCCGCCGGTCTGACCCCTGTTGACGCCACCATCATCCTGGGCGACGGCGAGGAGGGCTTCAAGACCATCCAGGTCGGCGTGTCCCAGGACGAGGGCAACCTGCTGGAGGTGCGCGGCGACGGCTTGTTTGTGGCGGTGGACCAGGAAGCCGTGGAGCAGGCCGCTTCCCAGGCCGCGACGGACGCGGTGAATGCGTTCGCTGAGAAGGTCAGCGATGACGGCTCGGTGAACACCTTCAAGGAGCTGGTGGACTATGTGGCGGCGCACGCCCCCGAGGCCGCCGATATGGCGTCCGACATCACCAGCCTGCAGGGTATCATCAGCTCCATGCCTGACGAGATCCTCAGCGAGATCGTCAATGTCCAGCGCACGGAGACCACCAACACCGCCGAGATCCGTATCTTCACCAAGCAGGAGGATGGCACCTATTCCCCCGACGTACAGCACGGCGTACTGACCCTGATTGGTGCTGGTTACGGTCCAGATGGTGTCAATGGCGCTGGTCTTTTGAGCTATGCCGACAAGCAGAAGCTGGACGGCATCGACACGGAACTGATCGCCAACATGGCCCAGAGCCTTGTCTGGGGAGAAATGTAATCAAAATAATTGGAGGATTTTGAACATGGCTACTGTTTCTTTTAAGAAGGGCCTTCTGGCAGCTCTGCCCTCCGCATATGCGGAGGGGACCTTCTATGTGACCACGGATGAACGCGCCCTGTATCTGGATGTCAGCAACGACACCCGCATCCGCATTGGCGATTTCCAGGAGTTCGCCAACCTGGAGGCACTCCAGGCCAACACCAACCCCAGCACCACCGCTCTGTATTACATCGCCGACATCAACGTCCTGGCGAAGTGGAATGGCACCAACTACATCCAGATCAATCTTGATACCGGCGCTACCTCCATTGAGGTGACTGGCGACGGCAATGCCGTCACTGTTGCTGCATACGATGCCAGCTCCCGAAAGATCACACTGACCAAGGGCGCCACCTATGTGACTTCCGCCGAGGTGTCTTCTGCTATCGCCACCGCTATCGGTGATCTGGGCAACAAAGAGGATGACGTTCCTTACACCACCGTGAAGGAGTATGTGGACGACAAGGTTGCCGATGTCGTGGCCGGTTCTATCGAGGGCCTGGGCGCTCTGGCAGCGAAGGACCAGGTTGCTGAGGCGGATCTGGAATCCGCTCTGGCCGCGAAGATTAATGGCAAGGAAGACCAGGCCGCCGTTGACGCCCTGGTCGGCGCTGATACCGGCAAGAGCGTCCGCACCATTGCCAACGAAGAGCTGGCTGCCCAGCTCATCCCCGCTGAGGCCCAGGACTCCCTGGATACCCTGGCAGAGATTGCAGCCTGGATTCAAGCGCATCCCGACGATGCCAGCGCCATGAATGCCGCTATCGAGGCCCTTGAGACCAAGGTGGACACCGGCGAGCAGACCGTCTCCGCCTATGTGGCCGCCGCCATCGTCGCCCTAAACATTGGCGATTACGCCACCGCTGCCAATCTGACCGCCCTGGCTGGTCGGGTGACCACCCTGGAGGGCGCTACCCACACCCATGCCAACAAGGCCGTGCTGGACGGCGTCACCTCCGAGAAGGTCACCGCCTGGGATGCCGCCGAGCAGAACGCCAAGGACTACGCTGATGGTCTGGCTGTGAACTACGACGCCGCTGGGTCCGCCACTGCCGCTGAGACCGCCGCTAAGTCCTACGCCGACAGCCTGGCCGCAAACTATGACGCCGCCGGGTCCGCTACCACCGCCGAGACCAACGCCAAGGAGTACGCTGACACCGCTGTGGAAACTGCCTTGACTTGGGGCAGCTTCTAAATCGGATTTCGGCATAAGTATAAGAGGGAGGCGCATAACCTCCCTCTTATATATTACTTACACACGCTGCTTATCCTACCACATATTGCTTATTGTGCAATCTCTTGTTTATTCCTCACACTTCATTATCCGAAAGTTTTTATTTCTTATATTGAGGCTCCTGCCTTTCTCATGCCAATATCTAGTACTTGCGCACTCCCTTTTTTCGAGTTATAATAGAACAAAAGTTCTATTAAGGAGGGTTCGAGCTGTGGACCGGTCTATCCTGCATGTGGATCTGAACAACTGCTACGCCAGTATTGAGATGCTGTATGACCCGACATTGCGCGGAATCCCTCTTGTGGTGGGCGGCGATGAAGAACTGCGGCATGGTATTGTGTTGGCAAAGAGTTACGAGGCGAAGGCATATGGCATCAAAACAGGAGAGTCACTTCTGGAGGCAAGACAGAAGTGCCCAAATTTAAAGGTAGTTCCACCTCACTTTGACCTATATTGGAAGATGTGTACGCGAGCGAGGGCAATTTATCAGGAGTACACCGACCAAGTGGAGCCCTTCGGAATCGATGAGGCGTGGCTAGATGTGACCGGAAGCCAGAACCTATATGGGTCCGGAGCGAGCATTGCTGATGAGATTCGAGATCGAGTAAAGTCCGAGCTGGGGCTGACGGTATCGGTTGGAGTGAGCTTCAACAAGGTTTTTGCCAAGCTTGGCAGCGATATGAAGAAGCCAGACGCAGTTACTGTCCTTACTAGGGGAAACTTCCGAGAAAAGATATCTCCGCTGCCGGCCTCTGACCTTCTGTATGTGGGGAGGGCTACCGCTGCAAAGCTTGCCAGATTGGGCGTTCGTACCATCGGTGATATGATGCGAATACCACTAGAACTGTATGAACAGAAGTTTGGCAAGGTCGGCGGCTACCTGTGGGGCTACGTTCATGGGATGGAATCTTCTCCTGTAGCATGTGTAGGTGATACGGTCCCAGTCAAGGGGGTAGGGAATGGTATCACCGCACCAAGGGATTTGATCTCCCACGATGACTTCGCTGTAGTTTACTATGTGCTGGCGGAATCGGTATGCGAACGGCTTCGGGAACAGGGGTTTCTCTGCAAGACAGTCCAGGTGATGGTACGGGATTCCGCGTTTATCACCTACCAAAAGCAGCGGACGCTGGAAGAGCCAACATGTCTCTCCAGCATAGTGAGCAGGACAGCACTTGAACTGACTGACCAGTGTGTACCGCCGTCACGCCACATCCGTTCCTTGACCATTCACACGACAAATCTCATCCCATCCAGCGGCTATCAGCAGCAGTTTTCTCTGTTTGAAGACACAGAGAAAGAACAGAATAAGATCGCACTGGAGCGGACAGTGGATGATCTTCGGAGAAGATTTGGTCGTGGCATTATCAAAAGGGGGATTGTCCTAGATAACCAGGACATCGGCAATTTCGATCCACGGCAGCACATCATCCATCCGGTTGGTTTCTTGAACGGTAAGAATTAAGGAGGCAGCATATGGACAGAGTGCGAGAATACGTGTCCGTCAACGCCACATTCCGGGAGGATGGGATGATATTGCCGACAGAAATTCTGTGGGAAGACGGCAGGGTATTTCCCATTGACCGTGTTCTGGAGATCAAGCGGGCGGCAAGCCTCAAGGTGGGAGGGGCCGGCATTAGATATACCTGCCGAATTGGCAGAAACCAAACCTACCTGTTCTTGGACGATAACAGGTGGTTCGTCGAAAAGAAAGTACAAAGACGAGACCCGTCGGCGTAAGCCGGCGGGCATTTTTATTTCCATGACTTCTGTAGAACGGAGGTAAAGAAATACATGACATACCTAAAAATCGGTGAAACACTCTATCCAGCCAAAATTCACGATCGAATCAGGGACCGCTCCTGGGGACTTCGGGAGAGCAAGCATGTTACCTTGGAGTCCACATATGAAGAGACGTCTGCCCTGTTTAAAAATGATATGAAGTGGAGCATCGTCTATAGCGATGAATCTGACGACTCTGACGGCACAGAGCGGCAAGAAGTCGATTGCAGTACCTTCTCCATGGTAGGCTCCATCGGAGATAACCTGGATGGGACCTTTACTGTAAAAATGGGCAAGCCCTTGGATAGAGAAATCACGCAGGCAATCGTTGGGCAGGAAGCGACGATTGCCGAGGCCCGGGCTCTCAGGGCCGTCATCGAGACGGCGGTGGTGAGCCTGAACGACGAGACCGCGGCCACAGCTCCCTCCCTCTTCAAGCCCTGGATGGCCGGCGAGGCCGTAGAGCCCGGTGACCGGCGGTACTATCCCCCCACGGGTAAGCTCTACAAGGTCCGGGAAGGCCAGGGCCACACCACCCAGGAGAGTTGGACGCCAGACCTGACCCCGGCTCTGTGGGCCGTGGTGGGGGACCCCGGCGAGACCGGGACCATTGACGACCCCATCACCGCCGCCAGGGGTATGGAGTATACCTATGGGCTGTACTACAAAGACCCGGAGGACGGCAATACCTATCTCTGCGAGCGGACCGGAGAGTCCGAGGGCGACAAGATCACCCTCCAGTACCTGCCACACGAGCTGGTAGGACAGTATTTTTCGTTAACTTAATTGTGAAAGACATCTCTGTAGAACGGAGGTAACACACTATGGCTTTATTGAAAGCATTGCGGGGGGACAGCTCCCGCATTTCTACAAGCAACACGCCGTTTCACGACGGCTATGCCTATCTGACCACGGACGACGGAGGATTTTACATTGACGCTACCACCGCGAAGGGTAATGAGCGCATCCGGGTGAATCCAAAGGCCAAGGGACGCACGGTCACTCTCCCTGTCTCTGGGTGGTCCAGCAACGCCCAGACTGTCTCTGTACCCGGCGTTCTGGCAGACCAGACGAAGCAGTCCGTTAAGCTTGCCCTGGCCGACAGGACGAGCACAGCCGCGTGGGCGGCGGGCGACGTCTGGTGCGAAGCTCCTACGACCGACAATTTTCTGACGTTCAGCTGCACGTCAGTTCCTACATCGGATATAACACTTTCCATTGAGCTACAGGAGGTGGAGTATGCTGTTTAATCCTGTAGTGGGCGGTAAAAAGCTTCCAGCTTTGACTGATCCAGCGGCAGCCGCCGACATCATGCAGAACAAGCAGGCAATTGACCAGAGCGGCCAAATCATCACAGGCACAAAAGCTCCCCTGCCCACCCTGACCAACCCAGGCTCCGCCGGCGATCTGCTGAGCGGGAAGCAGCTTCTCAACCAAGGGGGAAATATTGTTACCGGGACAATTACCACCAGAAGCTCCTCCAGCCTGACTGCCAGCGGATCCAGCATTATCGTCCCTGCTGGGTACTACCCCTCCCAGGTCAGCAAGTCTGTCGCCACGGTGACCCAGGCGACGCCGAGCATTTCCGTCAGTTCCAATGGTTTGATCACCGCCTCCGCCACCCAGTCCGCCGGATATGTCAGCTCCGGCACCAAGAGTGCCACGAGGCAGCTTACCACCCAGGCAGGGAAGACCATTACGCCGTCCACATATACGCAAACTGCCGTGTCCTCTGGCAGATACACCACGGGAGCGATTACCGTCTCAGGGAGCGCCAACCTGATTGCCGACAATATCCGGGACGGCGTGAATATCTTTGGGGTGATCGGCAGTCTGGTCTCCGGCGGACAATTTTATGTGGAGACGGACAGCTTCATCGATGAGTCGCCTCGGTGGAGAATTGACTGCGGATTTGAACCGATTGGATTCTTGTTGTCTACCACCAATTTTAGAAGTTTCCGAAGTGAGAGCGCAGAGGATTTTCAGGAGGTCTTCGTCTTTGCTCATACTGATCTTGGCTGGTATCTCGACGGATATCTGGACGTGGCGGATCAGGAAGTTCAGGTCGATGAACATTCGAGATCTTCATTCCGCGATTTGTTTGATATCACTTACAGTTCAACAGGGCTAACGTTTGAGTTCGGTGTTGACAATAGCAGAAGTGTGCTGGAAGGCCCCTACATGTTCTTCGTGTTCGCCTAACCGTATTACCCCTATCTCGACACATTCTATTTGTTTTCGCCACATTTCTATGGTATACTGTATATACCAAAATATGGAATGGAGGCGTTAACTGTGTGAACTTTCTTTCAAACTTTTTCAGGACAAAATCGACGCATCAAGAACCTTCTCAAACACCGCCGGCGCAGGACAAAGCCATCGCGTTTGTAGACTTTGAATACTGGTTCTACTCCTACCGCGACTTGCTCCACATCTCCCCCAATGTATCAAAATGGGCGGCGGAAATCACAGGGCAGTACCATGTCTCAGACATCATGGTATTCGCCGATCTGAGTTATCCAAGAATCCAGCAGGAGGCCCAGCAGCTCAGAGCGGTCACCAACACAATCATTGATACTAGTAACCTCACCCCAGAGCATAAGAAAAATATGACAGACTTCATTATGCTCGACTACATATACCAGACAGCGATCGAGCGTCCGGAGATCACCACATACATCTTGTTTACCGGGGATGGGCATTTTCAGTCTGCGGCGAGATTTCTCTCGCTGAAGCGGAAGAAAACGATTATACTGTATGGGGTCAGAGGGTCGATCAGCAAGGACCTTCAGGCCATCGCCACAAAAACCGTTGAGCTGCCCGTCCTGCGGGAGCACACACAGGATATATATCCTCTGATCGTCAACAATATCGCCGCCGTCGCCAACAAACCGCAGATCATTCCGACGTTCAACGGAACAATCAACGCAGTGGCAAGGATGAACGATCTGGATGTGGATCTGGTCCGCATCAGTCTGCTTGAAATGATGGACAAAAACTATATTTACCAGAAGGACTACCGCGTAGACTTCAATCGGAAGGTCAAAATCATTGCTGCAAACTGGGAGTTATTGGCCAAGGACGGTCTCTGGTCCTACGAATAAACACATGATAAAGACCGCCGGCAACGATGCCGGCGGTCTTTTTTCTTTTATGGAGGTAACAGAATGAATTCAGTCAAAGGAAGCACCACAAGTGAAACCAAGCTGATCAAGGCAGTACAGTCCGCCGTGGGGGCCAAGGTGGACGGCCTGATCGGCGCGCAGACCATGAGCGACATCGCTGTGGAGGTCGGCGCCAGCTGCTGGCCCCTCACCCTGCAAATCTACAGCAACCCCGTCATCATCTGCAAGGACATCGATGTGATCGGCACCACAACCAGGTGCAGCGCCCACAAGAACAGCATCAGCGGGTCCTTCTCCTATCAATCCAAGCCCTGTTCCATTTTGGTCAACGATGGGAAAGCCATCGCCGGCTCCGCGTGCCACGCATGGCTGAACAAACCCGAGTGCGTGCTGTACCGGCTGAACAATGGGAAGTTTGGCGTCAAGCGCTGCCTCTACTCCACTGAGCTCCCCAGCGGGGTAAAATGGGCGGTAGGCGGCATGGGCCTTTTGAATATGTACAGCCCCGCTACCGAAGGATTCAGCGGCGCATACGCCGACGTCCTGCGCCAGACCAACCACACTGTGCTGGGCGTGAAAAACGAGATGGTCTATCTGGTCTACTGCAAGACCATGACCGGCAAGCAGGTGGACACCTTTTGCAAGGACAAGCTGAAGCTGGATCTGGCCATCATGCTGGACGGCGGCCATGTGGCTGCCATCAACGGCGAGGAGTCCTTTGCCCGGATCAACACCACCCAGGCGCAGTACTATCTGATCAAGGCTGCAGGGTAATAGTGCTGTCCTCAAGGACCGGTGAGCTTGGTGGCCGGTCCAGTTTCCTGCCGTCACGAATCACAAATTTCCTGCACTTATGACGCTCATCATATGCCACCAACACTATTTTGGAATATTCAATCTCCGGGTCACAGTCACCCAGGCTGAAAGCAAATTCGTACAAGGTGCGTGGAGGAATGATCTGCCTTCCAAGGGCTACTCGTGCAGCAATTTTAACATTTCCTGCTTCCGCGCAGCTCAATTCTGGTTCATAGACGAAGAGGCGTTCTATGCCAGATCGTTTATCGTTCTGAACCTCAACGCGAAAGTTTTCCAGATAGACCGGAACTTGCCGACTGTTGCTGGCCACACACCGGAACGAATACTCCCTCTTGGGTTTACTCGATCGCCTCGCTGTACTGCCGTCCGGCACAGCCATTGGAACTTCTACCGTGTGGACAAGCGTTGCATAAATCAGCGTTCTCCCAAGCCTATATGCCCAAGAATTCAAAAACCACCCGAGGACAGTTCCCGCGAGAGTACCAAGCACACCTATAATTGCGGCAGACAGAGCATCCACCCGTGTCATCCTCCCCACTTCTGATGCTGATATATTTTACCATGTAAAAAGTTCGATAACAAGCTCCTCCCT
>OERX01000101.1_pt1 | contig 9343 bp, 6 predicted proteins | sample 1540081 | NCBI WGS metagenome assembly OERX01 (sample SAMEA3891871, study PRJEB23780) | metagenome | biome: terrestrial biome; feature: animal house; material: Caecal content | place: Italy | collected 2015-05-05 | reverse complement strand
TGCTGACCGACGGGCTGTTCCTCTGTATGTCGGACAGCCTGTTTCGCGCCTATGCCCAGGACCGGGCGGAAGCGCTGCTGTCGGCCGGGCGGGATGGGATCACCATGGCGGAGTTCTCCGGGCTGCCAGTAGCGCTTCCCTCTGACGGGATTCCCCTGTCCCGGGTGATTCTGTCCTGCTATGAGGAGGCCGGGGTGGCCCCTAACGTGCTTTTGAATACGGCTTACCCGCAAATGTTCCGGGCCCTGTACTTCCAGGGGACTGCCGCCTTTTTTGCCACTGGCATGATTCTCAGCGACCACCTGAGAAACCGCCCGGCCGGCGTTCCGCCGCTGCACGCATTTCCTCTGCTCCTGAATGGAGACTTTATCAAGCGGGAGATTACACTGCTCACCAACCGGCACCGGTATCTCTCCAAGCCAGCCAAGCATTTTATTTCCCTGACGCAGGCGTTTTTTGCCGCCATCGAACTGGAGCGGGCGGGATTTGAAGATGGAAGACCGCGGGTGTTTGACCCGGGTTTTTCCAATAAAAATCAAGCCGAAACCTGATTATCCCTTGAAAACACTGTATCCACGGGCATTTCAGACAGGTCAAAACCATCTCATTTACTACGATTTTACTACTGTTGAGTGAGCCTTGACACGCTGAAAGACCACGAAATGCCAAGATACGGGTACAGTACCCGTCAATCGGGGCCTCCGCCCCGTGACCATATAACTGAATACAGACCGGCCATCTGCCGGGGCAACGCCATGGGTAACACAAACCTGTGGCGTTTTTTTATGCCCTGCCGGGGGCACGCAAAACTGTATAAAAACGGGTGGGAAATCCCCTGTTTTTTCGCCTGTGGGCGGCGCAAATGAAGCCGCCCATATTCTTTCCCTCATGGGAGGCCGGGCGGCGATACAGGGGCGCAAACCCGCCGAAACGAACACTTTTCAAAACCGAAGGAAGGAGGTATCCAACATGGCGGTATTCCGCATTGAGAAAACCCGCGATTACACGGTGATGTCCAACCATCACCTGCGGGACAAGTCGCTCTCGCTGAAAGCGAAGGGCCTTCTCTCCCTCATGCTCTCCCTGCCGGAGGAGTGGGACTATACCACCAAGGGGCTGGCCCGGATCTGCAAGGATGGCGTTGACAGTATCTGCGCCGGGGTGCGGGAGCTGGAGGAACACGGGTATGTGATCCGCCAGCGGGTCCGCAACCCCAACGGCCAGCTCGGCGCCATCGAGTACACCATCCTGGAGCAGCCCAGACCGCCGGAACCAAAACCGCAAAAACCTGAACGGGAAAATCCAGTCTTGGATAATCCTGAACAGGCTTCCCCTGTCTTGGAAGAACCTGAACAGGGAAACCCCGCACAATTAAATACTAATAGATCAAGTAAAGAAAAATCAAAAAAAGATCTATCAAGTACGGAAGGATCAAATCCTGTCCTATCCACCCCCAAAGCCCCCAGGGGTTCGGACGGGATGGGACGGGACTGGATGCGGGAGCGCGAGAGCTATCGGGAATTGATTTTGGAGAACATCGAGTATGACTACCTCATCCAGAGCTATCAGCTTGACCGGGACCGCCTGGACGAGCTGGTGGAGCTCATGGTGGACACGCTGAAAGCACAGGCGGAGGAAGTTATTTTTCAAGAATTGATTTACGCATGAAATTTTAAGCATAAGTAAGGCCGGGATTTCGCTGCCAAGCGGCAAATCCCGGCTTTAGTCTTACCTGTTTTCCAAATTCTTTGACCGCCTGTATTCCAGTGGCGATAGTCCAAACTGTTTTTTGAATACGGCTGCAAATTTCCCCTGATTGGAGTAGCCAACCTGCTCTGATATTTCGGCAATCGGACGCTTTGTGGCAGAGAGAAGTCTGGCGGCTTCATTCATGCGGATTTCTCGCAGCCAAGTAGATATATTTTGACCATATACGCCTCTAAAATAATTTTTCAGGCTGGTTTCACTGACCGAAAAGCGTTCTGCAATCTGCCTTACAGGGATGTGCTGGCGAAGATCATCTGACAGAATTTTTGCTGTCCTTTTTGCAAGCTCCACTTGTGTTTCCGTGTAGAAGCCGCAGGTTTTCGGAGGCCGGATTTCCATGTTGAGAAGCCGGTGGATAAGTTCAAGCGTATAGATTTGCAAATGGAAGGCAGACGGTCTTTCCGAAAGCCGCCAGAGTTTTTGAAATATATTTTCCAGTTCGCTGTCCGCTTCGTTGATATATGTTTTATGGTTCGCGCAATAGTTTTCTTTCAAGCGCATGAGATCAATCGAAAAAGATTTCATCAATTCGCCGCAGGACTGCAATAGGAGCGAAAGGTCAAAGTATATTTTTATGCCCTGATATTGCCGTGTGGGAAAGATGTACTCTTTCTGCGCTGTCTGCCCACTGATACAAAAGTCGTTTTCCTTCAGGTAAATGTATGAGCCATCATCGAGAAGCAGTTCACTTCTGCCGGAAATACAATAGTTTATCAATAATGGCCTTAACTCTGAGTTGGCTTCTGACTCCGGCCACACAGGAGCATTTACAAAAATAAAAGCTAATGTCAGGCCCGGAAAGAGCGTATGGAATGTCATGCGACCTTTACCATTTGCCTGATCTAATAGTAGTTCGCTGCTATTTGGACTGTTTTTCAAAGTCACACCTGAAACGGAATTGCTGTTTTCCAAAATGCTGTATATCATATCACGCAACTGCTTCGCCCCTTTCATCACGCAAAATCGTTGATATTATTATACCGGCGCAAAAATTCCCGGTCAATGGGTATTCCGGCCAAACGGAAAAACTCCTTGCTATACGGGCCTAAAATACCGATATGTGCATAGAAGCATAATCGGATATGTGCTACCATTAGATTTGGTTAGCGAGGTCTAACTAAGAAAGCAATCATGTTAGGAGGTTTCGCAATGAACAACAAATTGCAAGGAAAGGATCTCATCAACATCGGTATTTTCACGGCGATTTATTTTATCGTCATTTTCGCGGCGGCGTCTATCGGCTTTATCCCGATTTTCATTCCGCTTATCAGCGTGATCGTGCCGCTTGTAGGCGGTATTCCGATGATGTTGTTCTTCTCCAAAATCAAGAAATTCGGTATGCTTACCATCTGCGGGGTGCTGCTCGGTATCATCATGCTGCTGACCGGCATGGGCTATTGGTGCATTCCCACCGGGCTGATCTTCGGCCTGATTTCCGATTTTATGATGAAAGCCTGTGACTACAAGAACGCTAAGCGTGAAGTGCTGATCCACGGCGTTTTTTCCATGTGGGTAATCGGTGCCTTTATTCCCATCGTTGTGACGCGTGACGCTTACTACCAGAGCCTGCTTCCCGGTTATGGTCAGGAATATGCCGACACGCTCATGGCCTATATGCCTGACTGGATTTTGCCGGTACTTCTGGTAGCTGCTTTTGTCAGCGGTCTTGTGGGTGGCCTGATTGGACAGAAGATTTTCAAAAAGCACTTTGAGCGGGCGGGAATTGTGTAATGAGCCGCGAACTTCTTGCAAGTCAAAAAAACAACAGTGGAATTTTATTAGACCCCCGGACAAAACTGGCGGTACTGATTACCATAGCCGTTTTTATTTTAGGCGGTTCGTATGAAGGTATCATGCAGTATTACATCATCGTGCTGGCGGCCATCCCTCTGCTGCTTTTGTTAGCGGCCAGGAAATGGAAAGGCGCTGTTCTCTATATCCTGATTTTTGGAGGCAGCTTGTGCCTGGAAATGTTTGGCCTGTCCCGCCTGACAGGTATAGCAAACTATATCGCAGTAGCCATCGTTGGTATCCTGCTGAGGTTTACGCCCAGTGTAGTCATGGGATATTTTGTTGTGACAACAACAACGGTCAGTGAATTTGTCGCGGCAATGGAACGGCTCCACCTGCCGCAGCAAATCACTATTCCCATGTCCGTGATGTTTCGTTTCTTCCCTACGGTTGCAGAAGAATGGAGCGCCATTGGAGACGCTATGCGGATGCGTGGTGTCCGCTTTGGCTGCGGAAAAGCCGGCGCGATTTTAGAGTATCGGATTGTTCCCATGATGATCTGCTCCGTCAAAATTGGTGAGGAACTCTCTCAGGCAGCTCTCACACGGGGCTTGGGCGGCCCTGTGAAGCGGACAAATATCTGTAAGCTGGGCTTTCATGTGCAGGACATTCTTTTTCTGCTGATCTGCCTCGGTGCCTTCGCAGCACAAATTTATGTGCTGGCTGCAAGGGGGTGATGAAGTGATTGAATGTAGGGATGTGTCATTTTCCTATCCAGCGAGCGGTTTGCCTGACAGTGAAAAGCAGGTCGAAGGCGCTTTGAAACATATTTCCTGCACCATTGAGGACGGTTCTTTTGTCCTGCTTTGCGGAACTTCCGGCTGCGGAAAAACAACGATGACCCGCCTGTTCAACGGCCTTATTCCTCATTACCATGAGGGGACTTATACCGGCTCCGTCTATCTGGATGGAAAGGATACCCGCGACCTGTCACTGTTTGATATTTCTCTAAAAGTCGGTTCTGTATTTCAAAATCCGCGTTCTCAGTTTTTTAATGTGGACACGACCAGCGAACTGGCTTTCGGCCCGGAGAACCACGGCATGGCTGAAGATATTGTGCGCGAACGGGTAAAGCGTGTAGCTGCACAGCTAAAGCTGGAGCCGCTGCTTGATAGAAGTATTTTTTCTTTGTCCGGGGGTGAAAAACAAAAAATCGCCTGCGGATCGGCGGCAGCTACCTCCCCGGATGTTTATGTGCTGGATGAACCATCATCCAACCTTGACACATACGCTATCGCTGATTTTCGGCAGCTTCTCTTTGCTTTGAAATCGCAAGGAAAGACCATCATCATCTCTGAACACCGGCTGTACTATCTGTCTGGCCTCTTTGACCGCGTTCTGTATCTGAAAGACGGAGAAATTGAAGGAGATTATACAGCGGAGGAGTTTTGCCGCCTGTCGGCAAAACAGCGAGAGGAAATGGGGCTTCGGCCTCTTGAACTTGCAGGGCTTTCAGGAGTTGAAGGGCCGCCGCAGCGAATAAATGAGGCGGTTTGGACGATAAAGAATGTGTCCTTTGCCTATAAGCATGAGCCGGAAACTTTGCATATAACGGAAACTACTTTCCCATCCGGCAGCGCCACGGCTATTATCGGACATAACGGTGCGGGAAAATCCACCTTTGCCCGGTGCCTCTGCGGATTGGAAAAGCACTTCAAGGGGACAGTGCAGGATCGGAGCAAGATTTATTCCAGGAAAGAACGATTGAAACTCTGCTATATGGTTATGCAGGATGTAAACCATCAGCTTTTTACCGAAAGTGTTCTGGATGAAATTCTGCTCAGTATGGGAACCGAAGATAAGCAAAGAGCAAGAGAAATCTTAAAGGAGATGGACTTGCTGCCTTATGAGGACTGCCACCCGATGGGGCTGTCAGGCGGCCAGAAGCAGCGTGTGGCAGTTGCCTCTGCGATTGCTTCGGAGCGCCCTCTGATTTTATTCGATGAGCCAACAAGCGGCCTTGACCTTTTTCACATGAGGCAGGTTGCCAGTGTTGTGGGTAAAGTGGCAGATACCGGGAGAACTGCGCTTGTAGTGACCCATGACCCGGAATTTATTTTTCGGTGCTGTAATTATGTCCTTCACTTAGAAAACGGGCAAATTCAGGAAAGTTATTCCATAGAGAACAACGATGGCCGAAACCGGCTGCTAAAGTTTTTCCTGAATGATATGGAGAAGGAGGTGTCCACAGAATGAAGGAGGAAAAGAAAGAATCACCCATAGGTGTCTTATGGGGATGGGGCAAACCCTATCACGGGAAATTCATCGGCAGCATTGCTCTTGCGGTATTAGGCGTGGCCTGCCAGATGGTGCCCTATTTCTGTGTGGCTCATATTGTCACGATGATGTTGTCTGGGGAGCAGAACTTTTCCCGATATGTGACCGCTGGCATTATTGCATTGTGCGGTTACTTTGGGAAGGTGCTGTTTTCCTGTCTTTCTACAACGATTTCCCACACAGCGACCTATTACACGCTGCGCGATCTACGGGAGAATATCACCGCTAAACTGGCCCGCGTCCCGATGGGGACGATTTTAGATACTCCGTCCGGCCAGTACAAAACGACGATTGTTGACCGGGTAGAAGGGATGGAGCCAACCTTCGCGCACCTGATCCCGGAAATGACTGCAAATGTGCTGGTGCCTTTGGTGATTATCGTATATCTGTTCGTCATGGACTGGCGCATGGCTCTCCTGTCCCTTGTCACGCTGGTGGTGGGCCTTGCTGTTATGTCTGCTGGCATGAAGAACTATCCCGTCAAATGGGAGGGCGCGGTCAAAGCGGGAAAGCAGATGGCAAACGCCATTGTAGAGTACATTGGTGGGATTGAGGTAGTCAAAGCGTTTAGTCAATCCGCCGGTTCCTACAAAAAATATTCTGACGCAGTAAACTATAACGCTAACTACTATGTGGACTGGATGAGAGAAAACCAGAAAACCATGAGCGCCTACAACGCCATTCTGCCCTCGGTGCTGATTTGTGTGCTGCCCTGCGGCTTCGCGTTCTGGCTCTCCGGCAGCCTGGAACTTTCCACTTTCCTGTCTATCGTAATTTTCTCGCTGGGACTGATTGGGCCGATTATCGCGGCCTTTACCTTTACGGACGATTTGGCCGTATTGGGGACAAATGTGGAAGAAATCAGCCAGCTTTTGAACGCTGAAGAACTGAACCATAAGGATACGCCGGTCAAGCTGGCAGACACCGGCATTTCTCTTAGGTCTGTGTCTTTTTCCTATGACGGGACAACAGAGGTTTTGCATGATGTGAACCTTGCCATCCGCCCCGGAACCATGACCGCCCTTGTGGGGCCGTCCGGCTCCGGTAAATCCACGGTGGCAAAACTGATTGCCGGGTATTGGGATGTTACATCCGGCAGCATTACCCTCGGAGGTTATGAACTGAAAGATATTCCGCTGTCCGAAATTTCAGACCAGATTTCCTATGTGTCCCAGGACAACTATCTTTTTAACCGCAGTATCAGGGAAAACATCCGTATGGGAAAGCCCAGCGCCACAGACGCGGAGGTGGAACAGGCCGCCAAACAAAGTGGCTGCGACGCCTTTATCCGCAAGCTGGACAATGGCTATGATACGATTGTCGGCAGCGCCGGTTCCCACCTTTCCGGCGGGGAGCGCCAGCGTATTGCCATCGCCCGCGCCATGCTGAAAAATGCGCCGGTTGTCATTTTAGACGAGGCAACAGCCTACATTGACCCCGAGAACGAGGCGCTGGTACAGAAAGCCATTTCCGCTTTAACTGTCGGCAAGACCCTGATTGTGATTGCACACCGGCTGTCTACCATTGTTGGTGCGGACAACATCGTTGTTGTGAAGGATGGAACCGTCCACGCACAGGGTACGCATGAGAAACTGTTGGAAACCTGCCCCCTCTACCGGGATATGTGGCAGGCGCATATCGGCGCGAAAGACCAGATGTAAGGGGGTGTTGTCAGATGTATGGAACATTGAAAAAAATCTTTGCTTTTGCAGGCAGTAAAAAGGGGCTTTTGAAAAAATCCCTGTTGTTTGCGTTCCTGTCCGGGCTGTTTTCAGCCATGCAGTTTGCCGCCCTCTTTGTAGTGATTGGTGCGCTGGTATCTGACAACCGGGACGGAAGCATTGTCTGGATCTCGTTGGGAATTATGGCGGTATCCCTCATCGGGCGTATCATCACGACCTACTTTTCCACGATGGAGCAAACGGAAACCGGCTATTGCATGGTAGCGGAAAAGCGTATCCACATCGGAGATCGGCTGCGCTATATCCCGATGGGCTACTTCAACAAGAATAGTATCGGGAACATTACCGCCATTGTCACAACGACTTTGGGCGATGTAGAGAACTCGGCGGCTCGTGTCCTGGTGTCTGTATTGGGTGGATTTTTCAACTCGGTGGCTCTTGTCATTGTCCTGCTGATATTCGACTGGCGGATCGGGCTTGTGGCTGCTGTCGGTGTCCTTCTTTATCTTGCAGCGGCGGAACTGGCCCTCCGCAAGTCTGCGGCCCTAAGCTCGGTGCGCCAGCACACGCAGGAGTCCCTTGTGGAGTCCGTGTTGGAGTACATTCAGGGCATGGGGATTGTCAAAGCATTTGGCCTTGAACGGGACAGCACACAATCCATTGGAAACGCTATACAGGCAAGCTGCCGGGATAACCTGAAATTGACAAAAGCCAGCGTTCCCTATGACGCTATTAAGCAAGTGGTTGTCCGGGTGTTCAGCGTCCTGCTGTTGCTGGCCTCGGTCTGGTTCTGGCTGGATGGCTCTCTGCCGCTGGCCTACGGCCTGATTTTGGTAATCGCTTCTTTCATGGTGTTCAACGATTTGGAAAACGCCGGGAATATGGCCTCTCTGCTGCAAATGCTGGCGGCCTCGATGGATACGGCAAACTCCATTGATGACACGCCGGTGATGGACGAGAAAGGCACTAACATTACGCCGAAGTCCAGCGAGATCGTGTTTGACAAGGTGGATTTTTCCTACGCAGACCGCAAGATATTGGATCAGGTCAGCTTTACCATTCCCGAAAAAACGACTACGGCCATTGTAGGCCCTTCCGGGGCAGGTAAGACAACGATGTGCAACCTGATTGCCCGCTTTTGGGATGTGAACGCCGGGAAGATTACCATAGGCGGTACGGATGTACGGGATTTCAAACTGGACAGCCTGATGAAGAATATCTCGATGGTGTTTCAGAGCGTGTACCTCTTTGCTGATACGATTGAGAACAATATCAAGTTTGGCTGCCCGGACGCCACCCATGAGCAGGTGGTTGAGGCGGCGAAAAAGGCTTGCTGCCATGACTTTATTTCCGCTCTGCCGGAGGGTTATGACACTGTGATTGGCGAGGGCGGCGGCACTTTGTCCGGCGGCGAGAAACAGCGTATTTCCATCGCCCGCGCCATGCTGAAAAATGCGCCCATCATCATTTTGGACGAGGCAACAAGCAGCGTTGACCCGGAGAATGAGGATGAATTGCAGCGGGCTATTGAGGCGTTGACCCACGACAAAACCATCATCATGATTGCCCACCGGCTGAAAACTGTTCGGAACGCCGACCAGATCCTTGTGCTGGACAATGCCCATATCGTCCAGCGCGGCACTCATGCAGAGCTGATCCGGCAGAAGGGCCTATATGCCGACTTTGTATCGGCCAGACAGGAGGCCATAGGCTGGAAACTGGCTCAGTAAAGGAGGTTCAGATGAAACTTCATGCGTCCGGGGAGGACTACCTGGAAACCATCCTTGTTCTCCAAAAGAAACTCGGTATGGTACGCTCCGTAGATG
>OERX01000099.1_pt1 | contig 9399 bp, 9 predicted proteins | sample 1540081 | NCBI WGS metagenome assembly OERX01 (sample SAMEA3891871, study PRJEB23780) | metagenome | biome: terrestrial biome; feature: animal house; material: Caecal content | place: Italy | collected 2015-05-05 | reverse complement strand
GTTCAGATCTTGTCGATCGTGATGGACCAGGTGCTGGTCATGGCCTCGTCGGGCTCCAGCACTTCGTGCTTGCCCTCCTCGTTGACGCTGTTGGCCCAGCCGTTCCAGGGCTCCATGCAGACGAAGCTCTCGGCGTCCTGCTGCCAGAGCACGCCGTTGGTGAAGCTGTCGTCGGCGTCCACCGTCACCTTGTGGCCGTTGCCGCTGTCGGTAAAGACCATGGGGAACTCCACGCCGGTCAGCAGGCGGATGGAGTTGTCCGCGCCTTCCTTGCGGGTCAGGGTGATCTTTTCGGGGGCGGCGGGCTGGTCGCCCTTGGCGTCCTCCGAGCAGGTGGCGCAGTGGATGTCAAAGTCTACGTTCTCCAGCTTGCTGGCCACGAAATAGGGGTGGTAGCCGAAGCTGAAGGGCATGGGCTTGTCCCCGTCGTTGATGACGGTCAGGTCGATGGTGGCGGTCCGGCCCGCCAGGTTATAGGTCACCAGCAGGGTGAAGTCGAACGGATAGAGGAACTTGGTCAGCGGGGTGGACTGCAGCATCAGGGTGACGCCGTCGGGCCCGACGCTGTCCACCTCCCAGGGGCACAGGTCGGCCAGGCCGTGGGTCTCCATGGGGTAGGGCTTGCCGTCGAAGATATGGACGCCGCCGTCGGGGTTGGAGCAGCTGGGGAACAAAATGGGCACCGCAAAGCGGGGGCGGTTGCACTCGCTGAAGTTGGGGCGGCGGACCCAGATGTACTCGTCCCCGTCCAGGGCAAAGCCGGTGATCATGCCGCCCCGCTCAGGGGTGATGACCAGTTCGGTCTTTGCGGCGGGGTCGGTGAGGACGTACTGCTCGTAGCAGGCTTCGCCTTCGGTGACGTACCGGGTGCTGATCTGATTCATAAAGATACCTCCTTGTAGGTGTGGGCCGTGGCGGCGGCCCCGTTTTCTCTATTGTAGCAGATTTTTCAAAAAAGGGCCATGCCTTTTGCGGCATGACCCTTGATTTTTTAAAGCACTACGCCATCCTTGAAGATGGAGATGTCCCGGAAGCCGTTGATCTCGGCCTTGGTCTGCTTGCCGCTGGCCGTGTCGATCACCAGCTGCAGCAGGTCCTGGGCGGTCTCGTCGATGGTCTTTTTGCCGTCGGCGATGACGCCGGCGTTGAAGTCGATCCAGCCGGGCTTCTTCTCCGCCAGGGGGGTGTTGGTGGAGATCTTCAGGGTGGGAGCCGGGGCCGAGAAGGGGGTGCCCCGGCCGGTGGAGAACAGGATCATATGGGCGCCGGCGGCGGTCATGGCGGTGGCCGACACCAGGTCGTTGCCGGGGCCGTACAGCATGTTCAGCCCCTTGGTGACCACCGGGTCGCCATAGTCGATCACGTCCATGATGGGGGCGGTGCCGCCCTTCTGGACGCAGCCGCAGCTCTTGTCCTCCAGGGTGGTGATGCCGCCCTGCTTGTTGCCCGGCGAGGGGTTGTCGTAGACCACCTCGTTGTGGCTGATGAAATAGTTCTTGAAGCCGTTGAGCATATGCTCGGCCTTTTCAAACACGCCGCGGTTGATGCAGCGGTTCATCAAAAAGCCCTCGGCGCCAAACATCTCGGGCACCTCGGTGAGGACGGTGGAGCCGCCCCGCTGGCCCAGCATATCCGAGAAGCGGCCGATGGTGGGGTTGGCGGTGATGCCGGACAGCCCGTCCGAGCCGCCGCACTTCATGCCCACCACCAGCTCGGAGACGGGGATGGGCTCCCGCTCGAACTGGCGGGCATAGGCGGCCAGCTCTTCCAGCAGTTTGCGGGCGGCGGCAAACTCGTCCTCCACCTCCTGGCAGACCAGGAACTTGACCCGGTCGGGATCGTACTCGCCCAGCTCTGCCTTGAACTGGTCGGGCTGGATGTTCTCGCAGCCCAGGTGCAGCACCAGCACGCCGGCTGCGTTGGGGTGGCGGACCAGGGCCGCCAGCAGTTTGCGGGTCTGGGCGTGGTCATGGCCGGTCTGGCTGCACCCAAAGGGATGCGGGAAGGTGTACAGCCCGTCGATGCTGCCGGTGACCAGGTCCTGGTTGTCCTGCACCATCTTTTTGGCGTTCTCGTTGACGCAGCCCACCACCGGGATGATCCAGATCTCGTTGCGGATGGCCGCGCGGCCGTCCTTGCGGCGGTAACCCATAAAGGTCTCGGGTTCCACTTTGGGCAGAGGGGCCAGGCCGGGGGCGGGGTTATAGGTGTACTCCACCTCGCCCGAAAGGTTGGTCTTGATGTTGTGGGTGTGCATCCAGCGGCCGGGCTGGGCGTCCTCGGTGGCGTGCCCGATGGGGAAGCCGTATTTGATGACGTCCTCCCCTGCCCGGATGGGCTTAACCGCCATCTTGTGGCCCTGGGGGATGTCCTCCAGGGCGGTCACCGACAGGCCGTCGGTCTCCACGAGCTGGCCCTTGGCGATGGGGTGCAGCGCGACCACCACGTTGTCGATGGGGCTGATATGAATGGCCTGCGACATAGCAAGTTCTCCTTGTCTCAACAAAAAAGCCGGCAGGGGCGGTCCCCCGCCGGCAGAGGTCGGTTTGGATCAGAGGCAGCTCTTGTAGGCGGCCTCGGCGCCCTGGGTGCGGATCAGCTCCAGATCGGCCAGGACAGCGGCTTCCACGCCGGGGATGGCGGTCAGGTCCTGATCCCACATCTGGGTGTTGGTCAGCACCGCGTGGACCAGGCCGGCGGCGCTGTCGTCCTTGTGGGCGTAGTAGAAGTCCAGGGCCCAGGCGTCGTCCTGGATCTTGTAGGTGTTGCCCTTGGGACGCTTGCAGATCAGGCCGTCCCCGGTGCGCTCCTGGATGTCGTTCGAGTAGAAGGCGATGTAGGCGGCCAGGCTCATGGTCAGGCACTTGGGCAGCTCGTTCTTCTCCTTGATGTACTCCAGGAAGCTGGGCATGTTGCGGGCCTTCCACTTGGAGGTGGAGTTCAGGGAGATGCTCATCAGCTCGTGGTTGATGAAGGGGTTGTTGAAGCGGTCCTGCACGGCGGCGGCAAACTGCATCAGGTCGTCCTTGTCCAGGGGCAGGGTGGGGATGACCTCCTCGTACAGCATCTTGTTCATGAACTCGCGGATGGTGTCGTTGTGCATGCAGTCGCGGACGATGTCGTAGCCCGCCAGGTAGGCGCCCAGGACAAAGCCGGTGTGGGCGCCGTTCAGGATGCGGACCTTGCGCTTTTTATAGGGGGTGACGTCGGGCACCACCATGACGTTGACGCCGGCCTTCTTGAACGGGAGCTTGTCCTCCAGCCAGGCCGGGCCCTCGATGACCCAGACGCCGAACACTTCGCCCACGTCCAGCACCTGGTCGTGGTAGCCGTTGGCCTCCTCGATGGCGGCCATCTCCTGGGGGTCGCGGATGCGGCCGGGGACGATGCGGTCCACCAGGGTGGAGCAGAAGGTGTTGGCGTTGTTCATCCAGTCGATGAAAGCCTGCTCCAGGCCCCAGTCGGCGGCGTAGTTGTTGCAGCACTTCTGCAGCTCTTTGCCGTTGTTGTCGATCAGCTCGCAGGAGAGGATGACAAGGCCCTTGCCGGCGTCGCCGCCGAACGCCTTGTACCGCTCGTAGAGCACGCGGGTCAGCTTGGCGGGGAAGCTGTTGGGGGGCACCTGGTCAAAGGCGCTGTCGCCCTTGGTGTAGGCGATGCCGGCCTCGGTGGTGTTGGAGGCGATGATCTCCAGGTCGGGGCTGGCGGCCAGGGCCAGCACCTCGGCCCACTTGCCCTCGCTGTAGGGGCACACGCAGTTGGCCACGCAGGAGATCACCCGCTTGTCGTCCACCTTCTGGCCCTTTTCGCTGCCGCGCAGGTAGAGGGTGTACAGGCCCTCCTGGGCGTTGATCCAGTCGGCCATCTGGGGGAAGTTGCCGATGGGCTGCACCAGGCTGACCTTGCCGTTCCAGCCGGCCTTCTCGTTGGCAATGTCAAAGAAGTAGTCCACGAAGGCCCGCAGGAAGTTGCCCTCGCCGAACTGCATCACCTTGATGGGGGCGTCCTTCAGGATGTACCCGTCATAACCGGTCTGCGCGAGTACCTTATAATTCAAAGTTTCCATCTCATGAATCTCCTTTACACGTTCTCTAGCCAGCACCGGCAGAGGCTGTGGCCCGCCGGGTTCCTTCCCCTATTTTAGAATGTTGTATACAAAGAAGTCAAGTGTTTCTTTTGGAATTTCTGTCAAAAAGAGGCTCCCTTCACAAATTCCGGCGGTTTCAACAAGGAATTCTATAAAAATTCGGCAATTTTTCAGTTGTATACAAACCCACTTTTAGAGTATACTATGGATAAGTGAAAGTCTGCCCAAAGGCCGGACTGTCAAGTTCTTACAAAGCAAGGAAAGGGAGTATCACAACCATGAAAGCATTTATGGATAAGGACTTCATGCTTCAGACGCCTACCGCCCAGCACCTGTATCATACATATGCCGCCGGCATGCCCATCTGCGACTACCACTGCCACATCTCCCCCCGCGAGATCTACGAGAACCGCAAGTTTGAGAATATTGCCCAGGTCTGGCTGGGCGGCCGCCAGCCCGACGGCAGCCTGGCAGGCGACCACTACAAGTGGCGCGTCATGCGCTCCAACGGCGTGCCCGAAGAGTACATCACCGGCACCAAACCCGACCGCGAGCGCTTCCAGAAATTTGCCGAGGCCCTGCCCATGGCCATCGGCAACCCCATGTACCACTGGACCAACCTGGAGCTGCACACCTACTTTGGCTACGACGGCATCCTGAACGGCGACACCGCCGAGGAGATCTGGAACTTCTGCAACGAAAAGCTGCAGAACGACCCCAAGCTGACCGTCCGCGGCCTGATCGAGCAGTCCAACGTCGCTTTCATCGGCACCACCGACGACCCCATCGACAGCCTGGAGTGGCACGAGAAGATCAAGAACGACCCCACCATCAAGTTCACCGTCGCTCCCTCCTTCCGCCCCGACAAGGCCATCAACATCAACAAGCCCGGCTTTGTGGAGTACATGGGCAAGCTGGCCGCCAGCGTCGGCAAAGAGAAGCTGGCCTGCATCCACTGCGTCATGGACGCCCTGACCGAGCGGCTGGAGTTCTTCGTCAAGATGGGCTGCCGCGCTGCGGACCACGGCCTGGACTACGTGCCCTACCGTGAGGCCACCATCGAGGAAGTGGACGCCATCTACAAGAAGGCCATGGCCGGCGAAGCCGTCACCACCGAGGAGGCCGAGAAGTACCAGACCGCCATCCTGATCCACCTGGGCAAGCTGTACCACAAGCACGGCGTGGCCATGCAGCTGCACTACTCCTGCCTGCGCGGCGTCAACCGCAAGATGAACGCCCTGCTGGGCCCCGACACCGGCTTTGACATGATCGCCCAGAACACCTGCGGCGGCGCCATCGCGGCCCTGCTCAGCGCTCTGAACGACACCGACGAGTGCCCCAAGACCATCATCTACAGCCTGAACCCCATCGACAACGAGCAGATCGGCACCATCTGCGGCTGCTTCCAGTCCGACGAGGTGCCCGGCAAGATCCAGGCCGGCAGCGCCTGGTGGTTCTGCGACCAGAAGATCGGCATGGAGAACCAGATGAAGTCCCTGGCCAACCTCGGCCTGCTGGGCAACTTCATCGGCATGCTGACCGACAGCCGCAGCTTCCTGAGCTACACCCGCCACGACTACTTCCGCCGCATCATGTGCAACATCATCGGCCAGTGGGTCGAGGACGGCGAGTATCCCAACGACGAGAAGGCCCTGGAGAAGATCGTCCGCGGCATCTGCTTCGACAACGCCAAGCGCTACTTCAACCTGTAACGCTCCCCCGCCCCGGCCCGCGCCGGCGGCAATCTGAAAAAGCACAGCCCCCTGTCTGCGGACGGGGGGCTGTTTTGGTTGCAATGAAAAAGCGCCTGCCGCGTGGGGAACACGTGACAGACGCTTTTCTACATGTCGTTCCCGTTTGACAGTAAATTCATCGACAAATCTGTTGTTCTTTTCTCTGTCCTATGCTATACTATAGGTAGAAGGGAGCGATTTGTATGGCATCTGTGATCAGTGCAATCAAGAACACCGTCCCCATTTCGCTGTTCAACCGGGGGCAGGCGGGCAAAATCTTTGAAGAAGTCCGCAAAAGCGGCGCAAAGGTGGTCATGAAGAACAATGTGGCCGAGTGCGTCCTGCTCTCGCCGGAGGAATACGTCCGGCTGATGGACGCGGTGAACGACGCCAAGCTGGAAGCCATCGCCGCCGAACGGCTGGCCCACTACGACCCCAAAACGCTGGTTTCCTGGGATGAGATGATGCAGGAACTGGGCCTCACCGAGGACGATTTAGCCGGCTGGGAGGACGTGGAGGTTGAATGAACTGGACGGTTGATTTCCTGCCGGAAGCAAAGAAAGACATCAAATCCCTGGACAAAAGCCAATGGAGCTTGATCCAGAAAGCGCTCAAAAAGGTCAGTCAGAACCCGCTGCCCGCCGCGGAGGGCGGCTACGGCAAGCCATTGAGCGGCAGCCTGGCGGGCTGCTGTAAGATCAAGCTGCGCACCGCCGGGCTGCGCGCTGTCTACAAACTCCAGCGCACCGAAACGTCCATGCTGGTCATCGTCGTTGGCGTCCGCGCCGACGAGGAGGTCTATGAGCTGGCCGAAAAGCGCATCCAAAAATACCGTCTGGACCGCTGAGCAAAGAAAGCGCCTGCCGCGTGGGGAACGCGTGACAGGCGCTTTTGTTTGGTTGATTCAGTTTCTTCCCGCGGGGGATACCGCGGAAGAGCGGGCGGGTTTTAGTCGTTGTTGCTGCGGCCGCCCATGCCCAGCAGGCGCAGCACGAACAGGAAGATGTTGATGAAGTCCAGGTACAGCGTCAGTGCGCCGTAGACGCTGGCCTTCTCGGCCAGGGCGCTGTCCATCGAGTAGTAGGCGTACATCTGGTGCAGCTTCTGGGTATCGTAGGCGGTCAGCAGCATAAAGACCACCAGGCCGATGCCGTTGTAAAGCAGCACCGAACCGATCCCAAAGTCGAACAGGGCGCCCACCAGACCGGTGAAGATCATGGCGATCAGGCCCATCATCAGCTTGGGGCCCCAGCTGGTCAGGTCGCGGTTGGTGGTGTGGCCGTAGAAGGCCATCAGCCCAAAGTAGACCGCCGTGCTCAGGAACGCCATGATCAGCGTGCCCACCGAGAACAGCATGAAGTAATAGCTCAGCACCATGCCGTTCAGGACCGAGTAGGCCAGGAACGCGCCCCGGGCGGCGCCCACCGACATCTGCTGGATGCGGGCGCTCAGGAAGAACACCAGACCCAGCTCCCCGATGGTCAGCAGCAGGTACAGGGAGTTGACCAGGAAGAACAGCGGCGTCATCGCCGTCAGCAGGGCCACCCCGAACGTCACGGCAAGGCCGCAGGCCATCCAGCGGTAGGTCCGTGCCATATAATCGGCTGCGGACATCGTTGCTTCGGTGTAGCCGCGGTCGTAATCGTTGTTGTAGTAGTTCATAATGACACTCCTTTTTCTGCAGGCGGGGACCAGACCTCTTGCCCCGCTCTGATGCTTACAGTATACTATAGAGAAATGAACGATTCATGAAAAGGCTGTGACTGTTTTGTCGTTTGGTGTATATTTTCATATCCCCTACTGTTTTTCCCGGTGCCGGTACTGCGATTTTTACGCCGCCGGGGCCTCCCGCGCCGTGCCGGACGCCTATGTGGACGCCCTGCTGCGGGCCCTGGCCGGCTTTGCCGCCGCTCTGCCGGGGCCGCCCGACACCGTCTATCTGGGCGGGGGCACCCCCAGCCTGCTGACGCCGGCCCAGGCCGCCCGGCTGATCTCAGCCGCCGCGCCCCGCCCCGGGGCCGAGGTGACCCTGGAGGCCAACCCCGAGACCGTCACCCTGGAGCAGCTGCGTGGCTACCGCGCCGCCGGGGTCAACCGCCTGTCCATCGGGGTGCAGTCGGCCCGGGACAGCCAGCTGCGCGCCCTCGGGCGGCCCCACACCGCCCGCCAGGCGGCCGCCGCCTTCGAGATGGCCCGGCAGGCCGGCTTTGACAACGTCAGCGGGGACATCATGCTGGCCCTGCCCCGCTACAGCCGGGAGGAATTCGACGAGACCCTCGCCCTCATCCAGAGGGGCGGGGCCGCCCATATCTCGGCCTACCTGCTCAAGATCGAGCCGGGGTCGGCCTTTGGCCGGCAGCCGCCCGCGGGCCTGCCCGACGCCGACCAGGCCGCCGGGTTCTACCTCTACGCGGTGGAACGGCTGGCCGCCGCCGGCTACCGGCAATACGAGATCTCCAGCTTCGCCCGGCCCGGCCGGGAGGGGCGGCACAACCGCATCTACTGGGACTGCGGGGACTATCTGGGTCTGGGCCCTGCCGCCCACAGCTGCCTTGCGGGCAAACGCTTTTATTACCCCGCCGACACCGCCGCCTTCATCGCCGGGACGGCCCGTCCGGTGCCCGACGGGGGCTGCGGCGCCGAGGATTACCTCATCCTCCAGCTGCGGCTGGCCAGCGGGCTGGACCTGGCGGAATACCGCCGCCGGGGCGGGCCGGACTTCACCCCCCGGCAGCGTGCCTTCCTGGCCCACTGCCAGCAGGCGGGCTACCTGACCCTGACCCCCCAGCGCCTGACCCTCACCCCGCTGGGGATGATCGTCCAGAACGCTATTTTGGAAGAGCTGATCTGATCCCGTCCAGGCGGATCACCGGCCAGCCCAGGGCCTCGATGGCGGCGCGGTCGTGGGTGGCCAGCAGGGCGGGCGCCCCGGCGCACCGCGCCCGCAGCAGGGCCGCCGCCTGTTCCATGGCCGCCGGGTCCAGCCCGGTGACGGTGTAGCGGTAGTTGGTGCCGTCGGTCTTGATATAGCCGGTGCTGCCCGCCACATACTCGGCCCCGCCGTCCACCTTTTTCCAGACAGCGATCTTATACTGCTGGGTGCCCTCGGCGGTGCCGCAGGCCGTGATGGTCAAGGTACCGCTGGGCACCGTGAAATAACCGGTGTCCCGGCTCCAGATGCCGTTGTAGATGGCGTAGAGGGACCCGTTGCTCACCACGTTGGTGTATTTGGCGGTGGTGTCGGTTCCCTCAGGGACCATGATGGGGTCGGTGGTGGACACCGCCCAGTTTTTGGTCTCGGTCTCCTGCACCTGGCTGGAGAGGCCCAGCATATTCCGCAGCATCTCCACCGGTCCGCCGTTCGAGATCACGACCCCCGCCAGGATGGCCACAACCACCAGCGGGATGATAAATTTCAGATATTTCATTCTTTAACCTCCGGGGCAGGCCCGCCCCTCCGCTCACGTTTGGGGCGGCTGTTCTGCAAGCGCCCTGCAAGATGGATTTGGTTCAGTATTTAGTATACCGCATTTCGCATTTTTGTACAAGCGGCGGCCGAATTTTTCGTGAATTCTGCCC
>OERX01000094.1_pt1 | contig 9642 bp, 8 predicted proteins | sample 1540081 | NCBI WGS metagenome assembly OERX01 (sample SAMEA3891871, study PRJEB23780) | metagenome | biome: terrestrial biome; feature: animal house; material: Caecal content | place: Italy | collected 2015-05-05 | reverse complement strand
GGTTTGGGCTCGGTGGGGGCCGGCTGCTCGGGCCCGGCCGTGTCCCAGGGGTGGCCGCTGACCACCGGGATCTTTTTGCGGTTCAGTTTTTCGATGCCGGCCAGGTACTCCCGTTCTTCGGGGGCGCAGAAGCTGACGGCCACCCCGTCTGCGCCGGCCCGGGCCGTCCGCCCGATGCGGTGGACATAGGTCTCAGGCACTTCCGGCAGGTCGTAGTTGAACACGTGGGACAGCTCGTTGATGTCGATGCCCCGGGCCGCGATGTCGGTGGCCACCAGGACCTTGGTGCGGCCGGCTTTGAAGCCCTCCAGGGCCGCCACCCGGGCGCTCTGGCTCTTGTTGCCGTGGATGGCCGCCGCCGGGATGCCCTGCTTGACCAGGTCCCGGGCGATCCGGTCGGCCCCGTGTTTGGTGCGGCTGAAAACCAGGGCGTTGTGGACGGGCGGCTGCAGGTTCTGGATCAGCCAGGGCAGCAGCTTGCGCTTGTCCGTCTTGGAGACGTAGTAGAGGCTTTGGGCGATGCGGTCCACCGTGCTGGACACCGGGTCCACCTTGACGAAGGCCGGGTCCCGCAGGATGCCGGCGGCCAGCTGCTCGATCTCGGCGGGCATGGTGGCGCTGAACATCAAGGTCTGCCGACGCACCGGCAGCTTGGCGATGACCCGCTTGACGTCGTGGACAAAGCCCATGTCCAGCATCCGGTCGGCCTCGTCCAGGACAAAGATCTCCACCCCGGACAGGTCCACATAGCCCTGCCCGATCAGGTCGTTGAGGCGGCCGGGGCAGGCCACCAGGATGTCCACGCCCTGTTTGAGCTTTTCGACCTGCGGGGCCTGGCCCACGCCGCCAAAAATGACGGCCGGCCGCAGCTTGAGGTATTGGCCGTACTGTTCAAAGCTCGCCCCGATCTGGAGGGCCAGCTCCCGGGTGGGGGTCAGGACCAGGGCGCGGACCGCCCCCGGTTTTTTGGGCGGGCGGGCGCTCAGCAGGTCCAGGATGGGCAGGGCGAACGCCGCCGTCTTGCCGGTGCCCGTCTGGGCACAGCCCATCAGATCCTGGCCTTTCAGCACCGGCGGGATGGCTCCCGCCTGGATGGGAGACGGCTTTTCATAGCCCGCCCGGGCCACGGCCCGCAGGATCGGTTTGGATAGATTCAGTTCTTGAAATGTCATTCTGCTCCTTGGAAAAATGGGTCAACGGGGAGAACCTTGCTCCGCGATGCGGCGGCACTCGATGTAGTACCGCTTTTCTTCGGCGTGGCCCATGCTGAAGGTCTTGCGGGGCAGCACGCCGCCCAGCACCACCCCCCGGAAGAGGTCGCTCTTCTGCAAAGGGGGCAGCAGCAGGCCCACCGCGCCTTTTTCTGCGCTGAACGCCCGCACCGCGGCCTCGTCGTGGACATAGTCCACCCGGGCCTCCGGATGGTTCTCCAGGAAATATTCCACAAATTCATCCACCGTCCCTACGCCCAGGGGCGCGGTGGGGTTTTCAAAGCTGAGGGTGCATTCTTCCTGCACGCCGATCAGCTGCATTTTCTGCTCGTATTCGTCCCCAAAGCGGACCCCGGCCATGTTCTCGTCGCTCCAGGTCACCAGGTTGAGCAGCACCGTCTCGTAACTGGTGTTGAACAGCACCCGGTGGATGGGCTCGATCTCCACCGCGTCGGACCGGACGTTGCACACCTCCGCCAGGCACCAGCGGGCGGGATGATTTGCCCGCTGCTCGGGGGAGAGGGTGGGTTTCAGCTCTTCCCAATAGGCTTTGGCGGTGGCAAGAGAGTGGTTGCCGTCCCCCACCGCCAGGGCCAGGGGGCGCTTGTTGGGCGCGCCGGGGTAGCGTGCCCGGAAGGTGGCGGCGCTGCCCAGCGCCGTCATGGCCGCCTCGATCTGGGCCAGCAGGGCGGGGTCCTCCACCGCCCAGCCGGCCACATGGCCGCCGCCCAGCATCAGCTCGCCCTCATAGAGGGGGCGCAGCTTTGCCTTTTGGGCGCCGATGGGCTCGATCAGGGTGCCGTCGGGGTCGTCGGCCAGCATCATCACATGGGGCGTTTCCAGCCTGGCCCCCCGGCGCACCGCCATCCGGGGCGGGATCCGCTCTTCCACCGTGTTCTCGCTGGGGCGGATGGGCGACAGGCTGCCCCGGTGGTAATTGTAAGCCTCCAGATCCACCCGGCCCACCAGCCCCTGGCGGACCCGGCCGCTCTGCAGGGTGCGCTCGACGTAGACGTAGCCGTCCACCGCCCGGGTCAGGACCTCCCGGTCATAGGTTTCCATCTTTTGATGGATGGTATCCACCCGGGCGGCCAGGTCGCCGTCGTTCAGGTAGACCTCGGGCAGGATCAGATCCAGGGCGCTGGGCCCGCCCGCCGCGGCGGCGGCAGCCCGCTCCCAATAGGCGCGGTCGCTGGTAAACTGGTCGCAGGCGATGCAGCCCCACTGCTCCAGAGGGACGGAGGCGTCGGGCAGCAGGATGTGGGCCGGCATAAAGCAGGATGTGTTTTCCATCTTCAGTTCCTCACTCTCACACAAAAGCCAAAAGGGACGGGGCCGCGGTCAGTAGAAGCGGCCGCTCTCGCTGTCCCGCACAACGACCCAGGCGGCGCCCAGCTCTTTCATCCGGGCCGCCGTTTCGGCCAGGGCGGCCGGGTCCTGGGTCTCGCCGGCGGGCAGGCTGATGACCAGATTGTGCACCCCCAGCTGGGCGGGCAGCGCCCCCAGCGCCGTGCTGACCCCGGTGCAGCTGGCCAGGGGGTATTCGTACCAGAGGGTGACGCGGCCCGCAAAGCGCGCGTCCCAGGCGGCGATGTCCGCCGCCAGCTGGGCGTCCCGGCTGCGGCCGCCCGTCTCCCCAAAGCTCTGGCTGGAGGAGGCGATGGGCGGGAACTGGACCGCCGAGAGGCAGACCTGCTCAAACCCGCAGCCGTACAGCTCCTCGATCAAATCGCCGATGAAGGCGTTGGCCGAGGCCGCATAGGGGTTGAGCCAGGCTTTGCCCCCGGCCGCCGCGTTGGCGGCATCCAGCCAGAGATAGCCGCCCTCCCCGGCGTACTGGATGGCCATGCTGCGGTCGGTGTAGGAGGCCACGGGGTCCTGGAAGGCGGCCACCCCGGCCACCGGCACCAGCCCTTCTTCCTTGAAGATCGAGGCGATGAGGGCCGGGTCCACCACCGTGGCCGCCACGCTGCGGGAGGCCGCCGGCACCGCCGAGGCGTAGTAGATGTACCCGCTGGCGTCCTTGAAGGGGATCAGGGCGTAGGTGATCCCCTGCTCGGCCAGGGCCTGGGCCTGGGTACGGATCGCCGCCGCATCCCCGAGGGCCGACAGGCTCACGGTGGCCCAGCTGCCCTCCCGGATGGCGGTGCCGGACACCGGCTCCGGCTGGGAGGAGGCTGCCGGCGAAGCCGCCTGGGACGCCGGCCGGGACACCGCGCTGCTGCTGCCCGCGCTGGACGCAGGCGCGCTCTCCGCCTCCGACGGCGCCGACGCCGCAGCGGAAGAGCTGCCGGACAGGTCGCGGTCCCGCACCACCGTATACCAGGTGTGGGTGGCCCAGTCCAGCACATAGGGGGCGGCCAGCCAGGCAGCGCCCAGCACCACCGCCGCCAGCAGCAGGATGCCCAGGGTTTTTTTGATCTTCATCCCGCGGCTGTAAAAGCTGCGGTGATACCGCTTGACCTTTTTGTTCCGCCTTCTTCTCGGCATGGTTCCCCCACCTTCCGTCGTTTTTTACAGGGGCTTACAGGATCACCGTGTGCCCCGTAAAGCCATAGATCGCCAGCGCCAGCACCCCGATGTAGATCAGGGTGATGGGCATCCCCCGGAACGCCGCCGGGATGGCCTGACTGCGCAGCCGGTTCTGCGCTTCGGTCACCAGCAGCACCGCCAGCAGATAGCCGACGCCGCTGCCCAGGCCGAAGCCCAGCGACTGGGTCAGGGTAAAGCTCTGGGTGCGGCCCAGCAGCAATGTGCCCAGCACACAGCTGTTGAGAGCCGCCAGCGGCAGGATGCGCAGCAGCTGCCGCTGCCAGGGCAGCCGGATCAGGTGCAGCAGCACCATCTCCACGGCGCTGACCGCCGCGATGCAGCCCAGATAGACCAGCGGCCGGGCCGCGGGCCCCAGCCCCCAGGACGCGGCCGCGTTGCCCGCATACCAGGCCACCGGGGCCAGCAGCAGCTGGGTGACGCACTGCAGCAGGCCGAACAGCAGGCTGTTGGTCCGGGCGTCGCCCACCAGCTGCACCAGACGGGAAACGCCCAGCGCCCGGGTAAAGATGGCGTTTTGGGCAAAGACGGCCAGCAGCGCATAGCCGAAAAAGACGGTCAGGGTCTCGGCCACGGTGGCCGGCTGGGCGGAAAGGACTGCTAAGCTCACGGTTTACCCCTCGCCTCCTTCTGTCGATTGACGATGACCTGGTTCTGGGCCTCGCTGGTCAGAAAAGCCCGGTACCGGGCCGCCAGGGCCCGCCAGACGGCGCTGATGACCCCCAGCAGGATGAAGCCGCCCGCCGGCATGGAGGCCAGGGGCATCAGGATGGTGTTGGCCGTCACCGGCATCCCAAAGACGGCGCCGGTGGCCAGCCATTCCCGGATGCAGCCCACCAGGAGCAGCACCGCCACATACCCCACCGTCACCCGCAGGCCCTTGGAGACGGCCTTGCGCGGCGTCTCCTGGACGCGGCCATAGCGGTAGATGAGCAGCGGCTCCACCACCAGCATGGGCAGGTAGATGCCCAGCGTCAGCAGCTCCACCCCGAACAGCCGGTCCAGAAGCGGGTAGACCGCCATATAGACCACCGCCGCGGTGCCGCTGTAGATCAGGCCCCGGGGCAGCAGCTTGGCCCGCAGCTCCTCCTCGCTGGCGTGCTCCTGCAGGGGCACCAGCTTGCTGAGGAAGTAGCTGACCACCCGGGAGGGGGTCAGCAGCAGGGCCACCGCCGCCGCCAGCATCAGGGCGTTGCGGCCGCTGGTGGCCAGCACCACCAGGGGCGCCAGGCCCATGCCCTGCATGATGACCGGGTTGTTCAAAAAGATGCGGTCGTGGTGGGCATAGCGCCCGGGGTCGCGGAGGATGATCTCCGCCTTTTGCTGTTTCATCCGGCGGCCTCCTTTCCTCCGGCTTTGCCGGGCAGGCTGTAGAACCGGTGGACCACCCGGTCCAGCCAGCCCGACAGGCTGTTCATGATGAGGATCGCAAAGCAGACCCCCGTCTCATACACGCCAAAATAGCGGAAACTCATGCTGACGCAGCCCAAGAGCGCCCCATACAGCACCTGGCCCAGCTTGCGCTGGGGGCAGGTATAGGGCTCGCTGATCAAAAAGACCGCGCTGTACAGGGTGGCGCCGCTGACCAGCTCGTACTTGACCAGGTTGAGCCGCTGCAGGGCGGTCTCCATCAGGCCGGTGTGGAGCAGGTCCGCCTGCCGCGGGAAGAAAAATACGATGACGGCGCAGGCCGCCAGAAAGCTGACCGCCGCGGGAAGGCGCAGGTCCTTCTGGGCGATCAGGAACAGGGCGCAGGCCAGCAGGATCAGGACCGCGCCGCTGCCCAGCGGGGCCGCGAACTCGCCCAGGATCAGGGACCAGCTGTTCACGGTGGGCAGGCCCCCGTTGCGCAGGGTGCTGCTCATCCCGCTGACCAGGCTGACCCCCGAGGGGTCCCACAGGGGGATCTGGGCGTAGGGCTGCGGGTAGAGAAAGACCTGCTCCGGCCAGGACACCGCCACCACCACATAGCCCACCGCCGCCGGGTGGAAGGGATAGCTGCCGTAGCCGCCAAAGGCTTCTTTGCCCAGCAGGACGCCCGCCAGCACCGCCACCACCAGCACATACCAGCTGACTGTGGCCGGCATCAGCAGGGCGATGACCAGGGCAAAGCTCTCGTTGGACCAGTCGCCCGAGCGGTAGACCCGCCGGCGCAGCAGGGCCACCAGGCGGTCGCAGAGGTTGCCGGTCAGCAGGGCCACCAGGCACAGCAGGACCGGCCGCGGCCCGTAAAGATAGGCCGACATGCAGACCAGGGGCAGCGCCATCCAGCAGATGTGCTTATAATAGCCCCCCGTCTGGGCCAGGGCCGCCGCCTGTTGTTCTCGTATCGTTTGTTCCATGGATCATCCTCGTTCAAGGGAGAGTCAAAGGGCGGCCAGGGCGCGCACCTCGGCGGCGGGGTCGGCCGCCGCAAAGACGGCGCTGCCCGCCACCAGCACATCCGCGCCGGCCTCCACGCAGAAGGGCGCGGTCCCGGCGTTGACGCCGCCGTCCACTTCCAGCAGGAAATCCAGGCCCCGGGCCTTCCGCGCCGCCTTGAGGGCCTCCAGCTTGCGCAGGGCCGAGGACTGGAACTTCTGGCCGCCAAAACCGGGCTCCACGCTCATCACCAGCACCAGGTCCAGCTGGTCCAGCCAGGTGGACAGATCGTCGGCGGGGGTGTCGGGCTTGATGGTCATGCCCGCCTTGCATCCCGCCGCCCGGATGGCGTGCAGGACGTCGCCGGGGTCATCCTCCGACTCAAGGTGGAAGTTGATGAGGCCCGCCCCCGCGCCGGCAAAGGCGTCCACATAGTCCAGCGGATGGCTGATCATCAAGTGTACGTCAAAAAAGGCGCTGGGCATCCCCCGGTGCAGGCTGGCCAGCACCGGCACGCCAAAGCTGATGTTGGGCACAAAGTGGCCGTCCATCACGTCAAAGTGGAGCATCTGGGCCCCGGCGTCCAGCACCAGGCGGCAGTCCTCCTCCAGGCGGCAGAAATCGGCAGATAAAATAGATGGGCTGATGATCGCCATGATAGATCTACTCTCCGTTGTATCAAAATTTTTTATTCCGTTTCGTCCCGGCCGCGGCAGCGCAGCGACCACATTTTAGTGTACACGAAAACGGCCCAAAAATCAAATACGCCGCCGCCATTTTCACCGAAATGACGTAAACGGTCAGCCGGGGCGGCCGTCGGGGCCCTCCTGGGTGGTGTCGTCGGACAGCTTGAGCAGGTCGCCGCGGCCCGGCACTTCCACCGGCAGGGTAAAGACAAAGCGGCACCACTCCCCCTGCTTGCTCTCCACCCGGATCTGCCCGCCCGACAGATTAACCAGCACCTTGCAGATGTGCAGGCCCAGGCCCGCCCCCCGGGCGTGGAGCCCGCGGGACTTGTCCTCTTTGTAGAAGCGGTCGAACACAAAGGGCAAGGCGTCGGAGCTGATGCCCTGGCCGCTGTTCCAGATGGCGATCTCGGCTTCGGGGCCCAGTTTTTCGACGCTGAACCGGATGATGCCTCCGGGAGGTGTAAATTTGATCGCATTATCCAGGAGGTTATACACCACCTGGTGGATCAGGTCGGGGTCGGCGTAGACCAGGACCCGCTCGTCCATGGTCAGCCCTTCCAGGTCGATCTGGCCGTCGTTGATCCGCTGCTCGGCCGAGAGGGCCACCCCGGTCAGGGTCTCCCAGATATTGAACATCCGGGCGTTGACCTGGTACTCGCCCGATTCCAGCTTGGACAGGTCCAGCATATTCTGGACCAGGCGGGCCAGCCGCCCCGTCTCCTGCGAGACCAGCTGCAGGTAATGGTTCTGCAGCTCGGGGGGGATGGTGCCGTCCAGGATGCCGTCGATGAAGCCCTTGATGGTGGTCATGGGGGTGCGCAGCTCGTGGGCGATGTTGCCCATGAACTGCCCGCGGGACGAGTCGATCTCCTGCAGGTTGGCGGCCATGGTGTTGAAGGTGCGGGCCAGGTCGGCGATCTCGCCGTCCCCATCCACGTCCTCCACCCGGACCGAGAAGTCCCCGCCGCCAAACTTCTGGGCCGCCTCGCTGATGCGGTGGAGGGGCTCGGTGAGGTTGCGCATCAGGAACATGGTCAGCACGCTGGCGCAGATCAGCATCAGACAGGCCGACAGCAGGAAGTTGGAACCGAACCGCCCCACAAACGCCTCCAGCATCTGGCCCGAAGCGCAGACGAAGAGGTAGGCCCCGGGCTCATCGCCCCGCAGGATGGGCCGGGCCGAGACATAGAACCGCTCGTCAAAGGCGCCGCCCATCTTGCCCAGCTCGTGGTAGACGCCGCCTTCGGCCCCGGCCACCCGGGCCAGGACGTCGGCGGGCACCGCGTCGCCGGTCAGGTGGTCGCTGTTGGAGGCCAGCACCACCTGGCCCTCGCTGTCGGTAAAGAAGAGGTAGACATTGGCGCTCTGGCCGATCAGGTCCACCTGGCCCAGGATGGCCTTGAGGCGCTCGGCGACCTTGCTGTCCTGGCCTTCCGGCGCGCTCTGCTCGACCTGCTCGTCCAGGCCTTTCCAGACATAGGTGGCGGTGCGGGCGGCCAGGTCCCCCACATCGTCCAGGGTGGCAAAGCGCTCCTGGGCGAAATAGCGGCTGAACAGCACCAGCTGGGACAGGCCCATCACGGCCACGCCCAGGATCATCAGGGTGGCCACGGTGGAAAAAAAGGCCACCGATATGCTTTTGCGCATTACTGACGCACCTCGAATTTATACCCCACGCCCCAGACGGTCTTGAGCTCCCACTTGTCGGAGGCGCCGGACAGTTTTTCCCGCAGGCGCTTGACGTGGACGTCGATGGTGCGGGAATCGCCGTAATACTCAAAGCCCCACACCTCGTCCAGCAGCTGGTCCCGGGTGTAGACCCGGTTGGGGTGGGACGCCAGGCAGTAGAGCAGTTCCAGCTCTTTGGGCGGGGCCTCCACCACTTTGCCCTTGACCTTGAGCTCGTAGCTGTTCATATCCAGGCGGAGGTTGTCGAACTCCACCACCCCTTCGGCGGGCTTTTCGGCCGCGGCCGCCCCGCCGGCGCACCGGCGCAGCACCGCCTTGATGCGGGCCACCACTTCCTTGCTGTCAAAGGGCTTGACGATGTAGTCGTCGGCCCCCAGCTCCAGGCCCAGCACCTTGTCGAAGGTCTCGCCCTTGGCGGTCAGCATGATGACGGGGGTGTCCCCCTCCTTGCGGATGCGGCGGCAGACCTCCCAGCCGTCCAGCCTGGGCATCATCACATCCAGCAGGACCATGTCCGGCTTGACCTGCCCATACTTGGCCAGGGCGTCCTCCCCGTCCGAAGCCAGGGTGACCTGGTACCCCTCCTTGGTCAGGTAGAGCCGCAGCAGCTCGCAGATATTCTGGTCGTCGTCCACGACGAGGATCTTTTCGTTAGCCATGATGTTCTCCTTACAGCCTTGGGCAGGGGCCGGGCAGACCTGCCCCCTCCCCTGCGCGTTGCACAGTGCGATACGCTTCTTATTATACGGGAGAGATATGACAAAATAAAGAACATCCCGCATAAAACGGACCGGACGGCACGGTTTTCAGCCCATGCTCCCCGGCGCGCCGGTCGAGCTGACGCTCGCCGGGGCTGTCCGTCAGGGTAGATTTCTCCAGTTTTATTATAAACAAGAGGCCCGGTTTTGGCAAGCGTCAGGATGTGGCGGAGAAAATTTGCCCTCTCAGTTTTGCTGCGCGGCTCCCCTCTCAGTCTCGCCGCCCTTGCGGGCGTCTCGCCAGCCCCTCTTGCGCTTAGCCGATTTTTGCGGCGCGGGGCTGTGCCCGCTTGCAAAAACCGGAGCGCTGCGCCACTCACAGCTCCCTGCTTCTGCCACCGGCAGCGGTCGCTGTTCGTGCCCCCTTTCTGTACGATCGGGAGG
>OERX01000093.1_pt1 | contig 9697 bp, 3 predicted proteins | sample 1540081 | NCBI WGS metagenome assembly OERX01 (sample SAMEA3891871, study PRJEB23780) | metagenome | biome: terrestrial biome; feature: animal house; material: Caecal content | place: Italy | collected 2015-05-05 | reverse complement strand
GCCCCGAGGTGCGGCTGGTATCGGCCGCCGGCGAGGCCGAACGCCGGGAGCTGGAAAAAAAGCTGGAAGAAAAAGCCGCCCCGCCGGTGGTGCAGTTCGAGGCCAGGCGCACCGCGCCTGCCCTGCAGGTGGAGGGCCTGGACCTGACCGACAAGCCGGTCCAGATCTTCCACGGCAAGATGTTCAAGCCCAAGGACCTGACCCCCCTCAAAGACCTGGGGGGCGAGGGCGGCAAGTGCGTGATCTGGGGCGACGTCTTTGCCACCGAGGTCAAGGGCAGTTTCCGCAAGATCTATTCCGTCTCCCTCACCGACTACACCGGCTCCATCAACCTGAAGATCCGCGCCCAGGAAGGGGAGGACTGCTCCAAGTGGGAGGGGCTGAAAAACGGCGCCACCCTTCTGGTGCGGGGCGACTGCGCCTACGACAAATACGAGCACGACTACATCGTCTACCCCTACGACGTCCTGATCGTGGAGCGCCGCCGCCGGGAGGACCATGCGCCCGAAAAGCGGGTGGAACTGCACCTGCACACCAAGCTGTCGGCCCTGGACGGCTTCTGCGACCCGGGCGGCATCGTCCGGCTGGCCCACAAGATGGGCCACCCGGCCATCGCCATTACCGACCACGGGGTCTGCCAGGGATACCCCGAGGCCATGCTGGCCGCCGACGACATCCACAAGAAGGACCCCGCCTTCAAGCTGATCTACGGCTGCGAGGCCTACTTTGTGGACGACATGGTCCCCTGTGTCTACGGCGTCCAGGATGTGCCCCTGGATGGGGAGTTCTGCGTCTTTGACACCGAGACCACCGGCCTGGACCCCGGCTGCGAGTACCTGACCGAGATCGGCGCGGTGCTGGTGCGCAACGGCCAGGTGGTGGAGGAGTTCGACACCTTTGTCCGGCCTCCCAAGCCCATCACCCCCAAGATCACCGAGCTGACCGGCATCACCAACGAGATGGTGGCCGACGCCCCTCAGGAAGGGGAGGCGCTGCAGGCGTTTCTGGACTTTGCGGGGGGGCGGGTGCTGGTGGCCCACAACGCCAACGGCTTCGACATCCGCTTTCTGCGGGCGGCCGCCAAACGCTGCGGCATCAAGTTCGAGCCCACCTACATCGACACCCTGACCATGGCCCAGACCATGTACCCCGGGCTGCACAACTACAAGCAGGGCACCATCAACAAGCACCTGGAGCTGCCCCCCTACGAGGCCCACCGGGCCTGCGAGGACGCCGGCGCCCTGGGGCGGATCTTCTGCGTCATGCTCCGCGACCTGGAGGAAAAGCAGATCACCCACATCGGGGGCATCAACACCGGATTGGGCGGCAACCGGGAGGTGCTGCGCAAAAAGTATTACCACATCATCCTGCTGGTCAAGAACCAGGCAGGGCTGAAAAACCTGTACAAGATCGTCAGCAGGGCCCACCTGGACTACTTTTTCAAAAAGCCGCGGGTGCCCCGCAGCCTGCTGAACCAGTACCGGGAAGGGCTGATCGTCACCTCGGCCTGCGAGGCCGGCGAGCTGTACCGGGCCGTGGTGGAGGGCCGCCCCTACGAGGAGCTGAAAAAGATCGCCGCCTACTACGACCTGCTGGAGGTCCAGCCCCTGGGCAACAACGAGTATATGGTCCGGGAAGGCCGGGTGGACAGCATCGAGCGGGTCAAGGACTTCAACCGGACCATCATCCAGCTGGGCGAGGATCTGCACAAGCCGGTGATCGCCACCGGCGACGTCCATTTTCAGGAGCCGGAGGACGCGATCTACCGCTCGGTGATGCAGGCGGCCGGCGGCTACAAGGACGCCGACCACCAGCCGCCCCTCTACTACCGCACCACCGAGGACATGCTGGCCCAGTTCGACTATCTGCCCCCCGAAAAGGCGCGGGAGATCGTCGTCACCAACCCCAACAAGGTGGCTGCCATGATCGACAACAACGTACGGGCCATCCCCCGGGGCACCTACCCCCCCAGCATCGAAGGGGCGGAGCAGCAGCTGCGGGACGCCACCTGGAAGCGCGCCAAGGAGGACTATGGCGACCCCCTGCCCGACCTGGTGCGGGAGCGGCTGCAAAAGGAGCTGGACTCCATCTGCGGCCACGGGTACGCGGTGCTGTACGTCATCGCGGTCAAGCTGGTGGCCTTTTCCAACGCGGGCGGCTACCAGGTGGGCAGCCGCGGCTCGGTCGGTTCGTCGGCAGTGGCTCACTTCTCGGGCATCTCGGAGGTGAACAGCCTGCCCCCTCACTACCGCTGCCCCCAGTGCAAGCACAGCGAATTTATCACCGACGGCAGCGTGGAGGACGGCTTCGACCTGCCGGACAAAAAATGCCCCGTCTGCGGCACCCCCATGCTGGTGGACGGCCACGACATCCCCTTCGAGACCTTCCTGGGCTTTTACGGCGACAAGGAGCCGGACATCGACCTGAACTTCTCGGGGGAATACCAGAGCAACGTCCACCGCTACACCGAAGAGCTGTTCGGCAAAGAGAACGTCTTTAAGGCGGGCACTGTCTCGGGCATCCAGGACAAGACCGCCTACGGCTACGTCAAGCGCTATCTGGAAGAGCGGGGCAAGACGGTCAACCACGCCGAGGAGAACCGGCTGACCCTGGGCTGCACCGGCGTCAAACGGACCACCGGCCAGCACCCCGGCGGCATGGTGGTGGTGCCCGACACCAGCGAGATCTACGATTTCTGCCCCATCCAGCACCCCGCCGACGACGTGGCCGGCGGCCTGCTGACCACCCACTTTGAATTCAAATACCTCCACGACACCCTGCTCAAGCTGGACGAGCTGGGCCACGATATGCCCACCTTCTACAAATACTTCGAGGAGTATACCGGCATCCCGGTGGACAGCATCCCTATGAACGACCCCAAGGTCTACAGCCTGCTGACCAGCCCGGCCGAGCTGGGCGTTACCCCCGAGCAGATCGACAGCCAGACCGGCACCTTCGGCATCCCTGAGATGGGCACGAACTTTGTCCGCCAGATGCTGGTGGAAGCCCGGCCCAAAAACTTCTCGGAGCTGATCCAGATCTCGGGCCTGTCCCACGGCACCGACGTGTGGACCAACAACGCCGACGAGCTGATCCGCAGCGGCACCTGCACCATCGCGGAGGTCATCGGCTGCCGCGACAGCATCATGCTGTACCTGATCCGCAAGGGCCTTGAGCCCAAGATGGCCTTCGACATCATGGAGGCGGTCCGCAAGGGCAAGGTGGCCAAGGGCGGCTTCCAGCCCGGCTGGGAGGAGGCCATGCGGGAACACGATGTCCCCGACTGGTACATCGAGTCCTGCCGCAAGATCAAGTATATGTTCCCCAAAGCCCATGCGGTGGCCTATCTGATGAGCGCCATCCGCCTGATGTGGTATAAACTCTATTACCCACAGGCATTTTATGCGGTGTATTTTACAGTCCGTGGAGACGACATCGACTACGAAGCCGCCGTGGGCGGCCCCGATGTGGCCCGCGCCCACATGAACGAGGTGGCCCGCCGCCTGAAAGAGGAAAAGAACGCCAAGGACGAGGACCTGCTGGTCTCTCTGCAGCTGGTGAACGAGATGCTGGTGCGCGGCTACCAGTTCCTGCCCATCCAGCTGGGCAAGAGCCGCGGCGTGAAGTATGTGCTGGAGGACGGCAAGGTCCGCCTGCCCTTCGCGGCCCTCAAGGGCCTGGGCGAGAGCGCGGCGCTGGCGCTGGAAAACGTGACCATCCACGGCGAGGAATACCTCTCGGTGGAGGAATTGCAGCAGGCCGCCGGCGTCTCGAGCGCGGTCGTTGACCGGCTGCGCCAGGTGGGCGCCCTGGGCGACCTGCCCGAGAGCAGCCAGGTGTCCTTCTTCTGAGCGCCCGGACCATCCAAGCAAAAACCTGCCCCCTCGGCTTCTGGCTGAAGGGGCAGGTTTTTTGATGTAGTTTCAGTTTAAGGGGTTACTGGTTGTCCAGCCAGTCGGCCATCTTGTTGACGGCATTCTTGCCGCCCGAGACAAAGAGGATGTCGCCGTTCTGGAAAACGGTGTTGGGGCCCACCGACTCGTTCACCTTGCCGGCGTTCTCGATGGCGATGATGTTCAGGCCGAACTGGCCGCGCAGGTTGACGTCCACGACCGTCTTGCCGATCATCTTGGCGGGCACCGCCAGCTTGGAAATGCTGATCTGCTCGCTCAGCTGGACAAAGTCCAGCATGCCGGTGGTCTCCAGGCGGTGGGCCAGCCGGATGGCCATGTCGTGCTCGGGGTAGACCACCTGGGCGCCCAGCTTGCGCAGGACCTGGCCCTGCTCCTCGCTGGCGGCCTTGGCGATGACGGTGGGGATGCCCATGCTGACCAGGTGCAGGGTGGTCAGGATGGAGACGTCCATCTTCTCGCCGATGCAGACCACGGCCACGTCGCAGTTCTGGATGCCGGTCTCCTCCAGGGTCTTTTTGTCCAGCGCCTTGACCACATAGGCGGCCTCGGTGTAGTCCCGCAGGGCGCGGACCTTTTCCTCGTCCTGGTCCAGGACCACCAGGTCCTCGCCGGCCTCGGCCAGCTCGATGGCCAGCGCCATGCCGAAACGGCCCAGGCCCACAATGCCGTAGGAACCCTTTGCTTTCTTTGCTTTACCAAACATTTTGTTTCCTCCTGTCAACCGATGGCGATGTTGCCTTCGGGGTAGCTGACCCGCTCGCCCTTGTCAAAATACCAGACCGAGGCGATGGTCAGCGGGCCAAGGCGGCCGATGTACATGATAAGGATGGACACCAGCTTGGCAGGCACGCCCAACGTGGTGGTGATGCCGGTGGAAAGGCCCACCGTGCCAAAGGCGCTGGTGATCTCGAACAGGGCGTCTACCAGCCGCAGCTGGGGCTCAAAGACCATGGTCAGCCAGGTGCCGGTGAGGACCACGCTGACGGCGATCAGGGTGATGACCGCAGCCTTGCGGAAGGCGCCGGAGGGGATGGAATAGCGGAAAGCCTTCTCGCCCCGGTTGGTGGCGGCGGACTTGATGCCCTGCAGCAGGACGAAGAAGGTGCTGGTCTTGATACCGCCGCCGGTGGATCCGGGGGAGGCGCCGATGAACATCAGCACGATCAGCACCAGCAGGCCGGCGCTGTTGAACTCGCCCAGGGGGTAGGTGGAAAAGCCGGCGGTACGGGCCGATACGCTGTGGAAGAAGGCGCCCAGCCAGGTGATGTCCTCGGTCAGCTTGAGCAGCACCGCGCCCACCACGATCAGCACCGCGCTGACGCTGATGACCACCTTGGTGTGCATCGAGAACTTTTTCCAGCGGAAGCGGTTGTGCAGCACATCCCGGATGACCAAAAAGCCGATGCCGCCAAAGATGATGAGCCCGCAGGTGATCAGGTTCAGGGGGACGTTGTCACGGTAGGGGATCAGGTTCTGGTAGTTGCCCAGGATGTCGAAGCCCGAGTTGTTGAAGGCGGCCACCGAGTGGAAAATGCTGATCCACAGCGCCTGCAGGGGCGGGTAATCCTGCACGAACACCAGGAAGCTGAGCGCCGCGCCCGCGCCCTCGAAGCAGAGGGTCATCAGGAAGATGCTCTTGAGGAACCGCAGGATGCCCTGGGCCGAATCCAGGTTCAGGGCTTCCTGCAGGACGCTGCGCTCCTTCAGGTTGATCTTGCGGCCCATGGCCAGGATGATGCCCGCGCCCACCGAGGTGACGCCCAGGCCGCCCACCTGGATGAGGGCTGCAAGGATCAGCTGCCCTACAAAGGTGAAGGTGTCGCCTGCATCCGTTGCGATCAGTCCGGTGACGCAGACCGCGCTGGTGGAGGTGTACAGGGTGTCGATGTAGGCCACGTCCACGCCTTCCTGCACGCTGAAAGGCATGATGAGCAGCACCGACCCCAGCAGGATCACCAGTGCAAAGCCCAGGGCAATGACCCGCACCGGCGACTGCTTTTTGATGAACTCAAACATAAAATCTCCTTGCTTGCCGTTGCGGCCCGCCGCAGGCAGGCCGCGCCATTTAAGACTGGGGATCGTAAGCCCGAAGGTACGGTTTGTTCAGGAAACTGACCTGCCGGACACCCCATAGTATAGCAGGAAATATGCAAAAGGGAAGAGCGATTTTCACTTTTTTGTAAAAAAGCGGGTTGAAATTTTTTCCGTTTTCACATCAGGGGCTTGTAAAACGGGCCTGCGCCCTACCCAAAGGGGAGCACAGGCCCGTTCTGAAGGTTTTTACGGTTTTTACGGCAAAGCGCAGGCGGCTCAGGCTGCCTTGGAGCTGGCGATGCTGCGCTGGATGGCCTTGACGATCTCCACGATGGGGATGACCAGGAAAGCCAGGACCAGGGCGACCAGGTACTCGTTCAGGTCCACAGGGGTGAAGCCGAACAGATCGGCCACGAAGGGCACTTCCAGCACGACGGTGGTCAGCACCAGGCTGCCCAGCATGGCGCCCCACAGCACCTTGTTGTGGGTGTGCAGGGTGAACACGCTCTTGCGCTGGCTGCGCATGTTGAAGCTGTGGAAGATCTCGCACATGCTCATGGTCAGGAAGGCCATGGTCATGCCGTCGTCGCTGACGCCGTGGGGCATCTCAAAGTAGCCCACTTCCATGCAGTGGCCGATGATATAGGAGGCCAGGGTGATGATCGAGATCAGCAGGCCCTGGTAGGCGATGTCGAAGCCCAGCCCGCCGGCAAAGATGCCGTCCTTCGAGTTGCGGGGCTTGCGCTTCATGATGTCGGCCTCGCCCTGCTCCATGCCCAGCGCCAGGGCGGGGAAGCAGTCGGTGATCAGGTTGATGAACAGCAGGTGGACGGGGTTCAGCAGAGTGAAGCCCAGCAGGGTGGCGCAGAACACGCCCAGCACCTCGCTCATGTTGGAGGCCAGCAGGAACTGGATGGCCTTGCGGATGTTGGCGTAGATGCGGCGGCCCTCTTCCACGGCGCCCACGATGGTGGCAAAGTTGTCGTCGGCCAGCACCATGTCGGCCACGTTCTTGGTGACGTCGGTGCCGGTGATGCCCATGCCCACGCCGATGTCGGCGGACTTGATGGAGGGGGCGTCGTTGACGCCGTCGCCGGTCATGGCGGTGATGCAGCCCTGCTTCTTCCAGGCGTTGACGATGCGGACCTTGTGCTCGGGCTGGACCCGGGCGTAAACGCTGTAGTGCCGGATGTTCCGGTCCAGCTCCTCGTCGCTCATCTGGTTGAGCTGAGAACCGGTGATGGCCTGGTCGTCGTGCTCCAGGATGCCCAGCTGCCGGGCGATGGCCACGGCGGTGTCCCGGTGGTCGCCGGTGATCATCACGGCGCGGATGCCGGCGGTCTTGCACTCGGCGATGGCGGCCTTCACCTCGGGGCGGATGGGGTCGATCATGCCCGCCAGCCCCAGGAAGACCAGGTCGTGCTCCAGAGCCTCGGGAGACTGGTCGGAGGGCATGGCGTCGTGATGACGCTCAGCGGCGGCCAGCACCCGGAGGGCCTGGTCGGCCATGGCCTTGTTCTGGGAGAGGATCTCCTTCTGGCCCGCCTCGTCCAGGGGCAGGACCTTGCCGTCCTTTCTGTAGTGGGTGCACTTCTTGAGCACCTCGTCGGGGGCGCCCTTGGTGTACTGGACGAAGCCGTCCGCCGTGCGGTGGATGGTGGACATCATCTTCCGGCCGGAGTCGAAGGGGGCCTCGCCCACCCGGGGGGTCTCCGCCTCCATGGCGGGCTTGCTGAGGCCGATCTTGGTGGCCCAGTTCACCAGGGCGCACTCGGTGGGCTCGCCCACGGCGTTGCCGGTCTCATCGGGGTTGGCGTCGGAGCACAGGGACATGGCCCGTGCGGTCTTCAGAGTGTTGCCGAAGTGGTCCACCACGGTCATCTTGTTCTGGGTCAGGGTGCCGGTCTTATCCGAGCAGATGACCTGGGCGCAGCCCAGGGTCTCGACGGCGGTCAGGCGGCGGATGACGGCGTTGCGGTGGCTCATGTTGGTCACGCCGATGGAAAGCACCACCGTGACCACGGTGGCCAGGCCCTCGGGGATGGCGGCCACCGCCAGGGAAACAGCCACCATGAAGGTGGACAGGACCGAATCCAGGGTGAAGGAGCCGGCCACGATCAGGTCAAAGATGAAGATGAACAGGCAGATGCCCAGCACCAGCTTGGAAAGGATGGTGCTCAGCTGCTCCAGCTGGCGCTGGAGGGGGGTCTGCTCCTGCTCGGTGTTGGCCAGGGCGCCGGCGATCTTGCCCATCTCGGTGTCCATGCCGGTCCGGGAGATCAGGGCCTTGCCGCGGCCATAGACCACGGTGGAGCCCATATAGCACATGTTCTTGCGGTCGCCCAGGGGGACCTCGCTCTGGTCCTTGGCCAGGCCCAGCGCCTCGATCACCTTGTTGACGGGGACGCTCTCGCCGGTGAGGGCGGCCTCCTCGATCTTCAGGCTGGCACTCTCCAGCAGGCGGCCGTCGGCGGGGACGGCGTCGCCGGCTTCCAGCAGCACCACGTCGCCGGGCACCAGCTGGTCGCTGTGGATCGAGACCTGCTTGCCGTCCCGCAGCACCTTGCAGGTGGCGGCGGTCATGGTCTGCAGGGCCTCAATGGCGGCCTCCGCCTTGCTCTCCTGGAAAACGCCCAGCACGGCGTTCAGCAGCACCACGATCAGGATGATAAAGACCTCGGCAAAGCTCTCGCCCGAGATGAAGTTGGTCACCGCAGAGACGGCGGCTGCGATCATCAGGATGATGAGCATGGGGTCCTTCAGCTGCTCGATGAAGCGCTGGAGCAGAGTGGGCTTTTCAGCGTCTTTCAGTTTGTTGGGGCCGTACTTTTCGAGCCGGGCAGCGGCCTCCGCGCTGCTCAGACCGTCGGCGCTGGTGTTCAGCTCGGCGATCAGCTCTTGGGGGGATTGCACGTACTCCTGTTTCATTTCTCGGTTTACTCCTCCTGACAGTGTACAGTGTGACGGTGCAAGGGCGCGATCCCTTTGTGGACACGCAAAAGAAAAGACCCATGCACTGGATGGGTTTCCGGTGCATGAGTCTCATTCTCCATTCGATCAGGCTGCCCGGAACCTTTGGGAAAAGGATCGTCCTGACGGGCAAGCCGCGCGCTCTCACGCGGAATTACTCCCTCATGTGTCCTCCATTATAGAGGATGGAGGGACATTTGTCAATGGACAATTCCGTACAAGTGTGAAACAAACGGGCCCGGCCCGCCGGGAAAAAGCCCCGGCGCAGCCTTTTACTCCACGCTGATCATATAGTAGTAGACCGGCTGGCCGCCGCGGATGTGGCTGACCTCCACATGGCTGGGGCACTTGGCCTTGATGATCTCGGTGGTGCGCTCGGCGTCCTCGTCGCTGACGTCGCAGCCCGAGATGACGGTGACGAAGCTGGAGTCCTTGCGGCACATGCTGCGGGCCAGGCGGTAGGCGGCCTTGGTCAGGTCGTTGGAGGTGGCGACGATCTTGCCGTTTTCCAGGGACATGATCTCGCCCTTGCGGATCCGCTTGCCGTCGTATTCGCTGTCCCGGGCGGCGTAGGTGATCAGGCCGGTGGAGACGTTGTCGGCGGCTTTCATCATGTTGATGGTGTTGGTCTCCACCGAGGCGGTGGGGTCAAAGTTGAGCATGGCGGTGATGCCCATGGGGATGGTGCGGGTGGGCAGCACCCCCACCCGGCGGTCGGCCAGCTTTTCGGCCTGCTCGGCCGCCATGATGATGTTCTTGTTGTTGGGCAGCACAAAGAC
>OERX01000090.1_pt1 | contig 9723 bp, 8 predicted proteins | sample 1540081 | NCBI WGS metagenome assembly OERX01 (sample SAMEA3891871, study PRJEB23780) | metagenome | biome: terrestrial biome; feature: animal house; material: Caecal content | place: Italy | collected 2015-05-05 | reverse complement strand
TGTGCGGGATTCGGAAGTGTGCGTTAAATAAAGGTGTTTCCACCTGCGGAGTCTGCCCGGATTTAGAAACCTGCCCGACTGTTGGGGCAATTCTCGAAAAGAATCCGGCTGCTTTGGATAATTTGAAAGGGTAATATACATAATGGAAAATTTCATAGCACATTTGAAAGAAGTTATACCTGAAAAAGATAGTCTAAAACTCGTGAAAAAGGAAGCTGAAAATTATTACAAGCAGCATTCGCTTGATGAATGTTTCGCTACGGGATTGGAATTATATCAGTCGGAAAATTTTCAGATACAGGAAGTCGGTGTTTTCTTGGTAGGATATGCAGCCTGCAAAAATACAAGCGCATTATCATTTCTGAAAGATACCGTGAGTCAGCACAAAAGCTGGAAGGTGCAGGAAATTCTTGCAATGGCATTTGATAATTACTGCAAAATTATTGGATATGAAACAGCGATTCCGGTTATTAAGGAATGGCTAAAAAGTGATTGTGCTAATACAAGGAGAGCTGTATCAGAAGGATTGAGAATTTGGACAAGCCGCCCTTATTTTAAGGAGCATCCGCAGATGGCAATACAGTTTTTATCTTCTCTCAAAGATGATGAAAGCGAGTATGTACGAAAATCAATAGGAAATGCTTTGAAAGATATAAGCAAAAAATATCCTGAACTGGTTTCCAATGAACTGAAGCAATGGGATTTATCGTCAAAAGAAATAAAACAGGTACATAAATTAGCAAGTGCTTATCTGAACAAGTCATAAACAAATACTGTTATGCGGAGGGAACACAATGCTTGAAAATACTCCTACTCAGTCAACTATGACTGAATTGCTCGGACAACCTTTGTTTGCAGTCTGGCAAGAGCTGTGTTCAGCGATTGATGAAAAATACGATATGGAACGGCTATGGAACACAGGCGGTAAGAACTGGACTTACGAATATAAGTACCGCAGAGGTGGTAAAACGCTTTGCAGTCTATACGCAAAGAGTAATTGCGTTGGTTTTATGATTATTTTCGGAAAAGACGAAAGAGCAAAATTTGAAGCAGAACGCAATGATTATTCTCAACAAGTCCAAAAAATCTATGATGAAGCTAAAACCTATCGAGATGGTAAATGGGTAATGTTTGAACCCACCGATACATCAATGTTTCAAGATTTTATTAAATTACTAGGAATTAAGAGAAAGCCAAATAAAAAGTAATAATTATCACGTTGGCGTATACGAAATCCTAATTTTACAATTTCATATCCCACACACAAAGCGGTTACTCCATTGGAGATCAACCGCTTTTTCTATACTCAAATTTAAGATTGGAGTGATTGATTGAAAGATATTTTTACGGATATGCAGGCAAAAATCGGGTGTCCGTATCTCTCCGACCTGCCCTATTACAAGCGTGCGGTCTGGTTTGAGATGAAACGCCTTTGCCTGTCTGACTACCCTAAGAAACAGTTGGAAGATTTTTCACGCTATGTATTCGGTGTGCCTTACGCCGTCATACAGGAAGCGTTACAAAGAAAGGACGTGATGAAACATGGAAGAAATGCGTGTGCAGATTGAAGCCAGAGAACCGACAGACGGCGAGATACGAGCCTTTTGGTTCACCCTGCCTATCGACACAGAACAGGTGGAAGAACTGCTGGGGATTGATGTAGATACAGACTATTACTATATCACGGGCAAGGAGCTTCCCTTTGCTGATGAAGTGCAGGAAGATACCACTGTCGAAAAGCTCAATGACCTGTACCATACCTACGAAAATCTACCCTCTGATTTGAAAGAGGACTATACGGAGCTGATGTGCTATTTCACTGACCTTGACGAACTGCACCGATACAGAAACGACATCATTCATTACTCATGGTGTAAGAACATGACGGACGTTGCCCGCCACATTCTGAACAATGACCCAGACTTTACTTCCCTAAGTGAGAGCGTCACCCGCTATTTCGATTTTGAAGCCTACGGGCAGTATCTTGACGACAACGGACGCTTTGTGGAAACCGACCACGGTATCTATGAGCTTCCGTAGAAAAGAGGTGTGTGCCTGTGGTGGACGACATGAGGGTGTATATCGCTAATCTTGGCAAGTACAACGAGGGCGAACTTGTCGGGGATTGGTTCTCTTTCCCTATCGACGAGGAAGATGTTGCGGAGCGTATCGGGCTGAACAGCTATTATGAGGAATACGCTGTCCATGATACCGACAACTTCCCTATTGAAATCGGGGAGTATATCTCCATTCAAGAACTCAACGAGATGTACGACATGATTTGTGAGCTTCCCGACTATATCACGGACGCTCTGGACGAGTTTGTTTCCTACTATGGAAGTCTGGAAGAAGTCTACGAGCATAAGGACGAGATTTATTATTATCCTAATTGCGAGGATATGACCGACGTTGCCTATTACTTCATTGACGAGTTGCAGGTATTGGGACAGATACCGCTACCGTTGCAGAACTATATCGACTATGAAGCATACGGCAGGGACTTGTCCATAGAGGGGACGTTCATTGAAACAAGCCGTGGGATATGCGAGATACCATATTAGAGCTGGCAGATCAGCGACAGGCAAGGTCGCTACTGACAGCTTTTTCTATCAAGGACAGTCTGAAAATGGCTGTCCTTTTCCATTACAACGAAAGGAGCTGAAACGAATTGAAGAAGATTAAGAGTTACACGGGTATCTGGAACGTGGAGAAAGTCTTATACGCAATCAATGACTTTACTCTCCCGTTTCCCGTTACCTTTACCCAGATAACGTGGTTTGTCATCACGGAGTTTGCCGTCATTCTCTTAGGGGACTTACCGCCGTTATCGCTTATCGAGGGGGCATTTCTGAAATACTTCGGTATTCCCGTTGCCCTCACATGGTTTATGAGCCAAAAGACCTTTGACGGCAAGAAGCCTTACAGCTTCTTGAAATCGCAGATTACGTTTGCCTTGCGACCAAAAGTGACCTATGCAGGAAAAGCCGTGAAGCTGGAAAAGGAAGTGTTCAGCGAACCCGTCACGGCGGTTAGGAGTGTGATGTATGTTCCCGATTAAGTATATCGACAACAACCTTGTCTGGAACAAGGACAATGAGGTATTCGCCTACTATGAGCTGATACCGTATAACTATTCTTTTCTGTCAGCGGAGCAGAAGTTTATCGTCCATGACAGCTTCCGTCAGCTTATCGCACAGTCCCGTGAGGGAAAGATACACGCCTTGCAGATAGCGACGGAAAGCTCCGTAAGAAGCATACAGGAGCAGTCAAAAAAGCTGGTGACGGGGCGACTTCGTGATGTGGCGATACAGAAGATAGATGAACAGACAGAAGCGTTAGTAAGCATGATTGGGGACAATCAAGTGGACTACCGCTTTTTTATCGGCTTCAAGCTCATTGTGACAGAGGAAAAAGTGAGCCTTGACAGCATGAAGAAATCGGCGTTTCTGACGTTCAAAGAGTTCTTGAACGAGGTCAACCATACGCTGATGAACGACTTTATCTCCATGCCAGATGATGAAATCAACCGCTACATGAAAATGGAAAAACTGCTGGAAAATAAAATCTCCCGCCGTTTCAAGTTCCGACGCTTGGACAAGAACGACTTCGGGTATCTTATCGAGCATATCTACGGCAGGGACGGCGTGGCGTATGAGGACTACGAATATTCGCTTCCAAAGAAGAAGCTGAAAAAGGCAACGCTTATCAAGCAGTACGACCTTATCCGTCCGACCCGCTGTCTGATAGAGGAAAGCCAGCGATACTTGCGTCTGGAACATGAGGACAGCGAGAGCTTCGTGTCCTACTTTACCGTCAATGCGATTGTGGGCGAGCTGGATTTTCCGTCCAGTGAGATATTCTACTTCCAGCAACAGCAGTTTACTTTCCCTGTTGATACAAGCATGAATGTGGAAATCGTCGGCAACCGCAAGGCACTTTCCACGGTGAGAAATAAAAAGAAAGAGCTGAAAGATTTGGACAACCACGCCTATCAGTCTGGAAGCGAAACAAGCTCAAACGTGGTGGACGCATTAGACAGCGTGGACGAGCTGGAAACCGACCTCGACCAGAGCAAGGAAAGCATGTATAAGCTCTCCTATGTGATAAGGGTATCAGCTCCCGACCTTGACGAGCTGAAACGACGCTGTGATGAGGTCAAGGACTTCTACGACGATTTAAACGTCAAGCTGGTGCGACCTGCTGGGGATATGCTGGGGCTTCACTCTGAATTTCTCCCCGCCAGCAAGCGTTACATCAATGACTATGTGCAGTATGTGAAATCGGACTTCTTGGCTGGGCTTGGCTTCGGGGCAACACAGCAGTTAGGAGAAAATACAGGTATCTATATCGGCTATTCCGTGGACACGGGAAGAAACGTCTATTTACAGCCCTCTCTTGCCAGTCAAGGCGTGAAAGGGACAGTCACCAATGCTCTGGCTTCTGCCTTTGTGGGAAGTCTTGGCGGTGGAAAATCATTCTGCAATAACCTTATCGTTTACTATTCTGTCCTCTTTGGCGGACAGGCGGTCATTCTCGACCCTAAGAGCGAGCGTGGCAACTGGAAAGAAACGCTTCCAGAGATAGCCCATGAAATCAATATCGTCAACCTTACCAGCGATAAGGAAAATGCTGGGCTTCTTGACCCGTTCGTGATTATGAAGAATGTAAAAGACGCTGAAAGTCTGGCGATAGACATTCTCACATTCCTTACGGGGATTTCCTCTAGGGACGGTGAGAAATTCCCTGTCCTTAGAAAAGCGGTGCGAGCCGTGACCCAGAGCGATCAGCGAGGACTTCTCCATGTGATAGACGAGCTACGCAGAGAGGACACGGCGATTGCCCGCAATATTGCCGACCATATCGACAGCTTTACGGACTATGACTTTGCACATCTGCTGTTCTCCGACGGTTCGGTGTCTAACGCTATCAGCTTGGACAACCAGCTCAATATCATACAGGTGGCAGATTTGGTACTGCCCGACAAGGACACGACCTTTGAGGAATACACGACCATTGAACTGCTGTCCGTGGCTATGCTGATTGTCATTAGTACCTTTGCCCTTGACTTTATCCACAGTGACAGAAGCATTTTTAAAATCGTGGATTTAGATGAAGCGTGGGCGTTCCTCAATGTGGCACAGGGCGAAACCCTCTCTAATAAGCTGGTGCGTGCGGGACGTGCAATGCAGGCTGGTGTGTACTTCGTCACGCAATCCTCTGGGGACGTGTCCAAAGAGAGCCTAAAGAACAATATCGGTTTGAAGTTTGCTTTCCGTTCTACGGATATAAACGAGATAAAGCAGACCCTTGAATTTTTCGGTATCGACAAGGACGACGAGAACAACCAGAAACGACTTCGTGACTTGGAGAACGGACAATGCCTGCTTCAAGATTTGTACGGGCGTGTGGGCGTGGTGCAGATACACCCTGTCTTTGAAGAATTACTGCACGCCTTTGATACCAGACCGCCCGTGAAAAGCGAGGTGGAGTGATGAAAGATAGGATAAAGGGGCTTCTGACAAAAAAGAAGCTCTTTCGCTTTTTCAAGATTGCTCTGATAGTCATTTTTACCTCTGTTGTGTTCCTCTCCCTGTTCGGGACGGTGGCTCATGCCACGGGGCTGGTAGATGATACCGTCAATGCGGACAATCTGTATTCGCAGTACCCGCTGGAAAACTACCAGCTTGACTTCTATGTGGACAATAGCTGGGGCTGGCTTCCGTGGAACTGGCTGGACGGTATCGGTAAATCCGTACAATACGGGCTTTACTGTATCACCAACTTTATCTGGACTATCAGCCTGTATCTAAGCAACGCCACGGGGTACGTCGTCCAGCAGGCGTATAAGCTGGACTTCATCAACGACATGGCAGACAGTATCGGAAAGAGCATACAGACCCTAGCTGGCGTAACGGAAAACGGCTTTGGAAGCACAGGTTTTTATGTGGGCTTCCTGCTTCTCATTATCCTTATCGTGGGTATCTATGTTGCCTACACGGGACTTATCAAGCGAGAAACCAGCAAGGCATTACACGCCGTTATCAACTTTATTGTGGTGTTCGTGCTGTCCGCTTCCTTTATCGCCTACGCTCCCGACTATATCAAGAAGATAAACGACTTTTCCAGTGATATAAGTACCGCTTCGCTGGATTTGGGGACAAAAATCATGCTCCCAGACAGCGACAGTCAAGGAAAAGACAGCGTGGACTTGATAAGGGACAGCCTGTTCTCCATACAGGTACAACAGCCGTGGCTACTCCTGCAATTTGGCAACAGCGATATAGAGGAAATCGGGGCTGACCGTGTGGAAGCTCTGGTATCGGTTAGTCCGTCAGCAGACGACGGGGCGACCCGTGAGGACGTGGTGAAAACGGAAATCGAGGATAACGACAACGACAATCTGACGATACCGCAGGTCATCAACCGTCTGGGAATGGTGTTCTTCCTGCTCATCTTCAATCTGGGGATAACGATATTCGTTTTCCTGCTTACGGGCATGATGATATTTTCCCAGATACTATTTATCATCTTTGCCATGTTCCTGCCTATCAGTTTTCTTTTGAGCATGATACCCAGCTATGAGAACATGGCGAAACAGGCAATCGTGCGAGTGTTCAATACGATTATGACAAGGGCGGGGATAACGCTCATTGTCACGGTGGCTTTCAGTATTTCCAGTATGTTCTACAACATCTCCACCGATTACCCGTTCTTTATGATTGCGTTCTTACAGATAGTGTGCTTTGCGGGTATCTACATGAAGCTGGGCGACCTTATGAGTATGTTCAGCTTAAATGCTGGGGACAGCCAGAGCATGGGACGCAGGATATTCCGTCGCCCGTACATGTTCATGCGACACAGGGCTAGGCGTATGGAAAACAGATTGGTAAGAGCTGTCGGAAAAGGAAGTATGGTAGGTGCTGGAACGGGTGCAATGGCTGGTTCTGTCTTATCCAGTGCTGGCAGTAAACAATCTCATGCCGGCACGACCCGCAAGCGTGACAACGCTTCTTTCGGAAGCCGAGCTGGTTCAGCCGTAGGTGCGGTACTCGATACGAAAAACAAGGTCAAGGACAAGGCAACGGCTGTCAAGGAGAATATCAAGGATATGCCGACCCAGACCGCCTATGCCCTGCACTCCGCTAAGGAAAAGGCAAAGGAAAATGTGTCCGACTTCAAGCGTGGCATTGTGCAGGGGCAGGAAACCAGACAGAGTGAGCGTGCCGACAAGCTCCAACAGCACAGACAGAATATCGCTGACAAGCGTATGGAGCTTCAAAAGGCACAGGAAGCAAAACAGGCTGGCAGAACGACGGACGGATCAGCGACAACAGGAGCTACCCGTCCCCATGACAGACCTGTGACCGCTTCTCCTGCTTCTAAGACCGACACAGGAAAAGTGCAGGAAATCAAGCGTCCTGTCACCACGGATAAGGTACATACCGAGCCGACAAAAGCACAGCCTGTCAAGGAGCGTCCGCTTGCTTCAAAATCTGCTGAACCTGTATTGCAGAAACACGGAACAAGGCTCAATGGTGTGGAGCTGAACCAGCAGACCACCAGAAAGGAGCGAAACATCAAGAAAGCGACCCTAAACATGACAGGAAAGAAAGGACGTAAGAAATGAAGCTAAGACATATCGCCCTTATCGGCAGTCTGTTTCCCTTTCTTCTTGCGATAGTGCTTTTCTTTGGTGTGCTTATCAGTGCCGAGGACGACGACGGGGGCGGTGGTTCTTCCTCATGGGTAACGGGCATGAACCTGTCCGCAGAGGTGTTGAAACATCAGCCTATGGTGGAGAAATACGCTAAAGAGTACGGCATTTCCGAGTACGTCCCCTATCTGCTGGCAATCATACAGGTGGAAAGTGGCGGGACAGCCGAGGACGTTATGCAGAGTTCCGAGAGCATGGGCTTACCGCCTAATTCCCTTGATACGGAAAGTTCAATCAAGCAGGGGTGCAAGTATTTTGCGTCCCTGCTTTCTTCAGCAGAAAATCAAGGCATAGAGGATATAAACGTCGTGGTGCAGTCCTATAACTATGGCGGTGGCTATATCGGCTATGTGGCTAAGAACGGAAAAAAGCACAGCTTCACGCTGGCAGAGAATTTCGCCCGTGACAAGTCGGGTGGAACAAAAGTCACCTACACGAACCCTATCGCTGTCGCCCGCAATGGTGGCTGGCGTTACGGGTACGGGAATATGTTCTATGTGGAGCTTGTCAGCCAGTATCTCACTGTCAGTCAAGTATCGGGCGAGCTGGCACAGAAGATAATGAATGAAGCTCTGAAATATCAAGGCTGGGACTATGTGTACGGCGGGAGCAATCCTAACACTTCTTTTGACTGTTCGGGGCTGGTTCAATGGTGCTATGGCAAGGCTGGTATCAGTCTGCCGAGAACGGCACAGGCACAGTATGACGCTACCCAGCATATCCCGCTTTCACAGGCACAGGCTGGGGATTTGGTGTTCTTCCACAGTACCTACAATGCGGGAACGTATGTAACCCACGTCGGTATCTATGTGGGAAATAACCAGATGTACCACGCTGGCGACCCGATAGGTTATGCCGACCTTACAAGCTCCTACTGGCAACAACACCTTATCGGGGCTGGCAGAATTAAGCAATAGAAAGGAATGGAAATCATGTTCAAGAAGAAAGAAAAACCGATAAAGGAAAAGAAAATCCGCACTATGAAAGTGGGGACGCATAAGAAGTCCGTCATTGCCCTCTGGGTGGTGCTTATCGCAAGCGTGAGCTTTGGTGTGTATAAGAATTTTACCGCTATCGACCAGCACACCACGCATGAGATAGAAACCATACAGCTCCGCTTGAATGACACCAACGGCATAGAAAATTTCGTCAAGAACTTTGCGAAGTCCTACTACACATGGAGCAACAGCAAGGAAGCAATCGAAGCAAGGACACAGGCTATCAGTGCCTATCTGACACAGGAATTGCAGGATTTGAATGTTGATACGGTGAGAACGGATATACCGACCAGCTCCACGGTCACGGACGTACTTATCTGGGACGTGGAACAGTCTGGGGAGAACGCTTTTTCTGTTACCTATGAAATAGATCAACAGATAAAAGAGGGCGACCAGACAAGGAATGTATCAGAAACCTATACCGTGACCGTTCATGTGGACGCTGACGGGGATATGGTGATTATCCAGAACCCGACCCTTGCCCCTGCTATGGAAAAATCCAGCTACGAACCAAAGACACAGGAAGCCGACAACAGCGTGGACGCTGATACGGTGAATGACGCTACGGCATTTCTGGAAACATTCTTCAAGCTGTACCCTACCGCAACGGACAAGGAGCTTGCCTACTATGTAGAGGGAAACGCCCTTGAACCGATAAACGGGGACTATCTCTATTCCGAGCTTGTCAATCCTGTATTCACGGCTGACGGCGACAACGTGAAAGTTAAAGTAGCTGTAAAATTCATTGACAATCAGACAAAGGCGACACAGGTATCACAGTATGAGCTGACGCTTCATAAAGATAATAACTGGAAGATTATTGGATAAAGTGATAAAGACTTGCAACATACAAAGTATGCTCTGCAAGTCTAATTTCTATTGACAGGGGTAAAATCATCATATATACTATATACAGACCAACGGTTTGTATATGGAGGTGAATTATGGCACGAAATAAATATCCAGAAGAAACAGTAAAGCTAATCTTAGATGTATCAACTAGACTGTTTT
>OERX01000088.1_pt1 | contig 10005 bp, 11 predicted proteins | sample 1540081 | NCBI WGS metagenome assembly OERX01 (sample SAMEA3891871, study PRJEB23780) | metagenome | biome: terrestrial biome; feature: animal house; material: Caecal content | place: Italy | collected 2015-05-05 | reverse complement strand
GGTATCGGTTGGGCATTTTCAAGTGGTAAAGGTTGGAATGTAGTTCGTTTTAATATCAATGCAATGATGCCGAGTTGTGCATGTAAAGTAGCGTTAAAAAAGAAACAATATCTAATCGGTGTTTTAACACCTTTTGTCATATTAGGATTGGGCAGTGTACTGTTTGTTTTTATATATCCCGGTACAATATCTTTGCTTACCATGATGGTTAATTTCATTGCGGCAGGAGCAGATTTGGTTATTGCTCTTAATGTATTAAAAGAACAGGACAGTCTAATTGTAGACCATCCAACAGAAGCAGGATATGTTACATTTTGCAAATAGGAAAATACCAGTTTTATCATCCCCCGCCAGAACCGACTTCTAAATACGTAGGAAAATTCCCGTAAGAAAGCGCCGGGCGCAGAGACCAAACAGTCCCGCGCCCGGTATAATTATTCAGGATTTATTATAGTCTTGAAAAAGATCATCAGCAACGGCAGACCATTCCTTTGGGACGTTAATCACCGTATCTGATATTTTTTCATAAGGCACACCTTTGTCAATTAAGCTATCTTCAAAAGACGACATCTCTGAAAAATCTGATAAGCAATAATTACTGTTCTCCATCTTTCCAGATATAAATGGAAATATGATGAAACCAATTAAAAGGAGAACCAAAATAATACTTGAACATACAAACATAAGTTTAGTGAAAATAGGAAGTTTTTTGAACATGAATAGCGTCACTCCTTTCAAGCCTTACTGTTCTTGGTCGATTATACCACATATTTAATCAAAATCAAATCAGCTTGCACCCATATCCGACAGAGCATTTTTGATATTTATGGATTAGTAAGTTTTATCTCATACACAACTGGATAATAAAATGGTGTTTCTTCTGTAAAAGAATCTTTCAGAGTTACACTTACGGTATCTCCTGGTTGGAAGTCGCCAATCTCCATTTCTTCTCCATTAGCATCCACAAGTTTCGTTTCTTCGCTGATACCGAGGGAGTTCATAGGACTGCCATAGATTTCTGATATTCTTTCTACGATCAATCGGACTTCCCCGTCGGATTGCGTGACCGTTTTCTGGACAACAGCTTCGAACGATTTTTCAGACCATTTGAACGGCTGTGTTATCATTATTACTGCAATGATAACGATAATTACAATAACTGCGATTATGATATACCTTTTATTTTTCATCGGCCCCTCCTTATGCAACCTGATGTTTCTTGAAGCTGATTCTCGCAAGAGGCAGCAAAATCAATGTCAGTATTGCATACACAAGTCCTCTCATGGCAAAAGCGTCCAAAATGACGGAACCAAACTGATAGGAAAGGTACGAGCTGAAACGAGGAACCAGCGATTGGTACGGTGTCAAAAGTACAAGCAAATTGTAGATCCCCATGGTTCCATTCGGAGTAAGGAACATGGGGATAAAAAGTACCGGAACCATGACAATCAGCACAAGGTAAGGACTTCTCATTTTAGCTGACAAGAAAAGGGTTAAGCCAATCATGGCGATCAGAACCATATAAATGACAGCCAAATTGATAAACGCCCCCTCCAGAAATGTGAGCGGATACGGAACAGTAGTTCCGTTGATCTGCAAAGGAAGATTCCATCCATCCGCTCCAAATGCCACAAGGGGGATACCAAATGCTACGAGAACGTGAAGGGTAAATGCTAATACGCCAAATATGAGTGCAGCAACTATTTTTGCCGTAGTCAACTTCGTCTTTCCGTACTTACCGGACAAAATGACAGCATCCGTTCCAGCCTGATATTCACCGGCAAAAACGGGCGCAATCACAATGCAGATAGCTAAAATAGCAAACATGAAAAGTTCAAAAGCAGAAATAATGATTTCCCATCCGCCGAAGTAGCCGTATTGGAACGGTTCTTCTACATTACTATTCATATTCCGCCAAAAGTCCTTTTCTGCTTCCGACAGACCATTAGAAGGGGGAGTCAGTATGGTTTCGATTTTGTCCTGGCGCGCCTGGTAGAAATCTGCGCCATCCGAAACATCTAAACCAGTGAGTGCATTGTACCCGACACTCTCATTAGGCGCTGCATAGTTCCTTGCAATCAAGCCCAGCAGGTTTTCCCGCGGAGCAATCCCGTTCCAATATGCGTCCTCAATCAAAAACTCCTCATTCCCGTCATAGCCTATATTGTCGGGGTTTTCAAAAAGTGCCTGCACATCCTGAATGGCCTCCGTAACATATTCATTCGTTAAGGGAACAGAAATGTTCGCATACTGTTCTTTTTCGTATGCTATACCTTCCAGCCCCCGGAGGACGCCATCTTGATTATAAATTTGAAACTGTGTGATCGGCAGGGCGAAGAAAACAGCAGTTATGAGCAGGCTTGCCGCCATTGCGATCAAGGTGGATTTTTTTCGCAAGACCTTTAGAAACTCGTACTTAATCAAGGTTTTCATCATCGTCACTCCTTTCGTTCTGCACATCCTCACTGAAATGATACAGGAACAAATCTTCCAAACTGGGTTCCACGATACTGGCGTCCGGCGCAGGTGCTGCATCATCTACGATCCGCAAACGAACCAAATTTCCTTCATGGTGCAGGTTGACAACATGAAGATTCCGGCTATATTGAGCAGCTTTGCGTTCATCAACCATAATCTCCCACACTTTGCCTTGAATACTGTTCGTGATAGTTTCCATAGGCCCTTGAAGCAGGATTTTTCCTTGTTTCATCATCAAGATAATATCCGAAATGTACGAAACATCCGAAACGATATGGGTAGAGAGAATCACAATCTTATCTTTGGCGAAGTCGGAAATAATATTGCGGAAGCGAACACGCTCCTTCGGGTCAAGCCCGGCAGTTGGCTCATCCAGGATCAGAATGTCGGGATCGTTCAGCTCCGCTTGTGCGATTCCTAAACGCTGCTTCATACCGCCGGAATATGACTTGATCTTCTTGTCAGCCACATCACGCAGATTTACCAATTTCAGCAGTTCCTCCGTCCGGGCTTTGGCAGACTTTTTATCCAGGCCTTTTACCGCTGCCATGTAAAGCATGAACTCACGGGCAGTAAAATCGGGATAGAAGCCGAAATCTTGCGGCATATAGCCCAAATGAGTGTAATAGCGTTCCCCCAGCTCCTGCATTGTCTTTCCATCTAAAAGGATACTGCCGGATGTGGGCTTCAACACACCGCAGATCATCCGCATTAAAGTGGTTTTTCCTGCCCCGTTTGCACCAAGCAGTCCATATACACCGGGTTTAAAATGGATACTTACATTATCGACAGCGCATTTTGTACCGTATTGCCTGCGCAAATTCTGTAATTGAAGTTCCATACGATTCCTCCTGTTCACTCTGTATTTAGACCAAATGAAAATGGGTGATCTATGCTTATATCATAGGTCACCCATCTTAGGTCTGACTTTTCTGTATCTTAATTTAACCTTAATTTGCAGGGAGGATAATCGAGAATACGGTACCTGCTCCCGGTTCGCTTTTAACGGAAATTTCTCCATTATGGAGAACCACGATCTGCTTTGCAATCGCAAGCCCTAAGCCGCTGCCTTCTGATTTTTCTTTTGTATTGGTTCCTCGATAATATCTGGTAAATAGTTTCTCCTGCTCTGTTTCGCTTATCCCTACACCATTATCACGGATAGAAAGACATACCCCCTTTTCCTTATCTTCTGAAACAGATACCGCTACCGTCGTATCAGGCGGATTATGAACGAGTGCGTTGACAACAAGATTGCATACCGCACGCTGAAAAAGATCGGGGTCAATGACAGCCGTAATTTCCGGAAGGTCACATGCAAACTCTATGCTTCGATTTGAAAATGCCGGGTCATTGGCAATCTCTATCACCAATTCTTTTAGATAGCGCACCAACTGAACCTGTTTTGGATGAAAAGGCACTGCCCCTGATTCCAGTTGATAGGTCAGCTTTAGATCATTTATCAGCTTTTCGACATGATCCACATTTTTTAAAATAATCGAGCCATATTCCTGTACCGTCTGGCTATCGCTTGCAGTCCCACACGCAAGCAGCTCCGCATATCCCTTTACAGGAGAAAGCGGTGTCTTTAAGTCATGCGTAATATTGGCAATCCATTCCTGACGCGCGCGCTCTGTTTCATTCTTAAGCTGATCGCTTTGACGAATTTCTGTATCCATTTGATTGAGCTCCGCATAGATCCCGTTGAATAATCCTTTTTCCGGAAGCTTCTGATAAGTACGAAGAGAAACAGCGCCAATTCCTCTTGATATTTTCCCCATTTGTCTTGTGAGCCAGAAACCATAAATAAGAAACAGAGAAATCCCCACAAAAATCATAAAAAATATTACTGTCCGAAACATTGGAGAAAGTCGGCTTACCGTTTCACCGTTATAATAGAGCATATATTTCCCAATGGCATAAGGGAAGCCAATGATATAGTTCCATGTATAGCCGGATTCTTCATAATTGCTCACAAAGACTGTATTTCCGTTTTCGTATTCACTCTCTGCCAGTTCCACCAATTCAGAGGCCGAGTAGTTAGAGGGATAGTCTGCCGGTTTGTTATGGGAAAAAACCTCCTGGCCGGATTCATCAATGACTTGAAGCCAAAGCCCATATTCGTCCAGTCTTTCCAATCCAATATCCTCTATTGTAATTGTTCCATCCTCATTTCCCATCCAGGTTGAAAAATTATCGGTAAAGCGATTCGGCCATGCTGCCAGACTTAATCCTTCTGGCTCGGGAATAGAAAAAGCATAGTAAAATAATCCAATTCCCAACGCAGCCCCGATCAAAATCAGTGTGGCGAGGAAAACAACAATTCTTACAACAGGGTTTCTTTTCCATCTATTTTTCATCAGGATTCACCAGCTTATAGCCTAAACCTTTCATTGTGATAATGTATTGCGGCCTTGTGGGATTATCCTCCAGCTTTTCACGCAGGTGTCGGATATGCACCATGATTGTATTGTCACACCCAAAACTGTCCTCTTTCCAAATGGATTCGTATAGACGCTCCCGGCTAATCACACGCCCAATGTTCTGTGCCATCAAATGTAGGATTTCAAATTCTTTGGCAGTCAGTTCCATATCCGTACCGTCCTTTGAAGCGCGGCAACCGGCTGGGTCAATGACCAGCTTTCCAACAGTAATTGTATGAGGTTGTACTGTACTTTGCCGATATTCCGCTCGCCGCAGTTGCGCTTTCACCCGGAACGCCACTTCTTTTGGACTAAAGGGCTTCGTTACATAATCGTCCCCTCCAACAGCCAATCCCAGAATTTTGTCCACTTCATCGTTTTTAGAGGAAAGGAACAGGATTGGACAATGGGAAAACTGGCGGATGCGCTTGCATACTTCATAACCGTCAATATCAGGCAGCATTACATCCAGAATAATAATATCGGGCGGAATTTGTTTACATGTATCCACAGCGGCTAATCCGTTCTCAACCTTAATAATATTGAAAAATCCTTCGATGTTCAATGCTCTTTCAAGCAACTCCAATATATCTGGTTCATCATCAACAATCATAATTCTATTTTCTTTCATTAATTATGTTCAATTCCTTTCCGACGTATTTGCAAAAACATACTATTAAGTATATTCTCTATTTACCAAAAATCAAGACAAGAAACATGGATTGATTATCCTCTATCCGCAGTTTACGTTTAAGCGGAAATATCCAATGTCACATGCTAACAGTAAAATCCCGAAAGCTCTATGCCTCCGGGATCTCAAACTTATATCCGACACCTCTGACCGTTCGGATATATTCCTTATCAGAATACTTCTTCAGTTTTTTCCTTAGTCCTGAAATGATACACTGCACTGCGTTTTCATAGCTTTCAGTTTCTTTTTTCCAGACAGCTTCCTGAATCTGTCTCTTTGTGAAGACATGGCGGGGACATTGCGCCAGATAAAGCAGAACGCCAAATTCTAAGTTGGTCAGAAACACCTCTTTTCCCTCTAAAAATACTTGGTGCCGAGAAAGATAGATAGTCAATTCCGGAAAGTAAAGAACCATATTCTCTTTACCAGGCTGTTGCATAACTCGTGGCTCAACCGCCAATACATCCAGAACTCGCTTCAAGACGCTATCCTCTTCATCTGTTATTGTCATAATCAGTACTTTCCCATGTTCTTATCACCTTCTTTGTATCCGATGAACCGGATCTTTTCTTCTAATTTACCCCCTTAAGTACCTGATGAAAATAAGTTATAACTGCAATGAGAATAAGCGCGATCCCCGATCCGATCATGATCCACTGCAGGGGAAGTATATCCGCCAACGGACCAAATACAGTCATGCCAAGCGGCAGAAAACCGGCATACATGGTTCCCAGTAAGCCAAAGACACGCCCTTGCATAGAGGTATCTGTTCTCTCCTGCAGCATTGTGGTAATCGCGGTCTGTACCATTGTCAATGCAACTCCGTAAAATGCCATCAATCCAAGATAGAGAATAAAATTCTTTGAAAAGCCCATACCGATTGCAAAGGAACCAAACGCCAAAAGCCCGGCCGCTAAAGTCTTTCCCCGGCTCCGGAAGCCTCCCCATGTACTCATAGCAACTCCCGCCATCATGCCCGCGAACCCCACGACTTCTACTGCCGTAAGATACCAGTAAGTATCCCCGAATATCCGGCGGACGAGAAGCCCTGCCAGATAGCCTGCCGGAACGCAAAAGAACGTGAACAGCCCATAGATAATCAGAAGTTTTCCGATCCCCCTGTCTGAGAAAGCGTATCTGACGCCAATCTTCATATCAGAAAGCACACCGCTCTTTTCAAAAGAAGTGTCCTGCTTCGGCAGTACCAGGCAGGACAGCAGCCCCGTTCCCATGATCGCCGTTACAATGTCTATCATCAGCGTCGTTCTCAATGTACTGACCGCAAATACCGCGCCTGCTGCCGCCGGAGCAGCAAAATTAACTACAGACTGCATGGTTGCGTTGATCCCGTTGTACCGCATGAGCTGTTGTGCCGGAACGAGCTGTGGGATCACAGCATTGACCGCCGGTGTTTGTATTCCTGCCCCGAAAGAACGGACAACTGACATGACAAGCAGGCCGCCAAGCAAAGCAGGCTCTGATGAAATATGCGGGATGGCCAGTACCATGATGAACGTGGCAAATGCGATCAGCATATCCGCGCCTATGATCAGCTTTTTCCTGTGGTACCGGTCTGCCCATACGCCCCCTATAAATGAAATGAGAAACTGCGGCAGATAAGAGCCCACTGTAAATGCGGCAACCCACACACCGCTGGCTGTCTGCATGGTGGCATACCAGACGAGCGCCATCTGAACGAGCGTCGAGCCAAATAGTGTGATACATTGGCTGGTCAGGAAAAGAAGGATTCTTTTCTGCCAGCCGGTACATTGTGTGTCATCCATGTTCCATACCCTCCTGTCTTTTCGGAGGGTGCACAAATCGCTGTGTCGGGTAGCCAAACTCTGTCAGTAGTTCTCTCTCGGCAAAGCCAAGCTGCAGTAACAGATCCCGATGCCCTGTATCCGCCTTATCCTGTTCCCGGTAGGTTGTTGTGCTGATCTCCTGTCCCGGCAGATAGATTTCCAGCAAAGCATCCAGGAACAGCTTCTGGAGTCCGCGGTTGCGATATTGCGGGTGTATCCCAAGAAATTCTATACTGCCCGGAGAACAGGTAAATGCCATCGCTCCGACGAGACATTTTTCATCTCTTAGAACAAGCGCGTGTCTCTCAGAAATGCTTTCTTCCAGCTTAGCCAAGTACTCCGCTTCATCCATGACCGGATACCCGTCAATAACAAGCCGCATTAAGTCCATCCAATCAGGAATATCCTTCTTTTCCGCCAGACGGATATCCTGCATTGTAAATTGCACAACCGCCATTTCCCGATGTAAAGTAAAGCGAAGCTGCAAAGGGTAAAAATTCCGCTTTTCACGGTACTCTGCGGGCGGCAGCTTATACATCGCCTTAAACGCTGATGAAAAAGACTGCTGGCTCTCATATCCGCAAAGAAATGCGATTTCGATAATCGGTTTATCAGAAAAGGCCAGCAGCTTTGCCGCCTCTGTAAGCTGGCGCCGCTGGACATAATCATGGATTGTCATTCCTACCGTTTCGGTAAACAGCCGGTGCAGGTGATATTTTGAATAATGGACAGCCTCCGCAACTGTTTCTAATTCCAGTTTCCCGTCAAGATGGCTTTCGATATAGTCGATGACTGCCTCAATGCTGATGATGGATTGCTTCCCCATTGGCATTCCCTCCTTTCCATGAGGCATTGTAGCACGATCAAAAAGTAATCTTTTAATAATTATTGCGGCTTTTCAACTCCCCCTTTTTCAGCTGGAATACCACATCCGCCTGTTTCGCCAGTTCATTTGAATGAGTGACGACGATCACGCATTTCCTCATCTGATGCGCGCTCTCTTTCAGGATGTCCGTGATCTCCCCCGCCGTATCCTCATCCAGATTGCCGGTAGGCTCATCAGCCAAGATCACTGGAGCTTCGCTTGCCAGTGCCCTTGCGATGGCTACCCGCTGCTGCTGGCCGCCGGAAAGCTTCAGCACGTTCCGTTTGGATTCCTCCCTCGTCAGCCCCAGCCGTTCCAGAAACGGGAGCGCCGGTTTCTTTGAAGTCAGCCGGACATTCTCCTGCGAGGTCATATAATCAATCAGGTTGTAGCTCTGAAAGATAAAGGAAACATTCTTTTTCCGATGGCCTGCCAATCCGGCCTGTGCGATATCTTTCCCCTCAAACAGGATACTTCCGCTTGTAGGGCTGTCCAGACCGCCCAACAGGGAAAGAAGCGTTGTCTTTCCGCAGCCGGACGGGCCGAGAATGGCATACAGCTTTCCAGCCTCCATCTGCGCGTTGATCCCTTTTAACACCTTCCTCTTTTTGTCATAAGAATACGTCAGGTTCTTTAGTTCCAAAATTGCCATAGAGGCACCTCCTATTCCCCATCCGGTACAAATTCATAGTCAAAATCATAGTCCTTTACTTTATCCGGCACCTCATAATCTATGATTGGCTCGCCGGATTGGTCCTGTGTTTCGCTCGATTCATTTTCCTTCATGGGCGCACCGGATTGATCCTGCGTTTCATCCGCCTTGTTCTCTTTCGGTGTACACCCTGTAAATAACAGCCCGACAAGAAAAAGGACTGAAACCATTTTCCATACTTTTTTCATATCGTTACCACCTTTCTCAACTCATCTTCGATAGAATCTCCCGCGGTTTCAGCCGCATGACGGAAATCGAGGAAATTCCGGCGGATACTGTTACAATCCCGATTCCCAACAGAAAAAGAAGTCCCATTTCCTCAACCTGTACGCGGACCTGTAATTCCGGAGTTTCGATTTCCGGCTCACCGGTATCTGTTCCGGCCTCCCCACGGGTTCCGGCAGAGAGGCCGTCTTCCTGCTGCGCCTCTGTTACCGCCTGCCCGGATTGCAATACGTTTCCCATCTGGCCCGCAATGGCGCTGGCGGAGAAATAAGAAAGGGAAAATGCAAATATCGCGATCAGCAAAACCTCGGCAATATACTGCCCTAAAATAGACAGCTTGCTGATCCCAACCGAGAGCAGGACGCCGGTTTCATGGATGCGGGTTCTGGCCCACATGGTTAGAATGAGAGAGAGGATGGCGATGCTTACCATCAGCGCGATCATCAAAATGGTGGATACCAGCTCCGATAACTGTTTCAAGGAGGACGCGGCGTTTTCATAATCCTCGTTGTCAGCCAGAAAAGAAAAGCCCTTCCAGTCCACGCCGCTGATTTCCTTTACTTTAGAAATGATTTCCTCCATGTTCTGCGGATCATCCACCGATACCGTCAGTTCGTTAAATCCCTGGATGGCAGGGCCGTTTTCGTAAGCCACCAAAGCAGCAAGATCGGTGATAATGAGATTTTGTATTTTATCGTAGGTTGTCACCTGATCGTTGATGCCTTCGATCTCTTTTGGAGAGAACAGGCCCACAATCTCAATCTCCACGCCTTTGTCCGTTTGGATTTTGTCACCGATTTTCAGGC
>OERX01000087.1_pt1 | contig 10086 bp, 8 predicted proteins | sample 1540081 | NCBI WGS metagenome assembly OERX01 (sample SAMEA3891871, study PRJEB23780) | metagenome | biome: terrestrial biome; feature: animal house; material: Caecal content | place: Italy | collected 2015-05-05 | reverse complement strand
TACCAGCGTTTCACCAAGGCGGGCGTTTGCACCTGTCATTCCATCAAGGAAGAAACAGTAAATGAAGCCGTGCTTGCCAAGGTGCGAGAGATCTGCCAAGCCTATTTGAATCCTGACCGGCTGCGCCCAATCGCAGAAGAAGCTGTGGAGAACGCCGGCAAGGAGTCAAGCTGTGAAGCGGAGATGCAAGCGCTGCAATCCAAAATCATTGCTCTGACTACCAATCTGGATCAGATGTACATGGACCGGCTGAACGGCTTACTCTCCGAAGAGGACTTTCAGCGCATCTATCAAAAGGTCAAAATGGATCGCATGGTTCTAGAAGATCGACTAAAGAGCTTGCAGAAACAGGCAAAACAGCCGGTGAACACCGAAGAAAAAGCCAAGACGCTGGTGAAACAGTTTCTGGAATCGGCACTGACCAGTCGGGAACTGCTGGTCAGCCTCATCGAACGGGTGGAGCTGACCGAGGAAAAAGAGATCATCATCAAATTCCGCTTCGCCCAGCTGGACGAAACGGCGGAAAACCAGACACCGCAAGGGATTGCGCCGTCCCACACGGCGTAAATTTCCGGTGGAAATCGCTTACAATAGCCGGGGCGCTATGTATCCCGCATTGAAAAGCGGGCGCTGGCAAAATTGGAGGAGGCGATGGAGGCGTAGGGTAGTGTCAAGGATTGGACCTGTTGGATATTCTTGTGCGGGAGGTTCTTCCGCAAATATCCGTTTTCTGCCTTTAAACATTGTCATGCATATAGTATAATCATTGTAGTATTTTTACAGGAGATTATTAGATGATGAAATCAGGCAGTATGCTGTGTTTAAATAAATTTTATCCGGAAAAGGATTTGAAAATAGTAGATATCGGACAACAAAAAGATAAAATTGTAATACGCATGAAATCAATATCCAGGACCTGCAGTTGCCCTAAATGCAACTGCACCACAAATAAGTACCATGGAATGTATCATCGTAAGGTGCAGGATTTACCGATTCTTGGAAAAAGAGTTCAGCTTGAAATTGCTTCCCATGAGTATGAGTGCATAAATGATGGCTGCGAAGTCACTTCATTTGCAGAAACCTTTAGTGGATTTCTGAATACGTACAGCCGTATGACAGAACGATGTGCTGATTTCATATGTACCTTAGCATTGGAAACCAGTTGTGAAGGGTGTGCCCGCATTTGTCATACACTAGGGATTAAGGTCAGCGGAGATACAGTAATCAGATTGCTTTTAAAACGATATGATTCTTTTCCGACCCCGGAAGCAGGTGATGTGATAGGCGTAGATGATTTTGCATATAAAAAGCGACATACTTATGGAACCATTATTGTAGATGGAAAGACACACGAACCGGTTATATTATTAGATGGAAGAAATGGAGATACACTCAGGGAATGGCTTAAACATAACAAAAATATCAAGGTTGTTACACGCGACAGGGCAAGTGCATATGCAAAAGTAATTGCGGAGGAATTGCCGGATGCAATGCAGGTTGCAGACAGATTTCACCTGCACCAAAATCTTCTGGAGGCAATCAAAAAAGCTTTAAATCATGAACTGCCAGCAACAATAAATATCCCACATGCTAATAAATCCACGGATTTGGAACAACCGTGTAAAAAAAATCGAATCCAATGTGGATAACTGTCCAGGATTTTCAGAAAGACGTTATCAAATGATCTGTCAGATACAGAAGTATTTAAAAGAAGGTTGTAGTTATCGTGAAATTGCAAGGCGGATGAGAATCGGTCGAAATACGATTGCTAAATATCGCGAGGGGGACCCAAAGGAATTAAGTATGTATGGAATCAGACAAAGTAAACTGGATCCTTTTTATGATTTCATAATTCAGTGTTTAAACTCCGGATGGAGTAAAAGTAAGACAGTTAAAGCGATATATGAAAAGGGTTATTGTGGCTCAATCAGTAATGCTTTTGAACATTTATGCAGAATAGAACAGAAGGAAAAGAAATGTTTTGAACCACAGCCATATGTCCGAACTATGACAGAGTGCTTAAAATATAAAACAGGCAGTACAGGGAAAGAGAAAGACTACATCACACGTGAAGGGGTATTCCGACATATGTGGATGAATACAGAGCTCACAGAGGACCATAAGAAATATATTTATGAAAAGTATCCAAATATCTGGGAGCTGCACTGTTGTATAAAGGAGTTCCGTAATATATTCAAGAAGCGAAAAGTTCCTTTGTTATATTTATTCGTAGAGAAATATAGTAAGAGTGCGGTAAAAGCACTAAAGAGTTTTGCTGACGGATTAAGACGCGATATTGAAGCAATAGAGAATGCTGTTGCATATGAGTATAGTAATGGCTTCGTGGAAGGAACGAACAGCAGACTCAAAATGATAAAAAGGACCATGTATGGTCGCTGTGGCAAACGGTTGCTGGAGGCTAAATTAAGATATATGAGAAGCAGGGGAAACGGATAATTGCGGAAGAACCGCGCTACAGTACCCTGTGTATATTTCAGAGGAACTGACCATCCCTCACGGTCAATCTGATCACCTTTCACGGAGATTCAGATCACTGATCTCGGAGAGGGATAGTCGGTGATCAAAGTCATTCTTATAATGATGATGGCACACATTCGTGTGACTATCATTTAAGGAGGACGATGATCATGGTAGATTATCGCGAAATCCTGAGGCTCCAGAGCCTTGGACACAACATCACTCAGATCGCCGGATCGCTGCACAGCTCCCGCAACACCGTAAGAGAAGTTGAACGGCTTGCAGATGAGAAAGGAATCCGGTGGCCGCTTGGAGAGGAGGTGACCAATCCACAGCTTTATGCTCTGCTTTATCCGGAACGGCAGGAAAAAGCAAATGTTTATCTGGAACCGGACTGTGCCTGGATCCACCGTGAACTGGCAAAAAAAGGAGTGAACCTGACACTGCTTTGGAAAGAATACCAGGTCAATTGCTCCAATGCCGGGCGCGTCCCATACCAGTATACACAGTTTTGTGACATTTACCGGGCATGGGCCAAAAAATCCAAAGCCACTATGAGAATCCATCATAAACCCGGAGATGCCATGGAAGTGGACTGGGCAGGAGGGACACTGCCAATTAAAGATCCTGTTACTGGGGAAACTGTTCCCGCATACCTTTTTATAGGGGTCCTTCCCTGCAGCTGCTATGTTTATGCGGAGCTTTGCAGCGACATGAAGTCTGAAAACTGGCTGCTCTGCCATGTACACGCCTATGAGTATTTCGGCGGTGTCCCCAGGCTGACGATCCCGGACAATCTCCGCACCGGCGTGCTGAAAAACACCCGTATGGAAACGGTCCTTAACCGCAGCTATTCAGAACTCGCAGACCACTATGGTACTGCGGTCGTCCCTGCCCGCGTCCGCCGTCCGCAGGACAAGAGCCATGCCGAGGGCAGTGTCTCCTATGCATCTACGTGGATTCTGGCAGCACTGCGGAACGAAACCTTCTTCTCCCTGGCCGATGCAAAAGAAGCCGTTGCTGAAAAGCTGGAAGAACTCAACGGCTATGCCTTTAAGAAGCGGGAAGGGAACCGCCGTGATGCTTATATCCATGAGGAAAAAGAATTCATGCAGCCGCTCCCTGCCAATTCCTATGAACCGTCTCTCTGGTCGGATCAGACAGTTCTTCTTGATTATACCGTAACTGACGGATTAAACAAGTATTCTGTCCCATATGACCTGATTGGGAAATCGGTCAGCGTCCGTGTGACGCGCGATACAGTGGAAGTATTCTTCCACGGGAACCGGGTGGCTGTCCATCCAAGAGAGGCCAGCCGTAAGCGGGATCCGGTCATGATAACCTCGCATATGCCGGAGAACCATCGGCAGTATCTTACCTACACGAAAGATGATTTCCAGTCCTGGGCTTCCACGATCGGCCCCAATACAGAAAAAGTTGTCTGCTTCTTTCTGGAATCCGGAAAGGCTCCTGAGCAGGGCTTTAAGTCTTGTGTCAGCCTGAAAAAATACGCAGATCGATACAAAGCTGAGCGGATCGAAGAAGCATGCCGGCAGATCCTTCTGTTCAGCGGAGCACCTTCCATCCGTGGAATCCAGGCCTTGCTGAAAACCCCGGTAAAGAAAGATGGGAAAACAGATCCACCATCCACCCAAAGGGCGAATCGTCATCGGAGCCGCGGCTTTACCCGTGGCGCGGAACAGTTTCGGGAAGGAGGCGATGAAAAATGATCGACCTCACAACCGTCAAGGAACTGCGTGCCCTGAGGCTTCCCGGTATGGCCCGGGAATTGGAGTCACAGCTGGAAGATCCCCAGCGTTATAAGACGCTTTCCTTTGAGGACCGTCTGGCACTTCTCGTAGACGCAGAAAGCGTTTCCCGCAGGAAGAACACCATCCAGCGCCGGATCCATGAAGCCAGGCTCAGTGAAAGCCAGGCATGTGTGGAAGCGATCGAGTACCATGAAGACCGTGAGCTGGATAAAGGGCTGATCACAAAGCTTGCGACATGTGCATATATCCGTGACAACCACCATGTAGTCCTGAAGGGGGCAACAGGTGCGGGGAAATCTTATATTGCAAACGCGCTTGGTGTTGCCGCATGCAGGCAGCTCTATAAGGTCCGCTACGTCCGTATGCCGGATCTGCTGAATGAATACGCGGTTGCCAAAAGCCTGAATACACAAAACAAGGTTAAAAAGGCTTATGCCAGATTTGACCTGCTGATCATAGACGAATGGCTTCTCCGGCCGCTTCCCGAATCGGAAGCCTATGATCTTCTGGAACTGATCGATGCCTGCAGCCGGAAAGGGGCGCTGATTCTCTGTACCCAGTATGACGTAGATGACTGGTATTACCGTATTGACTGTGACCGGGCCGAAGGCGAAGGCAGTGCCGTCGCCGAAGGCATCCTGGACCGCATCATTAACAATAAGTACAGCATTGAAGTCAAAGGCCGTATCTCCATGAGAAAACGCCACGCATTTTCAGATGAAGGAAGCGGGGTGAATGACAATGGCTGATAACACCATCTATGACCTGTTGGATGAGGTCAACTGTGCTGATTCCTGCGAAGCCGTCACTGCACTCTGCGCATTAATTGATGAATTGCTGAAGGATATCCAGCACCTTGAACTGGAATGTATCGGCACAAGGTATCTGCTGAGCCAGCATATGGAGGAAGAACAGGGAAGCCTCCTGCGCAGCGACATCCTGGAAAATCTGGGACGCCGGCACTATGGAAGCCCGGCATATCAGATGTTTAAAGAGCTTCAGTATAATGGCGGAGATCCCATGGAATTCCGCGACTATCTTGTCAAGGTACAAAAAGCCTGTAAAGGCGAATGGCCATGTTGGCACTAATCTATCATTGAAGCGAAGGCCGTTCTGGGGAATGTCGAAATCATTCTCCAGGCGGCATAGCCGCAGATGATATCACAATACTTTTTTGATTTGCTGCTCTTTAACATAATAGGGCAAACACGGAAGTGGGAATCAGCGGTCTCGTTCCCGTGATCACTGATCTAAATCTCCGTGACAAGTGATCTATTTATCCGTGAACGATGATCTATTCACGCGTAATATACACTAAAGTTCTGTTTTGAACGTAAAAAGTCGCTCAAAGCCTTATTTTACGCGATTTTTGCTTGCCAACCCTCCGATTTAATGATATAATTTTTGGTGTAACAGTTACACTAAAAGGAGGAGCTGCATGTACTACAATTTCGTTGTCCAGATACCCTCGGAAAAAGGGAAAATCCTGACCAAAGCTAAGGGCGGATCTTCCTATGTGCTCTTCCAGTATGGGACAGAATATAAGCCTGATAAGAAGTATGCCATACCCAAAAGGACGATCATCGGGAAGGTTGATCCTTCTGATCCAACAAAGATGTTTCCTAACGAGAAGTTTCAGCAGTACTTTCCTGAAGCGATGCTTCCCGAAGAACTGCCTGAGACGTACAGGAGCTGTTGTCTCAGGATAGGTCCTTATGTGGTGATCCGTTATGTCCTGAACGAGTATAAGCTTCCAAAACTTCTGGGAAAATGGTTTCCTGAGGACTGTGGTCTTTTTATGGATCTTTTATCCTATCTTATCGTAGATGAGGATAACGCCGGACAGCACTATCCTGACTATGCTTTTTGCCACCCTTTGTTCTCGGATGGTATGAAGATATACAGCGATTCAAAGGTATGCCGGTTCTTCTCTTCCGTCACTAAGGAACAGACGATAGGGTTTCTTGACGACTGGAATAAAAGAAGGGATCATAAGCAAAGGATATATATTTCCTATGACTCCTCGAATAAAAACTGTAATGCCGGTGACATAGAACTCATAGAGTATGGCAAAGCAAAGGATGATAAGGGGATTCCGATCTTTAACCTTGCCCTGGCCTTTGATAAGACCAACCGGGTGCCTCTGTTTTATGAGGAATATCCCGGCTCCATAACGGATGTCTCCCAGTTTGTGCGTAAACGGTAGATAGCACGTACCTTGTATTTAAGCCGCACTTATGCGAAAATACCATTAAGTTTTAACACAGCTCCTTGAAAACGGTATATAGCAAAGCTTTGGTTTTTGATTACTTACGGCAGTGATCCGGCAAAGCGGGGGACCACGGAAGCAGGTCTTCACAAAAGCTCAAATCTTTATCCTCCATGTGTTTTGGGATTTCCGTCAGCAGATATTCAAAATAATCATATGGCTTCAAATGGTTGGCTTTGGCAGTTTCCGCAATGCTGTAGATGATTGCGCTGGATTTTGCACCGGCTATGGTATCAATCATAACCCAATTCTTTTTCCCGATACAGAATCCTCGGATGGACTGTTCCGCCGCATTGTTATGCATCGGTACTTCTCCATCCTCCAGGAACACCTTGAGGTATTTTTCCTGATTCAGGCAATAGTTAAACCCTTCCCAGGTTTTCCCTTTTTGGGGAACTTTGTGGATATTTTCTTTCAGCCACACGAAATAGGCCTCCACCAATGGGCGGACGCTTAAATCACGGCGTCTTTTCCTCTCTTCTGCCGGCAGGTCCTTTAAGGGTTTTTCTTCACGGTAGATTGCCTGGATCATCGTGAGGGCAAGGTATGCGAGGCTCTCTTTCTGTTTCGCTTCCGGCAGCGCTTTTACCGCCTCGTCAAACCTCCTTCTCCCATGGCTCCAGCAACCGGCAATCTTTAAATCCTCCCGCTCTTTTTCCAGCGTGTGGTAGACCTGATACCCATCCGTGACACAGATCCCATTGAACCCTTTCAGGAATTCCCGCGGATGGCTGGCATTCCGGGTCCTCTGGTATTCGTACAGGACAATCTGCCGGTCCGGGTACATTTGGCTGGTCCGGTATACCCACATGTAACTCTTGCTCCCGGCATTTCTCCCGTCTTTATTTACCAGCACGGGCGTCTCATCCGCCTGCAGGACATGGTAACCATACAGTTTTTGATGCAGATAATCATAAAGCACTGCCAAATACCGGTCCGCACATTGGATGGTCCAGTTGGCCATGTTCTGGCGGGAAATCGGCAGGCCGTACCGTTCAAACTCCTGTTCCTGGCGGTAAAGGGGAACGGCATTGACATATTTTGCGTTCATGATGGCAGCCTCCAGCGATGGAGACACTAAGCTTCCACGAAGCAGGCTTTTCGGATGGGGCGCTTTTATAATCCGGTCTGTTTCCTTTCCCGCGTATACCTTTACATGATGTTCTTCCACCTCGACTTTTGCAGGTGTAAACGCATATCTGCGGTATACTTCATCCGGAAGTTCTTTCCACCCCTTTTCTCCAAAACATTGCTCCAACTCAGCTTCTTCCAGGCTATGCTCGATTACCACTACCGGAAGGCCGCTTAAATCTTCCTCTCGTTTCCCAATCCTCTTTCGGGGCCTTTTCCGGGGTGGGGTACCTTCCGTGTCTTCTGTTTCCGCAGCGACTGCCTCCGCTTCATTAAAGAACACGACTGTCCCATCCACCTCCATAAAGGAAATCTGACCCTCTGTCTCATGACGCTCTGTCGATCTGCCAAAACGGTGCCTTTTTAAATCCGCCATTTGTTCCAACACAAGCCGGAGGTTTTGGTTGATGCTTTCCAACTGCTCCTGCTGGGAAAGGAATAACTGGATGATGGTTTCTTTATCCAGGCTGTTCAATTTTTCTTCCGTATATTTTAATCCCATTTTCCTTCCCCTTTCTGCTCGTTTCTTAAGCTTATTTTATCATTTTTCCGCAGTTTTTGCGAACCATGTTTTTTCAATGATTCGGCAGAATGACGGTGCTTTTAAATGCGGAAATCCTCCGTTATATCAGGATTCTTTACCGGACTAAAAATGTGAGGGAAGGTCATCAATCACGTTCAATCCGCGCATTGTAACTTCCTGAAAGCAGCGATATGCCAAGGGAAACGGAAGGTTCCGGCGGGGGTGAGACCGCCTGGAAATTTCTCTGTTTTGCACAAACTTAACCCATGTATTCCGGTGGCTTTACCGGCCGGACCGCCTTTTTGGGGGTAACCGTCAGGCCCTCCATCAGCCAGCGGAACTGCTGCTGGGTCAGCGCACGCACTTCATCCGGGTTTCGGGGCCATTGGAACTGACTTCCGGATAATCTTTTATACAGGAGCAGCCAGCCATCGCCTTCCCATACCAATCCCTTTATGCGGTCGGATCGTCTTCCGCAAAAGAGATAGAGGGTATCCGGCACATAAGGCTTGTTCCCCGTTTGGGCTTCGATCAATGCAGCCAGACGGTCCATACCGGAGCGCAGATCGGTGTAGCCGCAGACGATGTAGACCGTCTTAAAGCAGGTGGCGTCATTGAGCATTCCGTATCACCCCGATCACGTTTGAAAGGAGGGCCATAGGAGTGGTTTCTGTCACATGGATCAAACATCCATTGAGGGTGATGGTTACTTCCGGTACCGCCTCCGGTCCATCTGGGTTTAAAAGTTCTGCCTTCACAGGAACGACTGGCTGCGGAACGGCTTTCTCCGGGAGAGCAGCAAGACAGGCTTTCCTTACCTGCCTGAGCCGGTAATAGTAGTTGGGTTTTGTAATCCCATGTGAGGAGCACCAGTCGGAAACGCTCATCCCTTATTGATTTATAATTAAAACTGACCCAGGTTTTACGAGGAAAACTGACCCACCCTAATGGCGGGGCGTGAGTAAGTAAGACCGAGTCCTGATGCACTGCACCTTGAAAATTTAACACTTAGAATTGACCCACCCAATCAGACAATGTACAATCCTTTCCGTGTGCAATCAGTCACGGAGAGGAGGCGAAAGAAGGTGTACAGATTGCAAGATTGGGCAGCTGTCCAACGGGTCTATAAGCAGACCCATTCAAAACGTAAAACAGCAAAGATCCTGGGAATCTCCCGGAACACGGTTAGAAAGCTGCTGGAGCTGAAAGAAGAGCCGACGTACAACCGGACAGTCTATAAATCCTGTCTGGATGGGTATAAAGAGCTCATCATTAAGTGGAGATGCGAACCGTATGAATTTAACGGTACGCGGATCTTCAAAGAACTAAAGAAAAAAGGCTATTCCGGCAGCATCGGTCCTGTTTACAGGTTCCTGCAGAGAGTGGACGAAGATGTGGGGCTCATCAGTTCCAAGGCTACCGTGCGGATCGAAACACCACCCGGAGACCAGGCACAGTTCGACTGGTCAGAGTACTCCATGGTGATCGGAGGACGTGAGCGGAAAGTGTATTGCTTCGCAATGATCCTTGCCGCATCCAGAAAGAAGGCTGTCTGTTTTTCCCTGAAAGTGGATGCTCCCGCGATTTATGAGGCCATACAGGAGCTGTTCGATGATCTGGGCGGTGTAACACTGGAATTGTTGATCGATAACCCAAAAGCACTGGTCATTGAAAACAATCCGAAGAGTGAGGATGAGATCCAGTATAATCCCCAGGCTCTGATGATGGCGAAGCATCTGGGGACAGAACTGAATGCATGTCCCTGTTACTGGCCCCGTAAAAAAGGCAAGATCGAAGCCCCATTTAACTATATCGAAGAACAGTTCATAAAAGGGAACCAGTTCGCTACAATGGAAGAATTGAACCGGCGCGGCAAGGAGTTTGTGAACGAATGGTGCGATGAAGTCCACGGG
>OERX01000083.1_pt1 | contig 10496 bp, 10 predicted proteins | sample 1540081 | NCBI WGS metagenome assembly OERX01 (sample SAMEA3891871, study PRJEB23780) | metagenome | biome: terrestrial biome; feature: animal house; material: Caecal content | place: Italy | collected 2015-05-05 | reverse complement strand
ATCCAGCCCGGCGAGACGCTGGGCATCATCGGCGGCACCGGCTCGGCCAAGTCCAGCCTGGTCCAGCTGATCCCCCGCCTGTACGACGTTGCCGAAGGCAGCGTGAAAGTGGGCGGCGTGGACGTCCGGGACTACAACCTGGACGTGCTGCGCCACGACGTCTCGATGGTGCTGCAAAAGAACGTCCTGTTCTCGGGCACCATCCTGGACAACCTGCGCTGGGGCGATGAAAACGCCACCGAGGAAGAGTGCGTCGAGGCCTGCAGGCTGGCCTGCGCCGACGAGTTCATCCAGCGCTTCCCCGACAAGTACCATACATGGATCGAGCAGGGCGGCACCAACGTCTCGGGCGGCCAGAAACAGCGCCTGACCATCGCCCGCGCCCTGCTGCGCAAGCCCAAGATCCTGATCCTGGACGACTCCACCAGCGCGGTGGACACCGCCACCGACGCCAAGATCCGCCAGGCCTTCCGCGAAAAGCTGCCCGGCACCACCCGCATCATCATCGCGCAGCGCATCTCCTCGGTGCAGGATGCCGACCGCATCCTGGTGCTGGACAACGGCCGGATCAACGGCCTCGGCACCCACGAGGAGCTGCTCGCCACCAACAAGATCTATCAGGAAGTCTACAACAGCCAGACCCAGGGCGGCGGAGACTTCGACAAACAGGGAGGTGAATCCTGATGGCTGAACAGAACGTGCGCACCGTCCGCGGCCCCGGCGGCCGGGGCGCCATGGGACGCCCCCGGCCCAAAGTGGCCAACCCCGGCAAACTCATCAAGCGCGTCCTGGGCGAAGTGTTCAGGCACTACGCCCCCCACTGCGTGGTGGTGCTGGTCTGCATCTTCCTCAGCGCTTTTGCCAACGTCCAGGCCAGCCTTTTCCTCCAGACCCTGATCGACGATTACATCGCCCCCATGCTCCAGCAGCAGAACCCCGACTTCGGGCCCCTGCTGGGCGCGCTGGGCCGCATCGCCTGCATCTACCTGGTGGGCATCCTGGCCGCCTGGGCCAACGCCCGCATCATGGTCAACGTGACCCAGGGCACCATGCGCAACATCCGCACCGAGCTTTTCACCCACATGGAGAGCCTGCCCATCAGCTACTTTGACACCCATCCCCACGGCGACATCATGTCGGTGTACACCAACGACGTGGACACCCTCCGCCAGATGATCAGCCAGAGCATCCCCCAGCTGGTGTCCAGCGTCATCACCATCGTCTCGGTGCTGGTCAGCATGCTCCTGCTGGACATCCCCATGACCATCCTCACCCTGTGCATGGTGGGCCTGATGCTCTTCTGCTCCAAAAAGATCAGCGCCCAGAGCGGCAAATACTTCATCTCCCAGCAGCGCGACCTGGGCGCCGTCAACGGCTACATCGAGGAGATGCTGGAAGGCCAGAAGGTGGTCAAGGTCTTTACCCACGAGACCAAGACCCTGGAGGGCTTCCGGGATCTGAACAACAAGCTGCGGGAGAGCTCCATCCGCGCCAACGGCTACGCCAACATCATGATGCCCGTCAACGCCCAGCTGGGCAACGTGAGCTACGCCCTGTGCGCCCTTCTGGGCGCAGCCCTGGCCGTGGGCGGCGTGGGCGGGGTCACCCTGGGCACCGTCATGGCTTTCCTGGCTTTGAACAAGAGCTTCAATATGCCCATCAGCCAGGTGTCCATGCAGGCCAACAGCGTCATCATGGCCCTGGCCGGCGCCGAGCGCATCTACGCCATGATGGACGCCCCCAGCGAGACCGACGACGGCTACGTCACCCTGGTCAACGCCAAGTACGACAAGGACAACAACCTGGTCGAGTCGGACCAGCGCACCGGCCTCTGGGCCTGGAAGCACCCCCACCACGACGGCACCCTGACCTACACCAAGCTGGAGGGCGACATCCGCTTCTTTGACGTGGACTTCGGCTACACCCCCGAAAAGACCGTCCTCCACGACATCAACCTGTACGGCCTGCCCGGCCAGAAGATCGCCTTCGTGGGCTCCACCGGCGCGGGCAAGACCACCATCACCAACCTCATCAACCGTTTCTACGACATCCAGGACGGCAAGATCCGCTACGACGGCATCAACATCCGCAAGATCAAAAAGGCCGACCTGCGCCACTCGCTGGGCATCGTGCTGCAGGACACCAACCTGTTCACCGGCACCGTGATGGAGAACATCCGCTACGGCAACCTGGAGGCCCACGACGAGGAGTGCATCGCCGCGGCCCGGCTGGCCGGCGCGGACGACTTCATCCGCCGGCTGCCCGACGGCTACAACACCATGCTGACCGGCAACGGCGCCAACCTGTCCCAGGGCCAGCGCCAGCTGCTGGCCATTGCCCGGGCGGCGGTGGCCGACCCGCCGGTGCTGATCCTGGACGAGGCCACCAGCTCCATCGACACCCGCACCGAAGCCCTGATCGAAAAAGGGATGGACCAGCTGATGGAGGGCCGCACCGTCTTTGTCATCGCCCACCGGCTGTCCACCGTCCGCAACGCCAACGCCATCATCGTGCTGGAGCACGGCCAGGTGGTGGAGCGGGGCGACCACGACGCCCTGCTGGCCCAGAAGGGCGAATACTACCAGCTGTACAACGGGATGTTCGAGCTGTCGTGACACCCCCGCGGCACGACGCCAAAAACCGGCCCCCCTCTTTGCCGCTGCAGGCAGGGAGGGGGGCCGGTTTTCATTTGACTTCGGTAAAGGTATCGTGGGGGCCGGGCTGGTACAGCCGCCGGCCGATCATCTCCAGCAGGCAGATCACCGGGGCCTGGCAGGTCAGCTGGAAGTACCCGTTCAGCCGCACGTCGGTCATATAATAGTTCAGGTTGTGATCGCTCATCCGGGCCAGGGTGCAGCTGGCGCTGTTGGTGATGGACACGATGGTGCACCCCCGCTCTTTGAGGGCCTGGGTCATGGTGATGATCTGCTCGGTCTCGCCCGACACCGACAGGGCCACCACCGCCACATTGTCGAACCGGGCCCGGGTGTTCACCACGCCGCTCAGCGGGGTGAACGGGTCGTCGATGGCGGTGGCGAAGTACCCCACGTTGCACAGGTACCGGGCCCCATACCGGGCCAGGATGCTGCTGTTGCCCACCCCGATGAACAGGATGTGCCCCATCTGCCGCAGCAGCTCCACCACGCCGTCGATCTGGGCCTGGGTGGCCGGGGCCGACAGCCGGGCCAGAAAATCCTGCAACGCCGAGATGTCCAGGTCTGCCACGTCCCGCTTGTCCCGCAGCATCTCCTGCTTGAGCCGCAGCTTGAACTCGGTGTAGCCGTCGCAGCCGAACTTTTTGCACATATGCAGCACGGTGGTGGTGGAAACATGGGCCTGCGCCGCCAGCTCCCGTATCTTCATATAGGCGACTTTCGAGCGGTTTTTGGCCACGTAATTGTACACCGACATTTCCAGGGCGTTCAGGCTCTGGATCTCTTCATTGGAAAACACGACACATCCCCCCAAGGCGCCCGGGCTGCGCCCCACTTGTGGGCATAACCGGATTTTTACCTATTATAGCACAATTTCAAAGGGAGTGCCAGCGCTATTTCATGCCGCGCAGGGCGGGGCGCGGGGCTTACCCCTTCCCTCCGATCCACACCCGCACGATCAGGCCGTGGGGCGCCGCGGCGGCAAAGGTCAGGCGGCCGTGGTGGGCGCGGACGATCTGCCGCACGATCCGCAGGCCCAGCCCGTGCTCGGCCCCGCTTTCCGGGTCGGCGGCCTGGGTGCTGGCCACCGGCGCGCCCCGGTTGAGGATGCGCAGCTTGTCCGCGCTCACCCCCACCCCGCTGTCCGCCACCGTAAAGACGCAGCCCCCGGTGGCGGCGGGGCCCACCATCACCTCGATGCCGCAGCCGTCGGGGTTGTGGTCCACACTGTTGTGCAAAAGGTTGGCCAGCATCCGGCTGAGCAGGGCCGGGTCGCCGGCCACCGTCAGATGGGCGCCGGGCGCGGCCTCGGTAAAGCTCAGGGCGTATGCGTCGGGCAGGCCGCCGTTCAGCACTTCGCTCACTGCCTGCCGGGCCAGCTCCACCGGGTCCAGCTGCTTGACCTCCAGGGGGCGCAGGGCATATTCCAGCTTGGTGGTCAGGTTCAGGTCGGCCACAAGGCCGGTCAGTTTTTCGCTCTGGCGGCGGATGACCGCCGCCTGATCCCGGGCCGCCCCGGGCAGGGCGGGGTTTTCTTCCAGCTCGCTGGCATAGCCCAGGATCACCGACAGGGGCGTGCGGATATCATGGGATATACCCCGGATCCAGTCGCCCCGGGTGTTGTCTTTCTGGACGATGTAGGCCGCGGCCCGGTTGAGCCCGGCGCTGATCTCGGCCAGCTCCCCGTCCTCCCGCAGGTGGACCGGCTTGCCGCCGGCCATGCTGTTGATGCCGTTGAGGATGGGGTCCATCGCCTTTTCCACCCGGCGGGCGCTGTGCAGGAACAGCACCACGATCAGCAGCAGGTTTGCGTAGAACACCACGCTGAACAGCATGCTCAGAAACCCGAAATAGCTCTTGTCCATGGACAGATAGTACTTGACCATGGTGCCCTTGGGCTGGGCCACCGCCACCAGGCTGCCGTCGTCCTGGGCCCAGACGGTCATGGGCCAGTCCTCCAGATACCAGCGGCTGAACATGGCGACCGCTCCGGCGCTGTAGTGGCGGGCCAGCTCTTGGGGCATCTGGTACTCCCAGACCACGTTGCCCTCCGGGTCCAGCACCATGGCCCAGGCGTCGGGGTCCAGCATGGCCGTGGCCTGGGCGTCGGCCTGCCAGCCGTCGGGGCCCTGGCTCAGATGGCCGCAGAACGCCGTGATGGAAAAGCTCTCCCGCGGGGGCGTGACCTCGCTGATCAGCAACAGCCCCACGATCAGCAGGATGTTGGCCGCCAGCAGCAGCGCCAGAAGCCCCACGGTGGAAAGCACATACCGCCGGAAAAATCGCCGGACCGGATTCATCGCGGCGCCCCCTTCGGGCTGGGCAGGTCCAGCCGGTAGCCCAGCCCCTTGACCGTCACGATGGACACCGGCCGGGAGGGGTTGGCCTCGATCTTTTCCCGCAGGTGGCGGATGTGGGTGGCCAGGGTGCTTTCGTACCCCTGCCAGACCGGCCCGCAGACCGCCTCGCAGAGGGCGCCGGTGGTGACGATGCGGCCGGCGTTCTCGTACAGTTTGCGGAACAGCTGCAGCTCCTTGGCGGTGAGGGGGCTGACCTGCCCGTCCCGGTGGGCGGCGGCGTTTTCCAGGTCCACTTCGGCGGCCGCCAGCCGGACCATCCGCCCGGCGGCGGGGCTGGTCCGCCGAAGGATGGCCTGCACCCGGAACAGCAGCTCCCGCGGGAGAAAGGGCTTGGCCAGGTAATCGTCGGCCCCGCACTCAAACCCGGTAAATTTGTCCTCGGCCTCTCCCCGGGCCGTCAGCATCAGCACCGGCACGCTGCTGCTTTGCCGCAGCTGCCGCAGCACCTCAAAGCCGTCCATCCCCGGCATCATCACATCCAGGATCACGATGTCCGGCTGCCCTGCCGTGCAGACGGCCAGGGCCTCGGCCCCCGAACCCGCCGTCAGCACCCGGCTGTATCCCGCCCGGGTAAAGATGGCCCGCACCATCTCCAGCAGCTCGGCCTCGTCGTCCACGATCAGGATGGTCTTGTCCGTATCGCTCATACACGCGCCTCCTTTTTGCTTCTATTGTACCACAAGCCGGGGGCCGGGGCTATCGGGGGCGTGCAATCTCAAAGCAAAATCAAGCAGCGCGCCCGGCCCGCAGGGCAAGGTCTTGCCGGATTTTTTGCAAACTTTGAACAGAAGCTTAATTTTCCCTTGTGTTTGCCCTGCAAATGCAGACAAACCCTCCCTGGCCGCGTTATAATAAAGACGGCGGGCGGCCGCCCGCCCGTTGCATCAGCATTTGCGAGAGGTATCCCATGAGAACCATTGTCAAGATCCTGGCCCGGCTGCTGAGCCTGGCGCTGGTCGGTGCGCTGGCCGGCGGCTGCCTGCTGGCCGCCCTGGGCTACAAGATGTACCGCCAGGCCCTGGACGCCCGGAGCCTGGAGGCCACCATAGCCGCCGTCCAGGCAGACCCCGGCTACACCCCCATCGACCAGTTGCCCCCGCTGTACCTGGACGCGGTGGTGGCGGTGGAGGACCACCGCTTTGCGCAGCACAGCGGCATCGACCCCATCGCCATCCTGCGGGCGGCGGTCCACGACCTGCGCACCCGCAGCCTGGACCAGGGCGGCAGCACCATCACCCAGCAGGTGGCAAAAAATCTGTTTTTCACCCAGGAAAAACGCTTCACCCGCAAGATCGCGGAGGTGTTCATGGCTTTCCGCCTGGAGGACGCCTGCACCAAGGACGAGATCCTGGAGCTGTACGTCAACACCATCTATTTTGGGGACGGCTACTACGGCATCCGCGACGCCTGCGCCGGCTATTTTGGCAAGGAGCCCGCCCAGCTGACCCCCTACGAGGCCACCCTGCTGGCCGGCATCCCCAACGCCCCCTCGGTCTATTCCCTGACCGCCAACCCCGGCCTTGCGGCCCAGCGCCAGCAGTACGTCGTGGGCCAGATGGTGAAGTACGGCTACCTCACCGCCGGACAGGCCGCCTCCATCGCCCCGCCGCTGTAAGACAGCAAAAAGCCCCCGTTCCCTTCGCGGAAAGGAAACGGGGGCAGCAAACACAAAAGTCGGAGTGGCGAGACTCGAACTCGCGGCCTCCTGCTCCCAAAGCAGGCGCGCTACCAACTGCGCAACACCCCGGCGGCAAAGTATAGTATACCGCGTTTGGGGCGTTTCGTCAATCGGGAATTGCCGCCGGGCCGGCGCAGGGGCCGGCCTTATCCAAACAGTGTTTCCAGGGTGGACAGCACGCCGTCCTCCTCGTTGGAGGGGCAGACGGCCCGGGCGGCCTGCTTCACCTCAGCGGGGGCGTTCGCCATGGCGTAGCTGTGCCCGCAGTAGCGCAGCATCTCGATGTCGTTGCCCCCGTCCCCGAAGGCGGCGCACTGCTCCGGCGTGATGCCCCACCGCTCCGTCAGACGCCGCAGGCCGGAGGCCTTGTGGCAGCCGGGCAGGATCAGGTCGATGGAGCCGTGGCCGCTGGTGGTGGGCTCGACCCTGCCCGCCAGCCGGCGGCGGAACAGATGGTAGTAGTCCCAGGTCTTTTCTTCCGGGACGGTGGGGGCAAACTTCAGGATCTGGTCCTCCACCGCCTTGAAATCATCCACCCACTGCAGGCGGTGGTAATAGACATGGGTCATGTCAAAATAGGCCTGGTCCACCTTCCCCCGCTCGCAGTAGGCGCTGTTCAGCCCGCAGAGCACGTTTTTGACCTCGGGGTATTCCCGGCAGACGTCGATCACCAGCTCCACCGTCTGTCTGGGCATATCGGCGGCGAAAACAAGCTCTCCGCGGTCCTTTACGAGAGCGCCGTTTTCAGCCACGAAGGCGAGTTCTCCGCTGCAGTCGGGGAACAGGTCCCGCAGCTGGTAATACTGGTTCCCGCTTGCCACCACGAACCGGCACCCGGCCGCCTCCATGCGGGCCAGGATGCGCCGGAAGCGCGGGACATCGTAGGTGTAATCGGAGCGCACGAACGTGCCGTCCACATCGACGGCCACCAGTTTCAGGTCAGGGCGCATGGGGGTTTCTCCTTTGCAGATATGGGCTTGCAGCCCTTTTGCTGCCTCTATCATACCATAAGGGGAGGCGTCTATCTACCAGATTACCGCCCGGTTTTATCCCGATCCCGCCCATTTGCCGGCCCCGGACCCAAACGCCTTGCTCCCGGGCCGCCCCTGTGCTATGATAAAGAGGAAAGGAGGCCGCCCCTATGCCCCGACCCGTCCTGTTCCTCGATGTGGACGGCGTGCTGTGCACCCCTCTGAGCGTCCGGCTGGACCAGGTGTTCCGCCGCCCCATGGACCGCCAGTTCTTCGACCCCGTCGCCCTGTTCTGGCTGCAAAAGCTGGTCCGCCGCACCGGCGCGCAGGTGGTGCTGTCCTCCTCCTGGCGGTACGCCCTGGAGGACGGCGATCTTTTCACCGGCCGCATCCTGCAAAACCTTTACGACTGCCTGGCGGCCCACGGCGCGCCGGTGGCCGGCATTGCCCCCATCCTGGGCGTCAGCAAAGGGGAAGAGATCGCCGCCTGGGTCACGGACCACCCGCCGGCGCCCTATGTCATCCTGGACGACCGCGCCGACGAATTTGCCGCCGTGCCAAACCTGCAGCCCTGCCTGGTCCTGGTGGACAGCCGCCGGGGCCTGCGCCGCCGGGACTACCGCCGGGCCCTGGCCCTGTTCCACGCGCAAACAACTACTAAGAAAGAGGTGTCGCCCCATGATCGACTTTGAAAACCCCACTTATCTCAAGCTGCGCCCCGTCCGCGACTCCAAGCTCGAGCGGATGGTCGAGCCTTTGCTCTGCCCCGGCGAGGAGATCGTCCAGACCTTCCAGAGCGTCCGCGACGGGGTGGTCTTTACCACCCGCCGGGTCATCGCCGTCAATGTGCAGGGGGTCACCGGGATGAAGAAAGCCTTCACCATCCTGCCCTACCGGCGCATCCAGGCCTACGCCATCGAGTCGGCCGGCCTGGCCGACCTGGACGGCGAGCTGCAGCTGTGGTTCTCGGGCCTGGGGACCGTCCGCTTTGAGCTGCTGGCCGGCTCGGACCTGGCCGCGCTGTGCCAGGCCATCGAGTGCGGGATGTGACGACCCGGCCTGCCCGGCCCTGAACAGACAGACGGCTCCCTTTTCCGCCGGTACGCAGCGGAAAAGGGAGCCGTCTTTTTATCCCTCGCCGGCAGCCTGGACCAGGGCGTCCAGCTGCTCGAACGTATACAGCCGGTTGAATACCTCCAGCATTTCCTTTTTGGAAAGCCGGGGCGGCAGGCCCAGGGCTTCCAGCAGGCGGTATTTGCGCTCCGCCGCGCCGGCCGTGCCCGACAGGCCCCAGTCGTACAGGTCGACGTAGGTGATGGCCCGGCCCGGCCGGGCGGCCGGGCTCCCCGGCCCGGCCTCGGGGCCCAGGGCGTCCCGCAGGCTTTTGCGGATCAGCTCATCCGGCACCCCTTCCACCCCCAGCAGCCCTTCCTTGCCGGGGGCGGCCTTGCGGCGCTCCTTGCCGGGCAGGGCAGGCACATAGGCCTGGACCACCCGCTCCGCCCCCACCAGGTTGGTGATGTAGGTGCGGATCTGGAAGCCCGCCCGGTCCGAGTCGGTCAGCAGGATCAGGCCGTTCCGGGCCGCCAGCTCCTTGAGCAGCTGCTGGCGCTTCCGGTCCGAAAAGATGGCAAAGCCGCCGGTCGGCAGGATCATGGCGTCGGTCAGGCGGGCCAGGCGGGCCGCGTCGTATTTGCCCTCCACCACCAGCACCCGGCCGGTGTGGATCCGTTCGGGGGCGCTCATCGGCCGCCCCCTTCCATGGCCAGGCGGCACAGGGCCGTCTCCAGCAGGATCTGCGGAGCCACAGGCTGGCCTTTCAGGGCCTGGTCCAGCTCCAGCAGGATGCCAAGGCAGGCCCGGAGCTGGGGCAGGGTGTAGCCTGCCGCCGTCTGGGCCGAGCGCTTGAGGCGGTAGTCGCTGCCCTTGTAGCCAAAATCCTTAAAGACGGCGCTGTAGTTCTTTTTGTGCTGCTGGCCCAGCTTGACCCGGTAAAGGTCCACGTAGCTGCCGATCATGGCGGCGGTGACGGCGATGGGCTCGTTGCCCAGGCGCAGCAGGACGTGCAGCTTTTTGCAGGCGGCCGCCGCGTTGCGGGCGGTGATCAGCCGCACCATCTCAAAGACGTCGGCCTCCAGGCTGACCACCCCCATCTCGGCCACCAGGGCCGGCGTGATGACGCCGTACCCGGCGGCGGCGGCCAGTTTGTCCACCTCGTTTTCCAGCAGGTAGGGGTCCTCGCCGCAGCGCTCCAGCAGGGCCGCGCCGGCGGGGCCCGACAGTTCCGCCCCCTGGGCGGCGGCGCGGCCGGCCATCATCCGGCGCAGCTCCGAGGGGCCGGGCTTGACCAGCTCTTCGGCCCAGCCCAGCTTTTTGCACTGGGCGATTACCCGCTGGGCACGCTTGCCGGGTTTGGCCTTGCCGGTGCGGTCGGCCTCAAAGACGCTGCCAAACACCAGCACCGCGTTTTCCACATCGGACACCGTGTCCGCAAAGGTCTCCAGATCCTTTTCGCTGTAGGCGCCGGGGTCCAGCTCGGGCAGGCAGACCACCCGCCGGGTCCCGAAAAAGGAGATGGTCCCCGCGGCGGTGATGAGCTGCTCCACATCGGGGGCAGGCCCGTCCAGCACCGTCACCTCTTCGCCGGTGTCCCGGGCCAGAAGGGCGCAGGCCGCGCCCACCGCCTGCCGCACCAGATAGGGCTCGGTCGAATAAAAATAAAACACGGTGCAGCCCTGTTCCACCAGGGCCGCCAGCTTGCTTTCAGCAGGCATAGCTACCTCCCATCTATCGCGCTTTGGTCCCGCCTCCCGGCCGCAGCCACAGCCGGGAG
>OERX01000082.1_pt1 | contig 10577 bp, 9 predicted proteins | sample 1540081 | NCBI WGS metagenome assembly OERX01 (sample SAMEA3891871, study PRJEB23780) | metagenome | biome: terrestrial biome; feature: animal house; material: Caecal content | place: Italy | collected 2015-05-05 | reverse complement strand
GAGGACGCGCCGCCGGCACCAGTGGAGGCGGCGGTGGAGCTGGAAGAGCTGCCGCCGCAGGCCGCCAGGCCCACAGCCGCTGCGCCCGCACCGACGATCTTGATAAAGTTGCGACGAGAAATGCGTTTCATAGTTCTGTCCTCCAACAGTATAGATTCTTGTCCGCAGGCGCACCGCGCGGTATATGCCGGAAACGCCGGACCGCCCGCTGAATGGGGCCGCAGATGCAGGCGTGTGTGGGGCCGCCGCCCCCGCGGCTGCGGGGCACGGCGCTGCAAAGACGGCGTCTTTCAGCGAACAGGACAGCGTTCAGAGACTTTGGGAGATGCGCCCTTTCGGGGCGGTGCGGCCGCACAGGCGCCGCACCCTTCTCTGTACCCAATATAGTGGATTTTGCCGCCCGCCACAAGCGCTTTCTTGCCTCGTTTTTTAGATATCTTGCTTTGCCTCTATTTTCCACCGTCAAAGTGCCGGTCATTTCCCTACAGCTTTGTACATATTGCTCACGATTGCGAATTCTTACAAAAAAGTAACAATTTTGGAAAATCTTCCTGAGAAAACTGCCCGAAAAACGCCCTTGCAAAATGCCGCAGGATTCTCTATAATAAGACCAGATTTTGCCGCGGCCCCAGAGGCCGTCCATGATCTTTTGCTTTTTGTTTTAGAAATATTGCGCGTCAGTTGTATACTTTGAAAGGAGACGCTTTCGTGAGCACCGCTCGCTTCGACATCAGCCACGCCCCCGCCCCGCGGGAGAGCTTCCGGCTTTTATATATCAGCAAAAGCCGCTTTGGCGGCGACTGGAACAGCACCGCCCACACCCACGCCTGCACCGAGCTGTTCTACTGCCTCAGCGGGGAGGGGCAGTTTTTCATCCAGGGGCAGCTGTACCCCGTCCAGCCCGACGACCTGGTCATCGTCAACCCCCAGGTGGAGCACACCGAGCTCAGCCTGAACGCCGCCCCCCTGGAATACGTGGTGCTGGGCATCTCGGGCATCGAGGTGCTGTTCGGCAACAGCGACGAGCCCTACGCCATCCTCAACTGCCGCGAGCAGCGGGAGCGCCTGTTCAGCCTGCTGCACATGCTGCTGGCCGAGGCCGACCACAGCCTGGACGGCTACGAGACGGTCTGCCAGGACCTGCTGGAGGTGCTGCTGATCTGGCTGGTGCGCTCCAGCACCCTCTCCCTCCAGCTGCAAAAGACCACCGTCCGGGCCGAGAACCGGGAGTGCGCCGAGATCAAGCGCTACATCGACACCAACTACCGGGAGAGCATCACCCTGGACAAGCTGGCCGGCATGGCCCACCTGAACAAATATTACCTGTCCCACGCCTTCCAGAAAGAATACGGCATCTCCCCCATCACCTACCTGAGCCGCCGCCGCATCGAGGAGAGCAAATACCTGCTGGGCAACACCAGCCACACCCTGGCCCAGGTCAGCGAGCTGCTGGGGTTTTCGTCCCCGAGCTATTTTTCCCAGTGCTTCCGCAAGGCGGAAGGCATCAGCCCCAACGAATACCGCCGCCAGGTGCGGGAGGGCAAGCGCCCCGCCCCGCCCAAACGGCGCTGAGCCCACCACGATCTGAATCAAGGGAGGAATCGCATCATGAAACCAGTCACCCAGGAACTGCTCCGCCAGGCCGCCGCCGCCTTCGACTTTGGCCTGCCCACCGGCGAGGCCGAGCGCTACGGCGCAGGCCACATCAACGATACCTTTGCGGTCTGGGCTGCGGACCACAGCCGGCGCTGGATCCTGCAGCGGATCAACACCGACACCTTCACCGACCCCGCCGGCCTGATGGAGAACGTGACCGGGGTCACCAGCTACCTGCGCCGGGAGATCCTGGCCCGCGGCGGCGACCCCGACCGGGAGACCCTGAACGTCATCCCCACCCTGGACGGCAAGCCCTACTACACCGACTGCGAGGGCGGCGCCTGGCGGGCCTACCTCTTTGTGGAGGGGACGGTCTGCCTGCAGAAGGTGGAAAACGAGCGGGACTTCTACACCGCCGCCGAGACCTTCGGCAACTTCCAGAACCAGCTGGCCGGCTACCCCGCCGCCACCCTGCACGAGACCATCGCCCGCTTCCACGACACCCCCAACCGCTACGCCAACTTTGAAAAGGCCCTGGCCGCCGACGTGATGGGCCGCGCCCGGGAGATCGGCCCCGAGATCGCCTTTATCCGCGCACGGGAGGCCGACTGCCATGTCCTGATGGACCAGCTGGCCGCCGGGGTGCTGCCCCTGCGGGTCACCCACAACGACACCAAGCTGAACAACGTCCTGATCGATCAGGCCACCGGCAAGGGCATCTGCGTCATCGACCTGGACACCGTCATGCCGGGGCTGTCCGCCTACGACTTCGGCGACTCCATCCGCTTTGGCGCCAACGACTGCGCGGAGGACGAGCCCGACCAGAGCAAGGTCCACTTCAGCCTCCACCTGTACGAGGTGTTTGCCCGGGGATACCTGGCGGCGGCCGGCAGCGCCATGACCGAGGCCGAGCGCCGCAGCCTGCCCTGGGGGGCCAAGCTGATGACCCTGGAGTGCGGCATCCGCTTTTTGACCGACTACCTGGAGGGCGACCACTACTTCAAGATCAGCCGCCCGGACCAGAACCTGGACCGCGCCCGCACCCAGTTCACCCTGGTGGCGGGGATGGAGCGGGAGTTCGACGCCATGACGCAGCTGGCGCTGGAACTGTAAAAAACCGATACGCAAAACGCTCCCCCGCGGCGGGCCGCAAAGCCAGCCGCAGGGGAGCGTTTTTATGTCTTATGGGTCAGAAAACCGCCGGAAAACTCAGGCGTTCTTCTTCATGGCCTCTTCCACCGAGACGGCCACCGCAACGGTAGCGCCGACCATGGGGTTGTTGCCCATGCCCAGGAAGCCCATCATCTCAACGTGCGCGGGCACCGAGCTGGAGCCTGCGAACTGGGCGTCCGAGTGCATACGGCCCATGGTGTCGGTCATGCCGTAGGAGGCAGGGCCGGCGGCCATGTTGTCGGGGTGCAGGGTGCGGCCGGTGCCGCCGCCCGAAGCCACCGAGAAGTACTTCTTGCCCTGCTCGACACACTCCTTCTTGTAGGTGCCGGCCACAGGATGCTGGAAGCGGGTGGGGTTGGTGGAGTTGCCGGTGATGGACACGTCCACCTTCTCGTGGTGCATGATGGCCACGCCCTCGCGGACGTCGTCGGCGCCGTAGCAGCGGACAGCGGCGCGCTCACCCTTGGAGTAGGGGATCTCGCGGACGATGTGCAGCTCGCCGGTGGCGTAGTCGAACTGGGTCTGGACGTAGGTGAAGCCGTTGATGCGGGAGATGATCTGGGCGGCGTCCTTGCCCAGGCCGTTCAGGATGACGCGCAGGGGCTTGGTGCGGGCCTTGTTGGCGTTCTTGACGATGCCGATGGCGCCCTCGGCGGCGGCGAAGGACTCGTGGCCGGCCAGGAAGGCGAAGCACTCGGTCTCGTCCCGCAGCAGCATGGCGGCCAGGTTGCCGTGGCCCAGGCCGACCTTGCGGTCGTCGGCGACCGAGCCGGGGATGCAGAAGGACTGCAGGCCGATGCCGATGGCCTCGGCGGCCTCGGGGGCGGTGGTGCAGCCCTTCTTGATGGCGATGGCGGCGCCCACGACGTAGGCCCAGCCGGCGTTCTCAAAGGCGATGGGCTGGATCTCCTTCACGGTCTTGTAGGGGTCGATGCCGGCCGCATCACAAATCGACTTAGCCTCTTCGATGGACTCGATGCCGTACTCGTGCAGGACGGAATTGATGCGGTCAATCCGGCGCTCATAACTTTCAAACAGTGCCATTTTTCTCGTCCCTCCCTATTATTCCTCTCTGGGGTCAATGTACTTGGCGGCATCAGCGTACTGACCGTAAGTACCCATGGCCTTTTCGACAGCCTCGGCGGCGGGGACGCCCTTCTTCAGCGCGTCGGTGACCTTGCCCAGATTCAGGAACTGGTAGCCGATGATCTCGTTGTTGTCGTTCAGGGCCAGCTTGGTGACATAGCCCTCGGCCATCTCCAGATAGCGGGCGCCCTTGGCCTTGGTGCCGAACATGGTGCCCACCTGGCTGCGCATACCCTTGCCCAGGTCCTCCAGGCTGGCGCCGATGGGCAGGCCGCCCTCCGAGAAGGCGGTCTGGCTGCGGCCGTAGACGATCTGCAGGAACAGCTCGCGCATGGCCACGTTGATGGCGTCGCAGACCAGGTCGGTGTTCAGGGCCTCCAGGATGGTCTTGCCGGGCAGGATCTCGGAAGCCATGGCGGCGGAGTGGGTCATGCCAGAGCAGCCCAGGGTCTCGACCAGGGCCTCTTCGATGACGCCGTCCTTGATGTTGAGGGTGAGCTTGCAGGCGCCCTGCTCGGGTGCGCACCAGCCCACGCCGTGGGTGAGACCGGAAATGTCCTTGATCTCCTTGGCCTGGACCCATTTACCCTCTTCGGGGATGGGGGCGGGGCCGTGGTATGCGCCCTTGGTGACAGGACACATGTGCTCTACTTCGGCAGAATAGATCATACGAAACGTCCTCCTTATTGTTTACACATGAAGCGCCCCCGAGGCCTGAAAAGAAAAAGCTGAAAACTTTACAAGCACAAGGGGCAGCTTGCAGAAGTCATCAGCTTAAAAAAGCGGTTAAGGCTTATGCCAGGGGAGAACTTCATTCCCATCACAGTATAGCACAAAAGTTTACGGGGCGCAACAGTTTTTGTTGTATCCAACGTCTTGCTTTCCGGCGTCTCTTTCTGGTATAATAGCACTTGGATACAAGCAGCATATCTCCCGCTGTGCCGCTCAAAAAACACGGAAAACAGAAAAGGAAGGTGCCCGCCATGACACACAAACGCTCGCAGCTGCATCGCATGGAAGAACGTCTGAAACACATCCTGCGGGATCAGGTGGCCGAATTTGCCAGCCTTTTGGAGGTCATCATCTCGGTGCTGGTGCTCACCGGCCTTGTCATCAGCTCGGTGCCGGTGGCAAGGGAGATGCTGTCTTTGTGGCAGAGCGGCAGCACAGACGCCTTTCAGACCTTTCTGGGCCACGCCTTCAACCTGGTCATCGGCATCGAGTTTATCAAGATGCTGGCCAAGCACAGCCCCGGCAGCGCGCTGGAGGTGCTGCTGTACGCCATCGCCCGCAACATGATCCTGGGCCACGGCACCGCCGCCGAAAACCTGCTGGGGGTGGTGGCCATCGGGCTGATCTTCGTCATACGCAAGTTTTTGTTCGTGCCTTCCTTTGGGGCCACCCTGCCGGGCGGCGAGCCCGCCCAGGACCTGGCCCATCTGTTCCATCGGATGCGTCCGGGCGCGCCGGAAAAGCCCCCGGAGGAAAGCGCTCCATGACCCCCGTCCCCGCCCTCACCCGGGGCGGGGTTTTGTTGGAATGTCCAAAATTTGATGCAATGTTTGTACAAATTCATCATAGACAAAACATGAACGTTTTGTTAATATAATTACGGCAAGATTGTTACTCCAGCGAGGCATTACTTGTGACCCTGTACTTCAAACCCCCTGTGTCAAACAGCGGCGCTTTTGGTATGGGGTTCCAGGGTTGATAGCTTCTGCGGGAGTTTTTTTATTGTGATTTACGCCCTGCCGCTGATTCTGCGGGCGGCCGGGCGCCTGAACATAGAGGCCTGCCCCTCACGTGTGTGTCAAGGCCCCGGGGGCGGGGTACGCAAGAACCGGGGAATGGGAGAACGGAGAGCGCAATGCAGATTGTCAAGAAGATCAACAATAATGTGGCGCTGGCCCGGGACGGCAGGGGCAATGAGCTGGTTGTGTTCGGCAAGGGGGTGGGCTTCCCCGCCATGCCCTACGAGCTGGACGATCTGGACCGCATCCAGCGCACGTTCTACAACGTCAGCAAGCGGTACATCGACCTGCTGCCCGACCTGCCCGAAGCGCTGATGCTGGCGGCCGACGACATTGCGGAGGAGGCCCGGGACGAGCTGGACTGCGAGCTGAACCCCAACCTCCCCTTTATCCTGGCGGACCATCTGAACTTTGCCATCCAGCGCACCCGGCAGGGCGTGGCCCTGCAGAACCCGCTGTCCTACGACGTCAAACACCTCTACCCCAAAGAATACCAGATCGCGGCCCGCGGGATGCGGGAGCTGTGCAGCAAAATGGGGGTCCAGCTGCCCGAAAGCGAGACGGTCAGCGTGGCGCTGCACCTCATCAACGCCGAGGGCAAAGCCGGCGATATGCACGACACCCTGGCCAACGTCCAGCTGATCGCCCAGCTGTCCGAGATGGTGGAGGATTATTTCCACATCCAGATCGACCGCGACAGCTTCAACTATTCCCGCCTGGCCATGCACATGCGGTATCTGGTGCAGCGGATGAGCGAGGGCCGCCCCATGCAGGAGGACCCCGCCACCCGGGAGCTGTTCCGCACGGTCAAAATGGAGTACCCCCAGGACTACGACTGCACCCGCCGCATCACCGAGTGGCTGGCCGCGAACCGCGGCTGGCACTGCACCAGCGAGGAACAGCTGTACCTGGTCATGCACATCCACCGGGTCCGTGTTTCGGCCCAGGGCAGCCAGGACGAGGACTGACCTGCGGCCCCGGCGGCCCCTGCCCTTTTTCTGTGTCCCTTTTGGTATCGGTACGCCCTGATGCGCACAGGGCGTCGGATATAAATGCCTGCTTTTGCAAAAGGAGGAATGTACCATGGCGCAAACGCCTGATCCGGACGGGCTGATGCAGCAGTTTTACCCCCTGCTGGGGGGCAGATCCAACGTGGTAAAGGAATCCCGGCAGAGCAGCTGCCTCATTTTTTCCATCAAGGACCAGAGCCTTGCGGACACCGCGGCCCTGGCTGCCCTGCCCACCGTGGCGGCGTGCAGCCTGCGCGGCGGCAGGGTCCGGGTGGAGCTTGAGGCCCAAACCTACGAAAAAGCAATAAAGGAGAACACGCTTATGGCAAGCAAATACGACGGTCTTGCGCGGATCATCATCCAGAACGTGGGCGGCAAGTCCAACATCATCTCCCTGACCCACTGCGTCACCCGCCTTCGCTTCAAGCTGAAGGACGAGAGCAAAGCCCAAACCGACGTCCTCAAGGACACCGACGGCATCGTCACCGTCATCCAGTCGGGCGGGCAGTACATGGTGGTCATCGGCAACCATGTGCCCCAGGTCTATGACGCGGTGTGCGCCGTGGGCCACATCACCCCGGGCGGCGCGGTGAACGAGGACGGCACCGCCATCGAGGGCGGCGCGGACGCCCCCAAGGAAAAGTTCAACCCGGTCAACGCCTTCATCGGCATCGTCACCGGCGTCTTTACCCCCTGGCTGGGCGTGCTGGCCGCCTGCGGCATCGTCAAGGGCCTGGTGGCCCTGTTCGTCGCCCTCGGCGTGATGGACGGCGCGGGTTCCACCTACAACATCCTGTATTCTCTGGGCGACTGCTTCTTCTACTTCATGCCCATCCTGCTGGCCTACACCGCCTCCAAGAAGTTCGGCCTGCCCGAGTTTGAAGGCATGATCATCGGCGCGGCCATGATCTACCCCTACCTGCTGGGCAGCTCGACCAACGTGCATGACAGCCTGTTCATGATCCCCGTCACCATGCCTTCTTCGGGCGACTACACCTCCAGCGTCATCCCTATCATCTGCGCCGTCGCTTTTGCGGCCTGGTTTGAAAAGCTGTACTCCAAGTATATCCCCGACACCATCAAGATGTTCGCCGTCCCGCTCATCACCTGCACCGTCACCTTTGCGCTGACCCTGTGGATCATCGGACCCATCGCGGCCGGCGCGGGCGACCTGCTGGGCGTCTTCTTCAACTGGCTGGCCAACTTCAACGGCATCCTGCTGGGCGCTGTGGTGGGCGGCCTGTGGCAGGTGCTGGTCATGTTCGGCCTGCACTGGGCTCTGATCCCGCTGATGCTGAACAACATGGCTGTGCAGGGCTTTGACACCGCTATGGTCGGTATGTTCGGCACCACCTTTGCCCAGGTGGGCGCTGTGGCCGCCATCTGGATCAAGACCAAGAACAAAAAGACCAAGAGCCTGTGCGCCCCCGCGTTCATCTCGGCCATCGCCGGCGTCACCGAGCCCGCCATCTACGGCATCACCCTGCCCAAAAAGACCCCCTTCTACATCACCTGCGTGGTGGCGGCTGTGGTCGGCGGCCTGCTGATGGCCTTCGGCGTCACCTCCTACACCTCCGCCGGCCTGGGCGTCTTTGGCTACACCGCTTACATCAACACCATGACCAACGACATCTCGGGCATGATCACTTCCATCGTCCTGTCTCTGGTGTCGGTCGCGGCAGCCTTTGTCCTGACCTTCGTCACCTATCATGACGAGCCTTCCAAGAAGAAGGGCTGATCTCCCTTTATCATCATCATGAAAAGGAGCTTGTGACCATATGAGCGTTTTCCGTGACGATTTCCTGTGGGGCGGCGCCTGTGCCGCCAACCAGTTCGAGGGCGCCTGGGACGTGGACGGCAAGGGCGACAGCGTCGCCGACCACTGCACCAACGGCAGCAACACCAACCCCAAGCGCATCACCGTGGACTTTGAGCCCGGGGCCCTCTACCCCAGCCACGAGGCCATCGACTTCTACCACCACTACGAGGAGGACATCGCCCTGTTTGCCGAGATGGGGTTCAAGACCTTCCGCACCTCCATCAACTGGACCCGCATCTTCCCCACCGGGGAGGAGGCCGAGCCCAACGAAAAGGGCCTGGCCTTCTACGACCGCGTCTTTGACTGCTGCAAAAAGCACGGCATCGAGCCGCTGGTCACCATCAGCCACTACGAGCTGCCCTATGCCCTGGTCAAAAAATACAACGGCTGGGCCGGCCGCGAGCTGGTGGACCTGTACGTGAAGTACTGCAAGGTGCTGTTTGAGCGCTACAAGGACAAGGTGAAATACTGGCTGACCTTCAACGAGATCAACTGCGGCACCATGAATCTGGGCGCCATCCTGGAGCTGGGCGCCTGCCAGGGCTACGACGGCCCCTGCGTGGACATCAAGATCAGCGACCAGGTGCGCTTCCAGGCGCTGCACCACCAGTTTGTGGCCAGCGCCAAGGCGGTGGCTTACGCCCACGAGCACTACCCCCAGTTCAAGATGGGCAACATGATCTGCTTCATCACCAGCTATCCCCTCACCTGCGACCCCGCCGACATCCTGGCCAACCAGAGCCGGATGCAGCTGTCCAACTGGTTCTGCAGCGACGTGCAGGTCCGCGGCGAGTACCCCGCCTATATGCGCCGCTACTTTGCCGAGCACGGCGTCCAGCTGCAGATGGAGCCGGGCGACGAGGAGATCCTGCGCAAGGGCACGGTGGACTTCTACACCCTGAGCTACTACATGTCCAACTGCGTCACCACCCACGACGACGCCGAGGAGATCGGCGGCAACATGCTGGGCGGCATGAAGAACCCCTACCTGAAGGCTTCGGACTGGGGCTGGCAGATCGACCCCATGGGCCTGCGCTACACCCTGAAGGAGATCTACGACCGCTACCGCATCCCCATCATGGTGGTGGAAAACGGCCTGGGCGCCAAGGACGTCAAGGACGCCGACGGCAAGATCCACGACAGCTACCGCATCGACTACCTGCGCCAGCACATCGCCCAGATGGCCGAGGCCGTCAAGGACGGCGTGGACCTGATGGGCTACACCCCCTGGGGCTGCATCGACCTGGTATCCGCCAGCACCGGCGAGATGGCCAAGCGCTACGGCTTCATCTACGTCAACAAGTTTGACGACGGCACCGGCGATTTGTCCCGCGAGCGCAAGGACAGCTTCTACTGGTACCAGAAGGTCATCGCCTCCAACGGCGCAGACCTGAGCTGATTTTCGCCATCCACATTTCATCATAATCATAAGAGGGGAACCGTATGCACCGGCCAGATTGGGGCGGGCGGTGCATACGGTTTTCTGTTTTGCCCCGCCGGGCCGGCTTCCCTTGCCACCCTGTGCGCGGCGTGGTACAATGGCAGCGAACGACACAGCGAAAGGAAGGCGGCCGCATATGAGCACAGACAACGCCGCGCCCGGCAAGATCCTGATCCGGGGCGCGCGGGTGCATAACCTGAAAAACGTGAACGTGGATATCCCGCTGAACCGGATCGTGGGCATCGCGGGGGTGTCCGGGTCGGGCAAGTCCAGCCTGGCGCTGGGGGTGCTGTACGCCGAGGGGTCGCGGCGGTACCTGGACGCTTTGTCCACCTACACCCGGCGGCGGATGACCCAGGCCGCCCGGGCCGACGTGGACGAGGTGCTGTATGTGCCGGCGGCGCTGGCCCTGCACCAGCGGCCGGGGGCGGGCGGCATCCGCTCCACCTTCGGCACCGGCACCGAGCTTTTGAACAGCCTGCGGCTGATGTTTTCCCGCCTGGCAAGCCACCGGTGCCCGGGCGGGCACTATCTGCCGCCCACCATCGCGGTGGCCGCCGGGCAGGAACTTGTCTGCCCCGAATGCGGGGCCCATTTCTTCGCGCCCTCGGCCGAGGAGCTGGCCTTCAACAGCCAGGGGGCCTGCCAGCGGTGCGGGGGCACCGGCACGGTGCGCACGGTGGACCGCGCCACCCTGGTGC
>OERX01000070.1_pt1 | contig 11885 bp, 6 predicted proteins | sample 1540081 | NCBI WGS metagenome assembly OERX01 (sample SAMEA3891871, study PRJEB23780) | metagenome | biome: terrestrial biome; feature: animal house; material: Caecal content | place: Italy | collected 2015-05-05 | reverse complement strand
CGACACCGTAGACCTGAGCGGAGCCATAGGGCTTGTCATAGGCTCGGAGGGCTACGGCATAGGCAGGCTCACGGCAAGCAAGTGTGATTTTATGCTCAGCCTGCCGATGAAGGGAAAGATAACGTCGCTCAACGCATCGGTTGCGGCGGGAATATTCATGTACGAGGCGGTTCGTCAAAGAGAAGCCTCGGGCATAAAATAGATATTTTTAGCGAAAGGAGAGCCTTTGCCAAGCAAGGGTCGTTTACTTAAAATGGCTGACAAGACGGATAAGAATTTATCAGTGGATGATATACTTGAGCAGTATTCATCGAAAGTACCGAAAAATCATACAGACGACACGTTGGACATAGATTCTATTCTGAACGAGATACATCACACACCGGCTCAAAAGACCGAAATGATAGAGGACGTCCTTGAAATAGGCGACAACAGCTATGTTTTCGACCCGGGGGACGAGCCGCAGCCGCAGGAGCAGGACATACCGCCTCAGCCGTCCGACGAGATAAGGACGTCGAGCGGAGTGAGACAGGGCACGGCGGCAATTGAGGACATGCTTGAAAACCCGCAGCCCAAGCAGCCGCCCAAAGCGGATGAGAGCACGGCTGCGCATGCGCAGGAGAAAATCCCTCAGATAAGGCCCGTGACGGGAAGAAACGCCGACACCGCCATAATGCAGGGACTGCTGAAGTTAAAGAGCGAGCGGGGAACGGCAAAGCCCGCGCAAAAGAAGGTTGATCCCGTCAACCGCGCGTCGATAAGCGACATAGACCTGGGAATTGAGAAGAAGGTAATACCCAGCACAGAAGTCGGAATAGACGAAAACGCAAGCGAGGAAGAAAAGCTTGCATACTTAAACGCAAAGAGAAAAGAGCGCGTAAAGGAGTTCGTTGCCCGAAACGAAGAAGAGGAAAAGCCTCAAAAAGGCTCGGTTGCGGACTTTGAGAGCTTTGATCAGGCGCAAAAGATGTCGCAGAGCATATCGGGGATGAAGTCGAGCCTTGTTGTAAGGCTTTGCGTGCTGCTTGTTTTGAGCGTAGTCAGCGCGTATATGACGATAGCGTCCGACACCGGACTGTCGCTCATATCTGTTTTGTCCCAGTCAACATCCTACCTGTTTGTGCATGTGATACTCGGGCTTGTGGCTGCGTTTGTCTCGTATACCGTGCTGTCGGTCGGAATAAAAAAGCTTTGCACAATGAAAGCCGACAGCGACAGCCTTGCCGCCGCCACAGTGATATTCAGCCTTTTGTCTGCAATTATAATGCTTTCCGACTCGGAGCTTGTCCAGACTAAAACCGCCCACGCATATGTCAGCGTGGCGATAATAGGGCTTTTGATAAACACCATAGGCAAGCTTTTGATAGTGGGCAGGACGGAAAGAAACTTCCGATACATTTCGGGCGGCTACTCAAAATACGCCGCAGTTCATATAGACGATGAAGAGGTTGCCGCAAAGTTCACAAGGGGAGCGCTCACCGATTTTCCCTCCCTTGCCACATCGAGAAAGACGGAGTTTGTAAGAGATTTTATAAAAAACAGCTACTCGGCAGACCTGACCGACTCGTTTTCTAAGGTATACGTGCCGATTGCCGTGGGCGTGTCGGTGCTGATAGGACTTATAACGGCATTTGTTTATCCGGAGAGGATAACGGAGGTTTCGGACAGAATTTACTATGCGTTTGCATGCGCTGCCGGAACGATGTCTCTTTGCTCTGCGATGGGAATGATGCTCGTCACAAATATCCCGCTTGCAAAGGCGTCAAAGAAGTACCTTCAGTCCTCCGCCGTGATGCTCGGCTATTCTGCGGTGGACAAGTTTGCCGACACAAACTCACTGCTCATAGATGCCATAGACCTCTTCCCGGACGGAATGGTAGACATAATAAACATAAAGCCTATTAAAAAGACCCCGATAGAGGACGGCATACTCTATGCCGCAAGCCTTTGCTGCCAGACCGAAAGCATTCTCCGCCCGTCGTTTTACAAGATGATAAAGGGCAAAACGGAGATGCTCTATCCGGTCGAGAGCTATATATATGAGGACGGCTTGGGACTTTCGGGATGGATAGAAAATAAGCGTGTTCTGTTCGGAAACCGCGCGCTGATGGAGAGCCACTCCATAGAAGGGCTGCCCACACTTGAAAAAGAGGCGTCATATGCAAAGGGCAACAGCGTGGTGTACCTGTCCATAGGCGGAAACCTTGCAATGATATTTGTCGTGAGAGCAAAGGCGTCGGTATCGGTGACAAGGGGCTTAAAGGATCTTGAGCGGCAAAAGATAACGGTGATTCTGCGCTCCGTGGATTCGCTTTTGAGCATAACAAAGCTTTCGGAGCTGTTTGACGTCTCGCCGAACACATTCAAGCTTTTGCCTTTCAGATATCACGCAGAATACGACGCTCAAACATCCTACGTTGCAAGCGTCTCCTCGGAGATGATTTATTCGGGAAGGTTTGCATCCTTGGCAATGCTCCTGACCGGAGCTAAAAGACTTCAGCGTTCTGCCACGGTAGGCGTAGCCGTCCAAACGCTTTCGGGACTTTTGGGAATAGTTTTGGCGGTCATATTTGCATTCGTCGGCTCTTTCGGAAGCGTGCTCACCGGCACGTTCGTGGTGGTTTACAATGTGATATGGGCGCTTGTGACCGCAATAATGCAGTACGCCGCAAAAACCTGATACGCACTGACAGCCGGACGCAAATCTTTGTCCGGCTTGTTTTTATCAAAGCGGTTAAAAAAGTGTCTTGTTTATTACAGTTTCATCGGCTGTGCAACAAATCCCGCACATTAGTTGTATTATATATGTGCGGATGTACACGGGTGCATGCCCGCACAGGACAGATTCAGCGCATATACATACTGAAAGGATGATATAAAATGCATAAAACAAACAGAGCTAAACTCATGCTTGCGGCGCTTTTGGCTGTGACATGCTCCTTCACGCTGCTGCTTGCGGGATGCTCGGACAATGCAGACATCGACCCGCAGACGACCGACGGCACAGATGCCGCCCAGACTCAACAGCCGTCAGACACTTCACCGCAGGATGGTACAGACTCACAGGGCAGCGTGCAGGCTCAGGGCCTCACGGCGTTCGATATGATATCTCAAAGGATGACCGAGAGCGGAAGGACATATGAGGCGGCAGAAGAAGTTCCCGCAGAGGATGAATACGGAAAGGTCTCGTCGAGGGCGATTTCACTTGAGGGCGACGACCTCATAGTGATAACGGAGTTTGAAACCGCCTCCGATGCTCAGGACTATTCGGGATACTTCGATGAAACCGGCTCGGTGTTCACCGACGGCAGCAACGTAAAGGTCATAGATTATGTTGCCCCCGTGCACCTGTGGCAGCATGACAACTATATAATAGAGTACTGCTCCGAAACCGGAGAGGATTTGCAGCTGTTAAACGGCATATTCGGCGAGGAATTTGCGGGAGCGGGAAGCGATTACTACTATCCCGCATACGCAACTCAGGTCTTTGAGGCTGTTGACAACGTGGGAATGAGCTATACCTGCGCAAGGGCTGCAAATACTGCGCAGACTTATATGTACGAGCCGGACAGCATTTGCTGCGTCAGCGTGTCCAACGGCGAGACGATTTGGCTGAGCTATTACGCCGATGAGGCAAGGGCAATAGACCACGTCTCGAGGTTTTCACCCGACGGCAAGAGCTATAGCGGCATAGGCGGCAACGAGAACACCACAATGGAGCTTGGAAGGGAATACCCGTTTGAAATATACCGCAGCGGCGGACTTGTCGTGGAGTATGAGACAAAGACGGGGGAACTGTCCGGAGCGCTTGCAACCTTTATGGGCAAAAAGGCGGTTCCGTATGAAGCCGCGGGACCCGTGGAGCTTGAGTATAACGCCGTGGCAGTCAGAACGGACAGCTCCGTAGAGGGCATGAGCTACCCGCAGTATGATATAATCCGTTCGCACAGCGAGCTTGATGCATACACCGGAACGGACGGAGTTTATTATGACCTGGGCGCAAACGCCGCATGGCTTGATGCTGTGGATGCGCATGACGCGGAGTGGTTTAAGAAAAACGACCTGATTCTGATCACTGCAAACACAGTGGGTGAACAGGTTCCCGCCGTGATGTCCGTGACTAAAAACACCGACGGAAGCTATGCAATAGTGCTTGCCGGAGAAATGGCTGAAAGCGATGCCGATGACAGCTCTCAGTGGCACCTGCTCGTCAGCGTCAGCGACGGAAAACTGTACCCTCTTTCAAACGTAGATATAATTATCTGATGGTTTAACTGCTGAAAACGCACCCGCCGTGAGCTTGCTTAAAGCTTGCGGCGGGCTTTTTAAAGCTGTGCACTTATTTAAAAGGTATGCATCACACACCGGCTGTGCGAGTGCAGCTTTTTGAAGCGCTTTCACGCGGCGAGTATGCGTCTTACGGCATGCTTTGACCCTTGCTTGATGCATGTCTTGCCCTCATTTGTGCCATGCCGGCGAAGATTAAGACCCGTATCGCCCCATGCCGCGCAGTTTCGGTCATGGCATCACCGCCAATGCGCCTTTGTCACGGTAAAGAGCCTTGCATTTCTAAGCGGGATGGAGTATACTTTAAGCAGTCAGTTAGCCGCTGCTAACTGCCATTCAATCATATTATAAGGAGATGTATATGAACCCGGTGCGCATCATTTTAGACGGGCTTGCCATGGCGGCGTATTTTAACCTTTTCGCCGCAGCGGCGGCGCTTTATAACCCTCGGCTGATGTTTCCGTGCGATTATCAAATCGTCAAAAGAGCCGCCGACAAAGGCGGAAAACCGTTCTTATCGGCTTTGGATTTGCTTTGGAGAGCTGCTGCCGCTCCTGATTTACGGTGCGGCAAGCGCCGCGGAGGGCGGCATGACAGGATTTTGGCAGCTTGCTTTAGCCGGATATATTCAATGGATGATGGTCAATTTTTGCGACCTGATCTTTTTGGATTTATGGCTGATTCAGAAAAAAGCAAAGAGCCGATTTGTCATTCCGGGCACAGAAGGTCACCCCGGATATGAGTTAAAAGCGTGGATGAAAAGCTATGCATTGCCGGAGCATCTGCTGCAATGGCCGTTTTTGATCTGTCCCGTTTTAGCGGCGGCTCAGGCGGGCTTGGGACTGCTGATGCAAATGTTTATATAAGGAGGACAAAATACAATGAAACAGGATATTTCAAAAATTCGTCTCGGCACTCACGGTGAAAATTACGGAAGCTGGATGTCAAATCCCGTGTTCTACATGATCGGCGGGCTGATAGCCTTGTCGGCGGTTTTGGCGGCGCTGTCTTTTTTGGCGCTGCATGTTGTGTGGTTGGGCGTTGTCTTTAGCATTTTGGCGGTTGTATTTATTGCGCTGATATGCTGGTGTGCATGGATACGCAAACAGTACGCATTCGGCGGAGGCGGGATGATGGAGCGGGTTCACCGTGTCGTCCTCTCGCATTTGGACTTTGACGGAAAAGGCACGCTTTTGGATGTTGGATGCGGCTCGGGCGCACTGTCCGTTTTGGCGGCGCTTGTTTGGCGGAATGCCGAGGTCACGGGAATCGACTATTGGGGCGCGGCATACGGCTACGGCAAGGAAATGTGCGAGAAAAATGCCGCGAGCGAGGGCGTGGCTGATCGCTGCAGATTTCAGCATGGAGACGCAAACAAGCTTGATTTCCCCGATGAAAGCTTTGACGCCGTGGTGAGTAACTACGTATACCACAACATAACCGGATCTGATAAGCGTGCGCTGCTGATGGAGAGCCTGCGTGTGCTGAAAAAAGGCGGAGTGTTTGCGCTGAATGATGATATGAAACCGCATATGTACGGGGATATGGACGCCTTTGCGCAGGAACTTCGGGATATGGGTTATGAGGATGTGCAGCTGATCGATACCGCTAAGGAGGCGTTCGGCTCCCACACCCGTGCAGCTGCCATGATGCTCGGCAAGTCCATGATGATCGTGGGGAGGAAGTAGGGGATGTGTCGAGGAGATCGGTTTTATGCACTGTGTCTTTCTTATGATGTTTTATTCCGCAAAGCAAAACGCCCCTGACATCGTCGGGGACGTTTTGCTTTTATTATCCGCATATCCGCTGTTTTGTGTGCATGGTGTGTGCATTTAAGCTATGTTTATAGTCCGGCTGTGTCATCCTTCACCCTCGCATACTCCTCGCACAGAGTCTTTGCCATCATGGCTATGAATTCGGAGTTGGTGGGCTTGCCTCTTTCACAGTGTACCGTGTATCCGAACAGCTCCTCTAATGCCTCAAGCTCTCCTCTGTCCCATGCTGTGCTAACTGCATGGCGCATGGCTCGTTCTGCGTTTTGGGGAGTTGTCTTATTTATTCTCGCTATCGCGGGATACAGCTTGCTTGTCATCTTTCTTGTAAGGGTGCTGTCTCTTGCACTCATAACTATTGCCTGCTTGAGATACTTGCAGCCCTTTATGTTTTCAGGTATCCCAAGCCTTATGAACATGTCGGACAGCGTTTTAAGCATGTGTGTCTGTATCACAAGAATGTCTTCCTGACATATGGCTATTTGTTTTATCCTCTCTGCAAGCGTTTGCAGGGAGTATGTTTTTATTATGTATCCTGCTGCTCCTGCCTTTGTGACCTCTTCGTTTGTGTATTCGTTGTAGCATGAATCTGTCACCGCTATTGCCGCATAGGGTGTTGTGCTGTTGTCAGATGACATGATGCTTTGTATTGTCAGGGTTGCTGTTTCGTTCTCCAAATAGAACGGCAGTATAAGTACTTTCGGCTTATACTCACGCACCGCATGAAGTATTTCCTCCGGTCTTATCCCAACCGACATGCAGCGCATGGCCTTATCCTGTTCAAGCCTTAATGCAAGTATTTCTTTAAAGCTTTCATCTCTGTCCGAGATAACTACAAGCGTTCGTTTGTCTTCAAAGTTCATGCTCTCATCTGCCTGCCTTACTTATTTTCTTTATTGTACTTATGATACATGCCCCCGCACCGCAATGTGTGTCGAATGGTGTCGAAAATATAAATATTTATTATGAAAGGTCATATCCCCGCGGGCGGAGATTTTATCTAATCCCGCAAACGAAGTTTTATGACAGTTAATTTGCATCGGTCTCCCCAACAACCCACGTTCTGTCCACCTGTCCGTCAAGTATGGTTCTGTCGCCGTTGTCGTTTATGACGGTCAGGTTGTCAAGGGCGGTTATGCTCAGATAGCTTGTGTCGGTTGCGTCGATTGTGCTTTCGGTGGGCACAACCTTTCCCACAAATATCTCCTTGTCGCTGCCCGACACACTTATGCCTATCAGCTCATCGGAGTATACGGTCACCACTGCTCCGAATGCGCTCACCGTTCCGCCGTACTCAAGCTCCGTAATATCAATGTCTTTTGATGCGGGATCAGCTAATCGGGAATCTTTAAACACCATCACTTCCGGCACAACGTCCTTGCTTGTGTACGATGTAAATCCCGAAACTCCGTTTGAAAGTATGACCGCTGCAGAGATCTTGTTCAGCCCCAGGCGGTTTACTTCCCTTTGGGCGTCGTCCGAAAAGCTGCAGTCGGAATCTATTACTATGCAGCTGCTGCCTGTGCTTATTACGCACATAAACTCTCCGTTGTATGTGCTCACATGCATCAAAAGCTCGTTTCTCTTTAATATGCTTGCCGTGAAGATTAAAATTATCGTCAGAAAGTATGCCCCTGCGGAGTACATCACCGTTCTCTTGACGTTTCTTTTGCCGAAGATGTACATAAACGCGATTGCGGCAGACATTGCAAGCAAAACGTATGGTATGAACGAATACTTTATCGGAACGTATGTAAACTTCAGTTTGGATAAAACACCGCAGGAGTATATCGTCAGGTCGGCAAGCAGCTCTGCTCCCTTAACAAGTATGACTGCAAATGCTGCTCCGCCGGTCATGGCAAACAGCATGCAAAGACAAAGGGCAGAGGAACATATCGGCACAAAGACGAGGTTTGCTATGGGTGAGATCACGGATATCTCATCAAAGAAAAACACAGAAACGGGCAGCGTGCAAAGGGATGCCGACACCGAGGACACCAGAGCTTTAAGAAGGCTGTTTTGTATGTTAAGGGCAAAGATTACGACGTCGGCAGCGGCGCTCACTCCGAACACTCCGGTTATTGAAAGCAGCAGGGACGGATCGGCAGCGGCATACGGATTAAAGAGGGTTATGAGCATTACGCTTATTGCAAGAGCTGCGCACGGCGAGTATTCTCGCTTTGCAATTCCCGAGAACAAGAATATGCTCATCATTATGAACGCCCTTATTGATGAGATGCTCATGCCGGAGAAAACAATAAATGCTGCCATGATTATCTCAGACAGCACCAGTGTTATGTATTTTCTTGCTCCGATCTTTTTGAGGGCAGAGTATACAAAGGCAGATATGACGCAGACGTGAAGACCGGACACGGACATCACGTGACCTATTCCCGCCCTGTTCATGTCGCTCCGCAGGTCATCAGACAGCACAGGCTCTTCGCCGCACAGCATTGCGCTCAAAAGCTCTCCCGCCTTTACTCCCGTAGACGTTCTTATCTTTGTGCATATGCTGTCGCTGAAGTTCTTTATGACGCTGTACGCCGAAAACACGCCGCTCGGGTCAGAAGTCTCGACTATCTTTACTCCCGAAAGCTCTGCATATATCCCTTTGGGGTAGTTGTAGCTTATGTCGTCGTATGACATGTCCGAAAGCTTTGCCTCTAAGACGACCTTGTCTCCCACTCCGACGCCGGCATCGTTTATGTATGTTTGTATCTTTGTCGTGACAGAGTGCTCTGAGCTTGACACCTTGCCGTAGAGGGTAACCCTTTGCGAGTCGCCGTCGGTTACATCGAGAACGTGGCCGCTGAAGCTGACGTATGAGCCGGACATGTTCTTTATCTTACCTATTTTAAGCGCAGTGAATGACACGCTGTAGCAGCAAGCTGCAAAAGCGAATACCAAGGCTATGCATACGGCTCCTGCCGGCACGGATTTTTTCCTCTTGACAAGCACTGCCGCAGGAACTGCTGCCGCTATGCATGCAAGGGCAAAAGCCACTGCCGCCGCGGGATTTTTCACTCCGAGGTAAAAGCCCGCAAGCAGACCTGCGAGTACGCCAAGCCCGCACCATGCAGCAGTGTTTCTCATAATCCCTTCACCCGCGCTTACTTTTTATTTTATCAATAATACTCAATCTGTGGCACATCGTCTAAAGGAGTTCTGGGGCGGTCCTTAGGGTCGGTTCCTTTGGGCACGGGGCTGTCTATGCTCATTTCTCCCGAGAGGACTGTTCTCACTCCGTCGTTTCCCACGATTATGTGGTCTATTAAGGTTATCCCGAGTAATCCGAGCAGTTTCTTTATCTCTTTTGTTGAATGCTCGTCTTCTATTGAAGGCATGGATGATGCTCCGGGGTGGTTGTGTACAAGCACGCATTTGTTGCAGCCGGTGTTTATCGCTATCTCAACTACTCTTCTGAGCTCTATCCTTACTGATGACGATGTTCCGGTTGCAAGCTTTACGTTTACCCTCATTGCGTTACCTTCGTCTATGCAGATCATTCTGGTTTCTTCTACGCTTGTTCCGTAGAAGAATGCCATCGACATCTTGCACAGCTCTTTCATGCTCTTTACCGGTGTTCCGTCTAATGACGACTTGGCATACATTATGTACATCTGAGGAATAAGCTTTATAAGGCATGCAGTGTAATCTCCTACATTAGGTACAGAAATAAGCTCTTCAAAGCTTGCATTAAACACTCCCGCCAAGCTTCCGAATCTCTTTATAAGCTCGTGTGCCAACACGTTTGTATCCATTTGAGGTATTGAATAAAAAAGCAAAAGCTCAAGCGCCTGATGAGGATACATTGACTCAAGACCGTTTCTTAAAAACTGTTCTCTTAAACGTCTTCTGTGTCCCTGATGCGGGTTCTCTGCTTTTGCATCCGATTTACTGCTGCTTCTTGTTTTGCTCTTCTTGTTGTCGTTAGAATCCATTTGATTTGCCCTCTTTTTTATAAATTTAATTGCCCCTGAGCTTTGAATTACTCATAGTGTGCTATGCTCACCATCTTTTTCCGACTTCCTCTGAGACTCAAACCTATAAATCATGGTCATAAACTCATGTTTAGCTCTTCTCGAAAGTGAACGATAAATTCTGAGGATATCTTCTTCATCCTCATCTTGAGGTTCAATGTGCGAGAGAGCAGGCTTGTCATCCATAAAAAAATCGGCAACTAAACAATGTAATAGCTCTGCCATTTTTATCATTTCATCTTCTTTTGGAAGAGAACCTTTGTTGATTGCAGTTGTGAATGAAGATGAACCTTTTACCTGCTTTACAATGGCAGTGAGACTTGTGCCTCGTTCCCTGCACAACCTGTTGAGGTTTTCTGCGAATGTCATAGTAAACTCTCCTTTTTGAAAATTACCTGCTCACAACTCACAAAACGAGGACTATACCGTGCAAGCAATTTAGAAGTTTCGAGTCCGAGACAAAAATACGTTCTTTACATTACTAATATCGGGAATGACAGGTAAAATGATTTTATAAAATGATAACACAAATTTGCCTTACTGTCAAGGTAATTCTTGTTTTTTGAACTGTGAAAGCAAGATGTGCAAGAAAAACATCTAAGGCGAACATATAAAAATTCCGCCAATGCAGATGGTATAGGTGCTGTCAGGTCTTTTTATTTGATGCAGTTAGTGCCGTTGTACCGTGACCAGCCTACAACCTACATCCTAAACTGTGTGTCGGCTGCGGTCTCATCCCAAAGACAAGACCGCAGCCTTTATAATGGAAGTATGGATCATTCAAGTGAAAGATAAGATAATGATTAGCTTAAAGCTTAAACTCATGCTCATGCTTATTGTCTTTTTTAAATTGACATATATATAAACAACGAAAATCTGATTTTGACTTCAACTTTTTTTGCAAAGATCAAAATTTCAGCGGTTTGCATAAACCTCTCGCCCTTTACCTGTGCACAACGATGATAAGATTTGTTGAATAGATGGGGGATGAAGGATAAAGAAGATGAGAGTTACATAAGGCAAAAGGGCAATATAAAAAGCATCATAAGAAAGATACAGTGCATAAAACCGATCTGCTCGCCACGCCCCGACTTCCTCCCTACTATCATCCCAGACTTGTCAAGCAGTACATTCAATGTACTTACCCACCTATTTTTCTTTTATAGGTGCATCCATGCAATCGATAGTTTGAGCAGCCCAAAAATTCTCCATACGGACCGGATCGCTTAACTAATCTGCCACCGCACAACGGGCATTCAAATTGCTCCTTTCGCAATTGTTCGCCATATTGTTCTCTGAGCTCTACTGCAAATTCGGATTTATGTCTGCTTACAGTGATGATAAATACTTTCTTCTTTGCCCTTGTCAATGCCACATAAAACAAGCGACGTTCCTCGGCGTGAGGGTACCGGTCATGGCTGTTAAGCAGCAAATCTAAAATGGGAGCGTCTTGAATCTTACTTGGGAAGCCCATTCTTGAATTTTTGTTATTTATGATAAATACGTAGTCAGCTTGCAATCCTTTTGATTTGTGTGCGGTCAAAAATATCATGTCCAAGTCAGGCCGAACTGTAGATTTCACATCAATAAGCCCGCTTTTGTTATTATATTGGCAAGTGAAAAGCCCACAGTCAGTTAATAATTTAAAGTCAAACGAGTATCTGCCGATAAAAAATACGCTGCTTCCTTTTGGAATGTCTCTCAATCTTTTAGACATTAATTTCATCGCCGCATTATCGGTATAGCCGGAAATTTCAGCAAGCGGAAATCCAAAATCTTCAGTCTTTCCTTGAATCGATTTTTTAATCTGAGCAGGATTCCTCATGATAAATCCGCTGCTTATTTC
>OERX01000065.1_pt1 | contig 12939 bp, 9 predicted proteins | sample 1540081 | NCBI WGS metagenome assembly OERX01 (sample SAMEA3891871, study PRJEB23780) | metagenome | biome: terrestrial biome; feature: animal house; material: Caecal content | place: Italy | collected 2015-05-05 | reverse complement strand
CCTGGTGGGAAGCGATTTCTTCCTCCCCATAATACAGGGACTCAAAAACAACCAGTGTCTTACCTGCCGCTTCCGTGGCGTTGAAAGTGAACTCCACATCCACGGTCCCTTCCGTGCTTTCCGGTGTAAAGGTCAGCTCAGAAGTCACGGTTTCCCCGTCAATCTCCAATGCTTCCCCGGTTTCTTTATCCATTAAGATGCCTTTAAGTGTCAGTTCCTCTCCCGGCTGGACATTGGAATAGGACACCGTATCAATGAGTGTTACCTCTTCATCTGCGTGAGCCATCTGAAGGCCGGTTTCGGAATCTTTCACCTGAGTACCGATCTCCGGGAAGAAGATGGACTGGTCCTGATCCTCGATATCGGCGTGAACAGCCATTTTCAGGTCATCCTGCCACAGTTCCTCGAAGCAGACCACGGTGGTTCCGCCAAGGCCCGTAGCGTCAAAGGTAAATTCTACTTCCACGCTGCCGGTAGATTTTTTCGCCGTAAAGGTCGTCTCTGCCGTGACCGGTTTTCCATCAATCTCAAAAGGTTCCCCGGTTTCTTTGTTCATGAGCGTGCCGACTACCCGGTACTCCACACCTTTTTTCAGCCCTTCATACTCAACCGTGTCCACAATCGTTACCTTATCATCCGGTTTTGCCATATGGGAGCCGCCTTCTTTATCCAGTGCAGTGGTGGCAATCTCCACCTTGTCATTAGTCAGCGTCCCCAGGTCGATGGTAACGGAATCCCGGTACACTTCTACATCAAAGGTAAGAAGGTTTCGGCCTTCATTGGCTTCACAGCGCTGCTCTTCGATGGTGTAAGTATCATAGATCAGGGCGCCTTTGGAGTCATCCGGCTCGGAGGTGCCAAACCAGATGCCGTCTTCCGCAGTCTCACCCCGGTTGGTATTGGAGGTATGTTTGTTCCACTCTGCGGATGTGCTGGCGTATCCATTCTGGTCGGTCACGATGGTATGGCTCTCGCCGGTTGTTTTAGAAGTAATAGTAAACGGTACGCCTGCGAGACGGGACAGATCCCCGTCACTGACTTTCACAAGCTCCAGATCCCCACGGATGACCTGGTTTTCAATGGATGAGCCGGTTTCGGTCAGTTCCACGATCTTGCCGTCTTCCGTGATGTCAAATTCCAGAGAGATACGGCCTTCGTTCAGATACCCTTCCGGTGCTTTTGTCTCATCCACCCGGTAATGGCCGTAAGGCAGGGCATCTTTCGCAGTGGAAGCCAGCCCTTTCTCATCAGTCACAAGCGTCAGGACGACTTCCCCGTTTTCATAGGTTTCCCCGTCCACGATCACCGGATTGGCATTTAAGCTGGTGATGGTAAATTCTGCACCCTCTAAGGTAGCACCGCCCTGAGCGGCAGCTTCCCCGGTTTCGATGTCACGTTTCTGCACTTTGACACCGCCCCGGATGATCTGGTTTGAGATGGAACTGTCTTCTCCAGTCAGGTCCACCATTTCCCCGTTCTTAGAGATGGTAAACTCAGCGGAGAGGGTGCCTTCCCCTAAATAACCGGTGGGAGGCGTCACTTCATCTACACGGTAACTGCCGTAAGGCAGAGCGTCCGCAGCAGTGGATGCCAGTCCAGAGGCATCGGTCTTGATGGTCAGGACGACTTCATCCTTCTGATAGGTCGTTCCATCGACGACTACCGGGTTCTCATTTAATGAGGTGATGGCAAACTCTGCGCCTTCCAGTGTGGCGCTGCCCTGGGGAGTGGTGCCGCCGGTTTCCAGATCCCGTTTCTGTACTTTGACACCGCCCCGGATAACAGCATCCGGTACATCCGGCGCCTGGTAAGCAGAGACAGTTTCTTCTGTGCCGCTGCTGGAAATGGGCAGAACGAACACCGTTTCATTGAGCTGGTAGCCTGCTGGCGCTTTGGTTTCCTGGATGGTCACGGTTCCAAGAGGCACGCACAGCGTTTTGCCGTCGCTTGCGTAGTAGAACGCATCTCCGCTGACCTTGTATTCCTCCGTAAAGGAAATCTCCCCGTCTTCTCCTGTACGGAATACCCAGGTGCGGGCAGGCTCACTGCCGCCTGCAGCCGGATCCGTATCGGAGATGGTGGTGTAGAACTTCACGGTAAACTCCGCATCCTTCAGGCTGGCAGCGCCCTGGGGAATGGCATCCTTTAAGTCCGCATCCAGCTTCTGAAGCACCAGGGAGAGCGGGTTATTCTGAGGGATTTCCTTGACCTCTGCCTTCACTGTCTCATCCGAAGAAACGGTCACATCATAGGCATTGGTATCCAGGGCGTATCCCGGAGACGGAGAAAGCTCTTTGATCGTATAGCTGCCGACCTCAAGATCTCCGGATTTGGCGTAGCCATTCTCATCGGTGGTCAGTGTCTCTACCAGGTTGCTGCCCTGATAAATGCCGTACTGGGCGCCTTTTAAGCTGTAATTGCCGTTCCCGTCAGAAACGGAGCTGTTTGCCGTGGATTTCTGGATCTCGATCCAGCCGTAGGGCTTTTCGTACCAGCATCCCGCTACGGTCTGATTGCTGTCAGATGGGATGATAAAGGCACGGAAGGAGTCCGGTGGCGCAGGCAGGCCCTGGATCGCATTGGCGATCTCCACCGCCTTATCAATGTAGCTTTGGGGCGCGCCATAAAAGGCTCCGCTTCCGGCGTCATAATTGCTGTACACATAGGAAGCCACCAGATGACCGATTACGTAGCGGTCATTTTCAGACCAGCCGCTTAAATAGGTGCCGGCGATGTTCTGCTCTTCATAGCCGTAACCGCCGGGCAGGTAGTAGAGCGCTTTGCGGAGCGCAGAGTCTTTTCCCAGCAGGTCGTACTGATAACTGCCCGCCGCCGGCGTTCTCTTCATGGGCTGGACACAGTAGGCCGTGCCGTTGTTATCCACAGACATCTTTGTGGTGTAGTAATCGCCATAAGAGATTAATTCACCGGTCTGGAAATTAAGGGTTCCATCCGCCGCATGGGCTGTCATGGGGCTTGTGATGGCTGTCCCCGCAAGGACGATGGCTGCCATCAGGAAAGCGAAACAGCGGCGGAGGATGTGGGTTTTGATTCGTTTCATAAGTCTCCTCCTTTTCAAAAGGTACAGGGGAATGAAAAAAGGAAGTGCCTGCCCTGCATCAGACACTCCCCATGGGTTGCTTTGGCATCGTTACCCGGCTGCTTTTTGTCTGTGCCGTTCCAGAATCTCCAGAAGTTCCTGCCGGTCAGTAGTGATCAGCTCTTTTTCCAGGGCGGATGCCTTAAATTCCACAGTAATGTTATTGTTATTCGTGGATATCAGACCATTGCCCCGCTGGAAGTGTGTAATGTTCATCACCTCCGTTTCCGAGAGATGCAGGATCTGTTTCACCCGCTGCGCCTCTTCGTCTTCCAGGTTCAGGACAAGTTTAGTCTTGCAGTTGTTTATGATTCCCTTTCCGTACTTGCCGTCGTCCAGGGCAAAAAAGTCGTTTAAGTCCTGCGTTGCAAAGACGGCAGAACCGCCGTATCCCCGGATGATCTTGGCGATCTCCAGGACAAATTCCGCAGCCAGGCGGTTGCTGGACGCACCGATGAGCTGCCAGACCTCATCCACGAAGATGGCTTTTTCCTCCGTTCGGTTCTCCTTTGCGATATCCCAGACATAATCCAAGACGGTAAACATGCCCACTGTCAATAGATCCCCGGTCAGCTCGGAGATATCGAGAACCGTATACTTATTGGTCAGATCCACGTTGGTTTCCTGGTTAAAAGAGGAAGCAGAGCCGTGGACCAGCCGGTTTAAGATGTGGGCCATGCGTTTCGTGTCATCGCTTTCCATCAGGATATCGTAGACATCTTCCAGGATCGGCATGGGTTTATACCGGTCCGGATGAGCCGGATCGATCAGGGACTCGTTTTTGTGGGTGATCCCCTTTTTGGCATAGGTCTTGATCAGCGCCTCATCGAGAAGCTGCCGCTCCTCATGGGTCATGTCCGGGATGAGCAGGCTGAAGAAGATATGCAGCTTCTGGATCTTCCCGGCCAGTGCCGAGTTGTCCATGGAAGGACCGTCCAGCAGCTCATTGACGGAGTTATCCGTTTTCCGGATCTCCATGATGTTGATGCAGTTCCGGCTGGCGGGGGAAATCTGGATGAACTCCCCGCCGATATTCTTGCAGGCCCGGTAGAACTCATGCCCTTTCAGCGGCGCTATGATGAAGACTTTGATGTTCTTGCGCCGCATCCGGGTGGCAAAAAGCTGCATGGTAAAGGTTTTCCCTGCACCGGAGCAGCCCAGGATCGCCACGTTGGCATTTTTGTACTGCCTGGAATCAAAGATATCCGCAATGACAAGGCTGTTGTTGTGCTTGTTGACACCAAATAAAATCCCGTTGTCATCACAGATGGAGTAGCTGACAAAAGGATAGCAGCTTGCCGCCCCGCTGGTTAAAACGTTCCGCCTGGAAAGCTGATACAGCTTCTTATCCAGAGATGCCAGGGGCAGCGTGGATAAAAAGCCCTGCTCCTGCAGAAAGTAGCAGGTTCTCAGGTCCATGTCCTGGGAGATCAGGAGCTTTTTCATCTCCTTTCCCCGCCACTGCAGTTCCTCTAAAGTAGAGGCTGTGACGGTAATGAGAAGGCTCATGTAATAGAAGTCCTCATTATTCGCCAGCCCCTGTTTTAAGAAATAACCGGAGCGGATGGCGGAATCCAGGTCATCATAGTCGGTATTGGTATCCGAGGCGTCCTTGATCTTGGAACGGTTGATCCGGATCTGTTGTCCCAGCCGCTGCTGGATCTTATCCTTTGGCTGCCGGTGGAGGTAAAAATCCACGTCAATGCCTTCCCCGGCGTTTACCAAAAGGGACAGCCACCCCGGCACCACCCGGCTTTTGTAGCCGGATGACGGTACGTACAGATAGGAGTGGTAGACCCCGTTGATCAGCACATAGCTGGAGTGCCGGAAATCCAGGGTTTCCGGAGAGAGAAATTCACTGATGCGGATATCCTCATCGGAACGGTTCTCCTTTGCGTACCGTGCCAATACGGAAGCAATGCGCTCCTGTAAGGGATGGGTGGCGCAAAGGGAGCGGTTTAAGAGGGTGTACAAAACATCCGTGGTAAACTCATCCGGATTTTCATGTTCTGTCACCTCATTGCCGCACTGGTACAGAAAGGTCTTGGCTGTCTGCGCCGTCGTTTCAAGAGACTCTAAGATCTCCCGTTCCGTCACCTTCCGGTTGGCGTTAAAAGGTTCATATTCCATAACAAGGAAGAACCGCCGGGAAACGGCCTCCCTGGAACTTAGGTTCCGGACAAACTTCAGGTAATCCTCCTGCAGCTCCCGGCACCGGGGATCCGTTTCATTTTCCAGCTCCTGTCTGGATTTCTCCAGATGCTGGTTGATGTCCGCCCGTTTGGAGATCATCTTGATCTGCAGCTTTACCGGGCTGATCTTCAGGTAGCTGATAAAGCTGTAGATGATCCCCATCTGCTCCCTGGCACTTCGGAGCAGGAAGTTGATGGGCTCGACTTCCAGGATCTTTACATACCGTCCATCCGTTGTGTAAATGACACCGTGGGCAATCTTTTCAATCGGAAGATAGTCCTCTATGGTCTGTAACTTCCGTTTCTTTTTCCTGGCGGAAGATTGGGAAGCTGTCTGACTGGATTTTAAAGCACTTTTTGGTACTGCCTTATCATCCTGCGTCTCCTTTGCCTTTCGGGCCTCTGCCTTGCGGGCCGCTTTCGTCTGCCGTGCAGCAAGGCGGGCGTCCTGTGCAGCCTGTTTCTTTTCCGCACGGAGCTTTTCCTTCTCCGCCCGCTCTTCCCGGCGCTTTGCTATCTTTGCGCATTTCTGCTCATAGGCTAACTGCCGGATATCTTCTCTGGCCTGCCTGCGGATGCCCCGCCGGGTGGAGGTATCGAAGGATTTATGCTCACGAACCTTTGGCTCCCGTTTCTTTTTCCGTTTCGTTTTCCCAGAAGGAGTGGGGGAAGGGGAGCCGGACAGATCCTGCTGGGGCGCCTCTTTCGTGGGAGGTGCATCGTCCTGCTGACCGGCCCCCTCAAAAGGGGGAGAATCCTCCAAAGAGCCCTTTTTCGCCTTTTTCTTCCGGCGTTCCCGTTTGGCGGGTTTTTTGGCTTCTTTCGTGCCAGGCAGCTTCTGCCGTTTCTTCTTTGGCTCCGGCATTGCGTCAGAGCGGTAAACCACCCGCCGGTTCTTCAAAAAGCGAAGGGCGTTCATAAGGAAAGCAGTGATGCTCTCTCCGCCGATCCCGATGAGGGATACCATAGCTGCCGGCAGTGCGGTCATGCACAGGATGATGATGCGGGTGGTCAGGGAAAACGGCAGGTGGACCACCGGCACCCCGATCAGCAGGGCGAAAATAATGGCTTCAATGGCATTGCGGATGTCAAAGGTGCCGTTTAAGATCTTGCCCTTTTCGATGAAGTTTGGCGGGATAAAGGAGGTCCGCTGCTCATCCGGATTGCTCATGGCAGCACCTCCTCTCCGTCCTGGGTGTTCTGTGCGGGATCCGCAGCATTTGCGGAAGTTCCGCTTTGCGTAGTTCCCGTTTCTTCTGTCCCGGTATCCGGTGCAGGTGATTCCGGTGCGGTCACATCCGCATAGCCGCCTTCCTGGCGCTGCTCCACTTCACTGCTGGAGACAGGGGGCAGGGTATCCACCACCGGTTTTTCATAGGTTTTTCCAGATGTCCCCAGCACCGTCCGCTCCTCTCCAAAAGAAAAAGCACCCGTCATGGTGTCATAGAACACTGGAAGGGTGCTGTCATCGGACAGGAGAAAATGCAGTTCAACTGTGGTAGTATCCGGATACCCGGTTTCATCCGGCAGATATTCTGCCGATGTAATGTCTGTCCGCCCGATAAGAGTAAGATATAGCGGAAACTGCTCCTTTAGGGATGCAGTCTGGGCGGAAGAGAAGAACTGGCTCAGCTCTTCAAAGGATAAAAAGTCCATCTCGGTCAGCTCCTCTGGCTGTGTTGTCTCTTCCTGGGTGGCGGCCTCTTCCTGTGCCTCTGGATCCGGTGTTTCCTTTTGTTCCCGGAGCTTGGAGGGAAGAAAGATGGCGACCAATAGGAGAAAGAGCATCAGGAGGATGGACAGGATCAGTTTTAATCTGCTCATAAGTGCTCCTCTATTTCTTCTCGAAAATCCAATACTGCGAGGAAGTCGCATGGATTTCCGTCATCATGTCAAATGCACGGTTCACGTAGTTCTTGGAGTCGCTATCATTGGGATCGTTTACCAGCACCTTCCCGTCCGCAGTCAGCCCCCTAAGGACGATAAAATGCCCCCCGGACGTGAATAATCCGGGACGCTGGGAGGAGATGACCGGACGGCCTTCTGATAACGCCTGCAGCACCGCATTGGCATCCGTGGTCTGGGTGACGCTTCCGCATCCGAAATGAGAAGCCGCCGCCTGGAAATAGGACCAGTAGGTGCCTTCCCCCGCTTTATAATAGGAATTGCCGCACCAGGCGACTGCATCCACCGGAGTAATGGTGCTGCCAGTCAGGTAGCTTGCTACCATGGCAAAGGCGGTAGGCCCGCAGCCGCAGTCCGCAATGGAGCCGGTGCCGTAAGGGATGTTTCCGTATTCCGTCTGGATGTAGAGGGGGATCTGCATCCCGTTCGCCGGGTAAGTGCCGCCGGTATTCAGTACCTGGTAATAGCGCAGGACATGATCCACGTACTCCTTGTCCCCGTAGATGGAATAGTTCCAGCCGGGCCGGGCGCACATCATGTCGGAGTAGGCAATGGCGTTTTCCTTTGTGTAGCCGCCGTCCCGTTCCATGGCCCAGTCGATGTAAGCGGAACCGTAATTATAGCCCTGGAGGGCCAGCTTGATCCGGTCCAGGTCCGTCGGCCCGGTGCATCCGGCTTTCTGCAGGACGTCCCGGAGCGCCTGGATGCCGCACTCAATGGAGTATTCCGGATCGGTGATCGTGCCGGGGCCTCTGGGGAACCGGGTATTGTATCCGCTTTCCGATGCCTGCATGGGATCGCTTCCCCGTCCGCCGGATTCCTGCATCATGACGGCCAGGATCAGCTCCACATAATCGCTCATCCCATACCGGGCGGCAATCTCGGATACCAGTGGCCGGTAGGCAAGCACCTCATCACTTAAGTTGATCGCCATAGCCGTGCCGGAGGCAGCGCCAAAGAAGAGGGTCAGGTTACTGGCGTAGTTTTCCGCCAGTTCCTTTTGTTCCTCGCTCAAGTAAAATACATGGTCAGCAAAATAGGCGTCACCGGCAAAGGAAACGGTATAGGTATAGCGGGTAAATGTAACGGTTTCCGTCTGAGGAGTTTCCCCTTCTGCGGTTTCCGTCTCCACTTCCACAGAAACGGTTTCTTCCGCTACATCATAAGAAAAAAGCCCGTCCTTGTTTTCCCGGATCAGGCTTTGGAGTTTGTCAATATTGATATTTTCATAATCATCCTGGCTCGCACAGAACTGGGAGATTAAAAGATGGGCATTGACCGCTATGGTTGTCTCATAGGGATCTACGATCTGTACGGTGGACCCCTCCGGAAGAGCGGCAATGGCAGTGTTGATCTCTTCTAAAAGATCCGCATGGCTTTCTTCCAGGACTTCCACAATCGCCTGCCTGGCGTTCTGGATATTTTCATTGATCAGGGCATTGCTGTTTAAAGCCCCGGTGTTTTCTGTCAGAGATCCGAAGATCAGCCCCGGCAGCATCAGGATGAATAGCACGGGAAGCAGTAAAAACCCCAGGATAACGGCTCCGGCTTTCAAAAGGGTATGCCGGTTTGCGATGGCAGCACTGATGGCTGCTGTAAAGGGACCGGCTGCCGCACCCGCCACGGTCTTGGACAGATGGGCGGCGGTCTTCATGGCATGTAAGTGGGAGGCTGCACTGGTGCCTACATCGACAGCTTCCCCAAGGCCGGAGCTTTGCTCCGCCATTTACATCCGGTCCTTTCGCTGCGGGGCAGGCGGGAGCTTCTGGACAATGGATTCGTTGTAGGCGACTTTTCCATTGCCAGCGTCATACGGCGTTTTCTCCACCGTATCCTGTGCGTACTGCTTATACCAGGCAGTGCCGTCCACGGATTGGACCGTCTCAAAGCTGCCATGGGTAGGCGCCGCATATTGGTCAGCACTGTAAAGGGCAAATTCCCGGCTGCCGGCATCCGTTTTTTCCACGCCGGTCATCCGTCCGCCGCCGATCTCCATGTTCGAGTAGGTGGCAGCATCCGGAGCAGAGGTGTCGATTCCCATGTAGGAGGCATAGGCTTTTGCCGCATCCTCCCCTTTGATAGAGCCGACCTGCCCGTAATTGCCCTGGGCGATATTGCTGATCACGTGATTGGCAAAGTCTCCGCCTTTCTTGAGCGAGGACTGATAGAGCATATTCCCGACGCTGGGCCCTTCCGAATAGTGGGTAGCAGCATTGACGGCTTCCCGCTGTACCTGGCGTCCCACTGCACCGGCAAGCCCTCCGGAGAGAAAGCTGCCGCCAACGGCTGCGCTTCCGGGAGAGGATGCCCTGCGGTATCCGCCGCCACCACCATGCCCATGGAAGGCTCCGGCAAGGCCCCGGCCTGCAATGAGCAGCTCCGCCATCATGTTCCCGCCGGTGTTTCCTACATTAATCCCCAGGGATGCCATAAAGCTGTCGATCTTCTGGGAAACCTTGAGGAAAGCAATGGCACAGAGGAACCAGATGAACACATTTCCGGTCACGGCTTCCTTTCCCTGTTCTGCTACGGCTTCCTCCACCTGGGCTTCTGTCAGCTCTGCCGCAAAGACCGGCATGGAGCAGAACAAAACCAGGCAGGAAACCAGTACCAGGGCAGTGAGGATTGGTTTTTTGTATTTCATGGACTCCTCCTTTCATCAGAGTGATAACGGGTTTGCGAGGAAAGTGCCGACCATGCTGGTAAACAGCCGCAGGCACCAGGCGTTCATCAGTAGCAGGAAGAACTGCCCGCCCAGCATCCGGCACCAGGAATGGAAGATGTTCCCGGTGGACTGGGAGGCACCTGTGGCAAAGGCAACCGGCGCCGTGTAGACCAGCACTCCCAAAAGGATGTAGCGTTCCGCTGCCTCAAAGAGCAGCTTGATGTAATTCCACGCCAAAATCAAAACTAAAATCAGGGCGATAATCGCCACAGCTCCATTGGCGCATACACCCAGGATGACGGTGATGACTGAATTGAAGCTGGCAAAATCCAGGGAGGGAAGCTCCTCCGTTAAGATCCAGTCATAAGGCGTCCCGGCGATGCCAAGGAGCAGGTTCACGATGTCTTCCGCATAAAAGGCCAGGAAGATAAAAATAAAAGAACGGATGGAAAGTTTCAGGGGATCCTCCGCTTCGATTCCGGCACCCATGAAGTAGTTCTTGAAAAGCTGCCACACCCAGTTTAAGAGGATGAGGCCAAGAGCCAGTGCCAGAAACACATCGTACATGGTTTCAGCTGCAGGAAAATAGCGCAGGAACGTGTCCATGGAGCAGCCGAGGGCGCCCAGGACTGAAGTGGTGATCAGATCCAGGATGTTCATGACCTGTTCTGCGATCCATTCCACGATTCCGTCCAGTATTCCCATGTGGTTTCCTCCTTTCCGGGCTTATCCGCTGTATGTGCCTCCGGCAAAGAACGGGGTAATGTATGCCATAATAAAACCAAGGCCGTTCAGAATCGCCCAGGTAATGATGATCCGCTTCAGCCAGGCACGGCTCTCATCCACGGTCTTGCCGGATTTCGAGAAATTCATCAAAAGCAGCGCCACGGATGCGGTCACTACGGCGGCAATGGTGGATATGAGGACGATCTGGTTATAAACATCCTTCATGATCTCATTGGCCTTGTCCCACATATTGGAAGCAAGCACCGGCTGGACATTCGCTGCGATAAGCGTAAAGAGCAGGAAGGCTGCGTAGAGGTATTTCCCGTAGCAGACCGTCCGCTTTTTCTCCGGTGAAGAGTTTGCAGGTAACTGTTTCATGTATGACCTCCTTCATTGATCTTGAAAAAACGGACGGGATTGCTTTTCCCGCCCGTGCTTATAATTTCCTGCCTCAAAAAGCAGAAGCAGCCCGGTCAATGCGGACTGCTTCTGCAAAGCCATATGAAGTTGTTGAAGGGAAACCTCCTTTCCCTGCACGAAAAAACGCAGCCAATCCGGGCGGGAGGCTGCCGCCTTTGGATGCGCTGCGTTTTCGCTGCATATAATTTTGACAGTACCTATTGTAACACGGGGAAATTTACGGCACAATCGCAAAACCGTGCCAGTTTCGTGCGAAACCGGGAAGAATGTGTGCCACGGTCAGAACGAAGAGAAAGTGGGAAGATTTGGAGAGAAGAATTATTCCGAACCTGGGAGATGGACATCCCGAAAGAAGGTGTTATAGTCCACCTGAAAGATCTGGGCCAGGCCTGCAAGGACCGAGATGCGGATGCTGTAGGTACCGCCTTCGATCTGAGAGTAGATGCTCCGGGTGATGTCGAGATCCATAAGCTGCAGTTTGGAAACCACCTGGTCCTGCGTCAGTTTCCGCTCCATACGGAGGGAGCGGATGGTTTCGCCAATCTGAATATCCTGTTTCAGTTTTTGTTCCATGAAAGAAGCCTCCTTTTTCGTGTTTCCGGGAGTATGCCGAAACCGATCTCGTGAATTTGCAATGTATTCATTGCAGTTTCCTTGATTCTACTGGATATTCCGAGTATAATTGCAATGTATTCATTGCAAAACCGCAGGGGCTTAGGCCCTGCGGTCAGTTCTGTTTCTCTACCAGGGAGGCTTTGGAGAGCAGCTCCTGGATCGTTTCGATGGTTTTGTTATCCAGGGAGCTGACATATTGGATGAGGTTTAAGGCAGCCGGTGACATCCTGTAATCATGCGCCTGGCATAAAAGCCAGCGATCCATGGACAGGCTGAAGGTTTTGGAAAGGACCATGGCAACTTCCAGAGATGGAAGTTGTTGTCCACGTTCAATCTTGGTATAGTATGAATAGGAAATGCCTGCTTTTTCTGCAGCATATTCCTGGGTGTATCCGAGCTGGAGCCGCCGTTCCTTCAGGATCCTGCCGATCCGACTGATTTCAGATTGTTCCATGTCCTTTACACCCCCTTTCCATGTTTGCCTTTATGGTAAGACATAAATAGTGCCTGAACCACACACTATTTATGCTCATAACAGACACAAATAATGCTTGTTACAGACATAAATAAAGCGGGAGGAAGGACGATGCAGAAGGGAAAGTATTACCGGATGAGGAAAGAACTGGTATGGGGAGCGGGCATCCTGGCTGCCCTGCTTCTTTTTTTCACAGCTTTTGGGAAAATGAAAGATACGGCAGATATGCTGCAACAGGAGGAGTTCACTTCTATGGAGTATAAAGAATTGCCAGCAGTCCAGTCGGAATTGTCGGATTCGGAGGGCTGTTATCTGTGTGGTACAGCAAAGGAAAGCCTGATGGGATATTTCCGGCAGTTTGATGATCTGGGGATTATCAGTGTAAACCAGTGGTATGTGCTGGATTTCGGCATCCTGCCTCATGAGGAGGACGGAGCAGATACCAGTGGCACCAGGACTGCCATGACAGGCACCGGGGAAGGCGGAGATTTCTTTTCCAGCACACAGACACCCTCCCGTGGGATTTCCACGGTGAAAGTCAGTTATGGGGAAGATAGCATCCTGGATGTGGAGAAGGCAAAAACCATTCTCTGCCAGGACTGCCTGGATAAGCTGCTCGCTGTCATGGAAACCTACGGACCGGAAGGGGAGGAACCAAAGCCCAGGGATCTGTGCCTGGTGGATTTTCAGACGCAAGAGCTGTATTCCCTGCAGGAGCAGTATGCCAGCTACTACATCCGGGATTATTATGTACGGCTGGATCAGACGGATGACGGGATGGAGGTGGAAGCGGTCTATGCGCCGGTGCGGGATTGACGGGAAATTCCATGGGAAATCAGGC
>OERX01000064.1_pt1 | contig 12985 bp, 14 predicted proteins | sample 1540081 | NCBI WGS metagenome assembly OERX01 (sample SAMEA3891871, study PRJEB23780) | metagenome | biome: terrestrial biome; feature: animal house; material: Caecal content | place: Italy | collected 2015-05-05 | reverse complement strand
CGGTATCATCGCTCACAGGTGTAAGCTGTGTGTTTCCACTGCGAATCATCCCCATTTTCAAATGGTCAATCGACAAATACGGATAGTTGTATTTTTCGAGGAGTTTTTGAGCCAACAGAGTTTTTCCTGTGTGAGACGCACCGGTAATCAAAATAATCACTTTTGTTTCACTGCTCCTATATAGGGCTTGCTGCTCTTTATATCAGATCTTTAGAAGAGCAAGCACGCTTATTTATTCTTGTGTTTCTACAATGCCAAAGTCGATCAGAATGTTCTTATCGGCATTCGGCGGATAGACAATGCCCGTCATCTCATACTGATAGCGCCGTATCTTCCGAAAGTCTTTAATCGGCTCCGGCGCATAGGCCGCTGTCTCGCAGCTCTCATATTCCGGCATACCGGCAAGGTCATCCGCAGCCGCTTTAATCAGCGCATCGGTCACATCGTCAATGTCTTTTCCGTACTCAACGGCAACCAGCTCGTGCTTCTTGACATCTTTCTCAAGATTTCCAAAGGAGCGGTAGAGAAGATATTTCATGGTTCAGTCCTCCTTGTGCTTTTCATCGTCCAAAACTTTTTCCAATAAGGCGGTGAGCGTGGCGGCAATCAGCTCATAACTGATTGCGTCAGGGTCTTTCTGAATTAAGTAGCTGGCTACTGCCTTAAATGCGGTGGTCTTGTCCACATGAGTTTCATTGTCAAACCGGTCGAGGATTTCCCCAATCAAACGGACAACGGCTTCATCTTCCTCGCTGATACCTATATTGAGCATAGCCGCCAGCTCTTCGTCCTCAGCAAGCGTTTCAAATTTCAGATAGTCGCCGTATTCCTCCGACATGATTTCCTCAAAATAATTGATCATAACATGAAAACGGAACTTGCCGTCTTCCTGCGTGGTAATGCAGCAATAATGCGCCTTTTCCCCGATGTCTTTTAAGAGCGACATATCCTCCGAATCATCAAACTCAAGCATAGGCAGCGTCAGGTCGATGTGGGCATCCCAATGTTCAAAGTCAACGACACCATGAATCTTGCCGTGATGACGCTTTGCAAACTCATCGCATCTTTCCAATAAATACTCGTAGTTTTCTTTATCCTTCGGGACTATCACCTTTGGGATAGCATCCATCTTTTTTGAAAACTCTTCTAAAAAGCCACCGGGGGCGTTTACCCGGTCAAAAATTGCTTGAGCCAGTGGGTCAGGCTTGTCTTCTTCATAGTTACGGTCGAATACAATGTTCTCCATTTTCTCCATCGTTTTACTCACTCCCAACTTTAACAAATCAGTTTTAGCGCAAATTGCGGATGACAGCCAGAGAAAGAATATTTAAGTATAGATAGCCCAGCTCATGGATGAAGTCCACATCAATCTCAAGGAATGTGGTGCGGAGCTGTGCATAGACAAGGCGGAACAGATCCATCTCCGGCGGGGTATCGAACAGGTTCAGGCTAAGGATGGCCGTTTCTGCTTTCTCCCATGTTTGGGATGCCTCAATCTCTGAGCTGGTCATAACAGCCGCCAGAATTTCACTGACTGCCAGTTTCCCGTCCACCGGCTCAATTTCGCCTTTGAACTGCCGGAGTACATCTGCCTTCTCCTTGAGGGGGACGATTTCGCAGCTATCGTCAAGCTCAATGGCGATAATCTCTGCAATGCACTCACGCCAAACAGCGTACCCCGCGTTGATGATGCCGTCTTCTTCCTTGGTCTGCGCGTAGTCTTCACAGTATTCGTCATAGAAGCTCTTCCCGTCCAATTCGTGGTGAGCGCAGTAGATGTGCGCCAGCTCATGCAGGAAGATATGGAGCAGTTCCATCGGTTGATAGGGTATGTCCGTGCGGAGCAGGATGCCGTCCTTACCGCCGTTATCCATTCCGATAAAAGAGGACGCCCGGAAGTCAAAGTAGCCTTCCTCCTGATACCGGTCGTTCAGTCGGTAAGGAAAATACTTGGAGCAGAACTGCTCGAAAATTTCTTTCTGATCCACGGTCATGAAACAGGTAAGGATAATGTTATCCTCGGAGAAGTCAGCACCCATCCTGTCGTTAAAAATCGCTATGGCACGGGCAAGATAAGCGTCATAGTTCAAATCGTTCGTCGCCTCCATCGTAAAGTCTTTATTTCAGGAAGTCGCTTTTATGTTCAATGCGCCGGAGGTCATACCCGGTTTCCGCCAAGTGGGCGATTTTTAATGCGACAAGGTTAATGTCCGTTTCCATCGCCCGTGCGATCTGCTCGGATGTATAGCCATAGCCATAGATGTATTCAAGGATCTCATCAGTGTCGAGCAGGATTTCTGCTGCGACGATGTTCGCCTCATACTCTGGCTTTGTGGTCATGTCGTACAACATGAACTCTTGTATTGCGCTTCCTTTTGCCAGATTTCGGTGCAACTGGTCATGCCCAAGCTCATGAGCACAGACAATCCGCTGCATCCGCCCGCTCAGGTTTTCGTTTATGAAAATAAAACGGCTGCGCTTGATCACCCGGTACATCCCTTTCAGAGGGCCGAAGTTCTCACAGAACAGGACCTCAATGCCAAGCTGCCGTGCTATGCTAAACGGATCTCGTGTCCCGCAGCGTTTCACAAGTCTGCTGCCGACCTTCGAGAGATTTTCAGCATTCATCGTCTCACCTCCCGCTGATGGAGGCATCGCAAACAGCGAAACACCTTACTGTTTGCTCGTCCCCTTACGGTATTTCTTCGGAGTGTATTTCTTGTTTTTCTCTTTGGCGATCCAGTAAGCATCGTTCAACGCCTTCATAGCGCCATCGAGCGCTTCATCACTGAGCCGCCCACCGGCAAACATACCGGTCACTTCACTGACAAGCTCGTCAATATCTCTGGCTGCTTTAGAGCCGCCCTTCTCATGCGCCGCGACGACAAGCATTCCACTTTGCCCAAGCAGATACTCAGGAGTGGTATCTAAAACCGTCGCTAATTTCTCGACAACCTCGTACTTCGTAGGCTTGCGGGTACCCAACTCATAATTCTGAATAGTCCTTGCGCTTATCGACACTTTTTCCGCAAGCTGCACCTGTGTGAGATTCGCTTCCAACCTTTTTTCCCTTAGTCTGTCCTTGAAGCTCATAAGGCACCTCTTTCTAAAAATTTTTGTGAACACGAACAGAAGTTTCGTCAAAGTGGTTGACACGAAAACGCCGTTCGTGCTATACTCTTTGCAAACACGAAAGTACCGTTCGTGCTAATGATACCACACGAACAGTGCGGGTGTCAACAGAAACAAACGAGTTATGCGCGGTTTTGCGTAACTTTCAGGACAATAGGAGGTAGGCTATGACGAACACACATTGCCGGAAGGCGTATGTTTCGGTCAACTTGGATGTTGACGAAGAAGGAGTATGTCATCCCCGGTTCATCCGCTGGGAAAACGGCCTGATTTTTCAGATTGACCAAATCCTGTATAAATGCCGTGCCGCCTCCAAGAAGGTAGGCGGTGGGGGCATCCGTTATACTGTGATGATCCGTGGAAGGGAATCTTATCTCTTCCAAGAAGGCAACAAATGGTTTGTAGAAGCGAAGGAGGGAGCGAGATGATTTTGTCACACAGAGATATTGAAGAGATCGCAGCAGCGGTCACGAAGGACTTCAACGAGTTCTTCTTCGGCCCTGATACCGATGGGGCGCGTTTGCCTCGCGGTACACCGATTGACCAGTTTGCCAGCGAATATCTCGGCCTCAATGTCTCTTTTGCTGACCTGTCTGCTGATGGAAGTATCTGTGGGCTGACGGCTTATGCAGATACCGAGTACATTATTGAGAAAGACGGGATACAATATTCCATCCCGCTGCACCGCAATCAGGTTTTGATGGATGCGAGCTTTATTCAGCCTTTCCAGATACGCAAGCTCTGCGGGAAGCGCCGCTTTACGCTCGCCCATGAGTGCGCCCATCAAATCTTGTTCCAGATGGAGACGGATAAAATCCGGGAAGCCTGTCGGCGGAAATACTCCGCCCGGACAGCCTACTCGCTCCGGGAGCTAAAGACCCGTGAGGACTGGAATGAGCGGCAAGCAAATGTCTTAGGGGCGGCGATCCTGATGCCCCAGCAGGAAATTGACCTTGCCGTTGCGTACTACGCCAGAGGCGGGAAGCTCATCAGCTACGATGGCACCTATACCTATTGGGATAAGGTTGCCCTTGATAGGATCTGCCAGCAGTTCGGTGTTTCCAAGACAGCCGCAGTCATCCGGTTGAAACAGCTCGGCCACTTGGAAACCCGGCCATACAGTGAGTATAACGATCCGTTGGAGGTGTGGGCATGAAGAAAAACATCCGTGTCTCAGAGCCTTCACCGGAGATGCAGGAGAAAATCCGCAGGGCGCGAAGCGCCATTGTCAACCAGAAGATGCGTATGGTGAAGTGTCCGTATTGTGGGCACAACGCTATCGCCGTATTCGAGGATTCCCGTGGTCACATACAGGCCAAGTGCAAAGCCTGTGGCCGGGAAACCGTATTTGATGTGATCAACATGAGACGGTTATACCTCCGCCTTCACAGAAGGTAAGGAGATAACAAATACAATTCAATATTTTATAGCTGTGCTGTGGAGCCGCTGATTGGTGAGTCTTCCTAATGCCGCATGAACAGAGTTTTCTAAGCTCTGTTTTATCGGTATGGGAAGATCAGCTCACCGTCATGCGGCTCTTTTTTAGTCTTGTCCATCCGCTGCTCCGAGCCAGCGGAAAGGACAAGACAATGAAAAGAATCCCCAAAACACCCGTTGAGTTCGACTACGACCTCTGGACTACCGAGGACGGCAAGTGCATGGTGCGCGTGAAGGCCACCGGCGAGACTACGGAGGTTGACCGCGAGGTCATGAAAGCACTCCGCAATGAGGAAAAGAAGCTCCGGCGCTCCTACGATACCGGGGGAGCATCTGACAGCGAAGACAGCGAGGAAACGCAGCCTTCCAGTGTGCTGTCTCTGGATGCTGTCCCAGAGGATGAAGTCAACGCACCGACTTGGTTAGCCGACCCCCATGACTTCACAAACGAGGTTGTTACCAAAATACAGGAAGCGGAATTTATGGAGCAACTGACGGCGAGAGAAAGAGAAGTCTTTCTCTTTTGCATCCAGTATGGAGGAAGCCAGCAGGAATATGCTGCTTCTTCTGGCCTTTCCATCTCCCGTGTCTGCAAGCTCGTTGCCGCAATCCGAAAAAAAGCAAAAATTTTTTTCTGAGGGGTGCCAAGTTTTGCGGGAAAAATGTCCGTTGTAAAGTGAAGGGGTCAATCAAGACCGGCTTCACAGTACCTTGAAAACAGAATATCCAGTGCTGCGGATCTTTCCTCTTTTCTCGAAGCGACTTGCCTTCTGCCGCCAAGACCTTCCTCACGGAAGCGAGCGATCAACAGAGAGGCTAAACTGCCGTGTGGTGCGGCTGTTCGCCATGATGGAGAAGTTGGGTATAATGATACTTCCGTCCCCGGATTGCCGGGGGCGGCTCGGAGCGTTCCTCGGAGGGGTGAGAGTCCCATGATACCGATTAACCGTTGGTAGTCCGTAGCATTCCCGGAGCCGCGAGGCTCTTCTGGCAGGGGTGCGAGCTGCAAATATGCCGGAACACGAAACAAACCAATTAGCTACATTCAGCATACAAGTTTTCAGGATGAAAACTATGTGGCGGAGTGTCCCTAACCGGCGCTCCGCCATATCCTTTTGTCCTGAATACAATTCACTTCATCAGGGAGGTGTTTGTAATATGATGAGCGTAGAAACCATGAGAAGCGTCAACCCGAAGACGGTTGACCGCAGTACCCTTGTCCAGCGGGACAGCATCCGGCTTGAGCCTGCGGCTGCGCAGGATGACCGGCTGCGGGATTTTATCCGACAGATCAGAAACCCGTATTGCTATCTGGACGGGAAGACCGTCGTGAAGATCAGCTTCTCGAAGACAGACACCACCTTGGAGGACTGTCTGGAACATTATCTGAGAGGACTTTGATTATGAACAAACTGAATCTTTTCGCCCGGTTCTATGGACAAGCGATTGAGCCTGTGATACAATGAAGTCAGGTCAAAAAAGAATACATGGACTAAGCCGCTGCCCTTGAGGGTCATGTGGCTTTATCGTGTTTTCCTCATACAAGAAGCAGAAGCCTTCGTCTTTCTGATTTGATGTATCACACCAAACAGAAAACGGAGGTTATTTTTATGCCCGGAAAAGTTTACCGGACGGCGATTTACTGCCGCCTGTCCCGTGAAGACGGGGACAAAGTTGAAAGCAACTCCATCGCAAGCCAAAGAGCCATTTGCGAGGACTACATTGCACGGCATGACGATCTGGAAATCGTCTGCGAGCCGTTCGTTGACGATGGTTATAGCGGCGTTTCCTTCAATCGTCCGAACTTCAAAAAGCTCGAAGACGCAATCCGCAAAGGCGCGATTGACTGCATCGTGGTCAAAGACCTCAGCCGCTTTTCGAGAAACTACATCGACGGCGGGCGGTATCTGGAAAAGATATTCCCGCAGCTCGGCATCCGCTTTATCGCGGTCAACGACGCTTACGATAGTCTGACCGGCGATCCGCAGTCGGATTCCTTTGTTATCCCGTTCAAAAACCTCATCAACGACTCCTACTGCAAGGATATATCCATGAAAATCCGATCCAGCTTGGAGGTCAAGCAAAAGAACGGTGAGTTCGTCGGGGCATTCGCGCCCTATGGCTACAAGAAATCGCCGGATAACAAAAACCAGCTTATCGTCGATGAGGCCGTCAGCGAGTATGTGCAGATGATCTTTGCCATGTACAAGGACGGCTTCTCCATCGGCCGCATTGCCGCAAGGCTGAATCAGATGGGTGTGCTTTCCCCTATGGAGTATAAGCACTCGGCGGGGGTGAAGTTCGATACCGTCTTCAAGACCGGCGACACTGCAAAGTGGACTTACAAAGCTGTCCAGCGCATCCTCACCAATGAGGTGTATATCGGTGTCCTTGCCCAAGGCAAGCGCGGTACGCCAAACTACAAGGTGCGCGTTGTGCAGCCGAAAGACGAAACCGAGTGGGTCAAAGTCGAGGGGGCGCATGAAGCGCTTGTTTCTTATGAAGATTTCATGGCCGTCAAGACCATGATGAAGCGGGATATGCGCTGCTCGCCTGATCAGGACGAGGCACACCTGTTTTCCGGCTTCCTGTTCTGCGGAGACTGCCAGCAGTCCATGACACGCAAGACCGTCCCGTCGAAGACAAAGAAATACATCTACTATGTCTGCTCGACGAACAAACATAGCCGGACCTGCAGCCCGCACAGCATCAGCGCAAAAGAGGTTGAGGAAAAGGTGTTTCGTGCCATCCATGACCAGATCGAGCTTGTGGTCAATCTGGAAAAAGCGCTTGAGATGATTGAGAGGCTTCCTTCCCAGAATCGCAAAGCGTTTAACTATGAGGCGCAGATTGCGAAGCTCGAAGAAGAGATTGAGCGGTATCAGAAGCTCAAGCTCCGGCTCTACGAAGACCTCTCGGACGGGATCATCGACAAGTCGGAATACTTTGAGTTCCGCAACAGCTACACCAAGATCATCGAGGAAAAACAGGAAGCCCTTCTCCGCGTGAAAAAGGAAATGAAGCAGTCGGTTACAACCGGGGCTACTGAACGAAATTGGGTCACGCTCTTTAAGCAGTATGAAAACATTGAAGAACTGAACCGCCGCGTCCTCATGGCGCTGGTTGACCGCATCCTGATTTATGAGGATCACGCGATAGAGATTGTCTTCAAGTACAAAGACGAGTATCAGCAGACACTTGAATATGTTCTCGGCTATGCCGACGAACTTGCCGTTGCCGGATAAAGGAGGGATGAGCGTATGGCACGAAAAAGCAGAAAAAACGCAGCCGCAGAGCCGGTTTGCGAAGCAGCACCGCTGCAAATCTTCCCGACAGCCATTTATGCCCGTCTTTCCGTGGAGAACAGCGGCAAATCTGAAAAAGTGGATGTCATCACCAATCAGATTGGGATATGTAAGTCCTATATTGCCGGTTGCCCGTATCTCGATCTCGTCGATGTCTATGTGGATAACGGACGGACGGGGACGGTTTTCGACAGGCCGGAGTTTAACCGCCTGATGACCGACATCAAGAGCGGCAGGATTAAATGCCTCGTAGTCCGCGATCTCAGCCGTTTTGGCCGTGACTACATAGAAACCGGCACCTACCTTGAGCGCATTTTCCCGCAGATTGGCTTGCGGTTTATTGCCATTAAGGAGCATTACGACAACTTTGATACGGACGGCTCGAATGAGAGCCTGATGATCCCGCTGCAAAACATGATCAACGCCCTGTACTCGAAGGATATTTCCCGGAAAGTCTCCACCGCCCTGAAAGCACAGATGGAGCAAGGGACTTTCCAGAAACGCAATCTTCCGTATGGCTACCGGTGGAATGAAACCCACACAAACATGGTCATCGACGAAGAGACGGCACAGTATGTGCGGCTCATGTTCCAGTGGAAAATCGAGGGATGGTCAATTCCGATGATCCTTGATGAGCTTGACCGGTTGGGAGCACCAAACACGGAGCTGCGGAAGCGGCAGACCGGAACCCGCAAAGGCAATGGGCGCTCCTGCAAAGGCTGGTACAGTTCAACGCTGTACGGCATCCTGAGCAATCCGCATTATGTGGGTGATACCGTCCTTGGCCGCTCCATGAAGGCGATCTACAAGGGCATCAAATCCCATAATGTCAAGGACAAGGATAAGTGGATTGTGTTCCCGAACACCCATGAGGCAATTATCTCCCGTGAGGACTTCCAGAAGGTGCAGGACATCATCCAAGCGGCTTCTGAGGCTCGCCAGACGAGTATGCAGAAAACCGAGGAAATCCGGGCAACGCTCGTAAACCTTTTCGAGGGAAAAATCGTCTGCGCTGATTGCGGGAAGAAGATGTACTTCCACCGGAAACGGATCGACAAGGACAAGCGGAAGCGCTGGTATGCCTTCTATGAATGCAGTACCTCAGTAGGTCGGCGCTATGAGCATTGTACTTCCCATTATACGAGGCAGGACACGCTTGAAGCGAATGTGCTTGCAGCGATCCAGCTTCAAGTCAAGGCAGCGCTTGATTATGACAAGCTGCTGGATAAGCTCAGGGGCAGCGAGGGCGAGAAAAACATCCGAGATCAACAAAATGCCCTCATTACAAGCCTGAATCTGCGGCTCAACGGCGTTTCTAAGAAGCGGACACGCCTCTACGAGGATTATGCCGAAGGGCTTCTGGATGAAGCGGAATACTCCTTTGCCAAGAAGAGCTATGACGAACAATACGCTGACCTGTCCCGCCGTCTGGATGAGGCAGTACAGCGCCGGAGCAAGTTCGACGAAGCTATGTCGGTCGATAACAAGTGGATTACCTTGATGAAATCCGTCAGCACGGCAACGCAGCTCTCTCAGGATTTAGTAGACGAGTCTGTTGAATTGGTCAAAGTCCATGAGGGCGGCGCTGTCGAACTGGTCATGAAGTACGGTGACATCTACGAGCTGACCATTCAGAGTATCAAAGAAGTTCAGGAGGCGATGTAAATGAACAAAGACTACACAATCGGTATCTACATCCGCCTCTCTATGGCTGATGAAGATACCGGAAACGGAAGCAAGGCCGAGAGTGACAGCATCGGCAACCAGCGTATGCTCATCAACCGCTACCTTGACAACCATCCGACACTCTCCAAATATCCGAGGCTTGAGTTCGCGGATGATGGCTATACCGGGACAAATTTTCATCGTCCTCAGTTCTCGGCGATGATGGAGAAAGTCCGGCACGGGGAGATCAACCTGATCTGCGTCAAAGATTTTTCCCGCTTTTCTCGTGATTACATCGAGACGGGCAATTATCTCGAATGCACTTTCCCGTTCATGGGCGTTCGCTTTATCTCCATCAACGACGGCTATGACAGCGACGATTACAAGGGAACAACCGGTGGCCTTGAGGTTGTCATGCGCAGCATCATCTATGCCGCATACAGCAAGGATCTTTCTGTCAAAACGACAACGGCAAAAATCCAGATGATGAAGCAAGGCAAGTATGTGGGCGGCTACGCTCCTTACGGCTATGTGCTTCATCCCGAAATCCGCAACAAGCTCAAGCTTGACCCGGAGGCCGCCAAGGTCGTGCGCAGGGTCTTCGATGAAGCCCTTGAAGGCAGGAATACCTCACAGATTGCTCTCAGTCTGAACGATGATAATATCCCGACGCCCGGGCAATATTTCAAAGGCAAACATCCTGACAAGAAGAAGTATAGCCGCATGAGCGAAAAGATAAGCTGGACGGCCTCTATGGTCTACAAGATCCTGACAAGCTATGTTTACACAGGGGCAACGGTCGGCCACAAGCGAAAATCCGGCGGTGTTGGCTCACGAAAGAGCATTGCACAGGATCAGGCAGACTGGATTGTTGTTGAGGGGATGCACGAAGCCATTGTCAGCAAGGAAGAGTTCGAGCTGGCTCAGGCAGTTATCCGAGGCGGCGTAAAGAAGCCGAAACGCAATCCGCACTATTATCCGCTCAAGGGTCTTGTGTGCTGCGGCAACTGCAAGCGCACGATGACAAGACGCAAGCTAAAAGATGGGAGCGTATTTTATACTTGCCATCACTCTAACCATGACAGGGGTACAGAATGCCGTGTTGGAGAAAAGTACAGCGAGAGCCGTCTGGAAGATATTGTTTACAATGCTATTGGCGATTTCTTGGCCTTTACAGAAAAACAGGCTGTTCAGAACAGAGAAGTTGGAGACATCCGCAAAAACGCAATAAAGGACTGCGCTGCAAAACTAAAAGCCTTGCAGACACAGACGGATCAGCTCAAAAATGGAAAGCTGAGGCTTTATGAAAAATACACCTCCGGCAGCATTTCAAAAGCTGAATATCTCAAACAGAAGACAGCCTTTGACGAGAAGCTGGCCGAGAATGCGGAGGCAATCCAAAAAGCGCATGAGCGAATGCAGGAACTCGACTCTGAGTGTTCCTGTTCCGATGAGCGAGTGAATCAGGTCTGTGAACAGTACCGTAATCAGACCGCGCTTACCTTTGAACTGACACACGCTTTTATCAAGGCCATCTATGTTCACGATGCTGATAACATCGAAATCCTCTGGAAGTTCAGAGACATCTATGAAGAAACGGAGGGAAAGAAATGAATGTGGCGGTTTATCTGCGTGTAGCTACGGAAGAACAGATCAGCCGTGGCGAATCCAAAGGTCAATAGGGATGAAGCAAGCCGTTCACGGGTGGTTGTCCACCTATGAACGGCTTGTAAAATCTCAAAATTTTTTTAGTTCCTACTTGACACAAGAAGACCACTCCCGCTTGGGCCGCAACCGTCTGGTGGTGGGCATCCTGTTGGAAGAGACCTTTGCCCAGTATCATGTCCGCTACATCGCCATCAACGATGGTGTGGACACCATCAACGGCATCGACGACAGTATTGCCGTGCGGGACTTATTCAACGAGTGGCACGCACGGGATACCAGCAAGAAGGTGAAAGCGGTCATTATGGCATCGGCACGGCGGGGAGAGCGCATCGGGACCTCGGCCCCCTACGGCTATAAAAAGGACGAGGAGAACCCCAAGCACCTGGTCCCGGATGAACAGACCGCCCCAGTGGTAGCTCGTATCTTTGAGTTGTGCGCAGGAGGGCTGGGGCCGGACAAGATCGCCAGGATACTCACACAGGAACAGATCCTCACCCCCACCGCTTACGCTTACCGCACCAGAGGGGTCCGACACTCCGCCCTGAATCTGGACAGGCCCTACGCCTGGTCCGGGAGTACGGTGGCCGGTATTCTGGATCATGAGGAGTATATCGGCAACACCATTAGCTGCCGAACCTATACTCCATCTTTTAAGAGCAAAAAGAGCCTTTTGAACCCGCCGGACAAGATACTCCGCTTTGAGGGAACCCACGAGCCATTAATCGACCTGGACACTTGGGAGATCGTCCAGCGGGTACGGCAGGGCAAACGGAGGCCCACAAAGATGGGACAGCAAGATATGCTCTCCGGGCTAGTTTACTGCACGGACTGCGGCTCACGGCACTACCTTTGCCGGTGCGGGAGCTGGGACGAGAACCAATACACCTTCGTTTGCGGGAGATACCACAACCACAAGGCGGACTGTACGCCCCACACCATCAAGGCGGCGGCCCTGCGGCAGATCGTGCTCAGCGAAATCCAGCGAGTGTCTGTCGAAGCGAGGGAGCATTGGGACGAGTTGTTCCAGCGCCTCACCAGAAGCCATCAGAGCCGGGCCAAAAAGGAACTGGCCGCCAAGCAGCGGGAGCTGGACAAGGGAGAACGGCGGCTGAAAGACCTGGAAACGCTGTTCCGCCGCTCCTTTGAGGAACTTGCCCTGGGGCATCTCTCCAACGGGCAGTTTCAAATGCTGGTGCGGGGGTATGAGCAGGAAAAGGCGGAGCTGGAGGCAAAGGCGGAAACGCTCAAAGACGAGATTGCTAATCGACAGGATACGCTTCTGAACGCTGAACGCTTCCGCAAACTGGTGGACAAGTACACGGATATTACGGAGCTGACGCCGGAACTGGTGCGGGAGTTTGTTGAACGCATCGAGGTGCATGAACGCTCCGGGCGGTACAAGAAAAAGCACTACACCCAGCAGGTCGATATTTACTTCAATTTCATCGGCCAGGCATGACAAAGCGGCCCCAGGATGCCGTAACATCCTGGGGCCATGCGTAGAACCAAAAACATCCTTATCAGGGCGGACCGATTTTTCCGAGGGGTGTTTTGTCTGCAAAATGCTTAAAAACGCTCTAAAGCAAATTTGCTTCGGCATATCAGCATGCCAAAACGCCCGCGCGGCGGATTATATTTGTAATGGCACGAGAGATTTTGTTTGCCGTGGCAAGATAGATTTTTGTTTGCCGTGGCAAGATAGATTTTTTGTTTGCCGTGGCATGATAGATTTTGTTTGCCACTGAGCAGCGGTGTGTGCTATAATTGCTCTATCAAAC
>OERX01000058.1_pt1 | contig 13995 bp, 17 predicted proteins | sample 1540081 | NCBI WGS metagenome assembly OERX01 (sample SAMEA3891871, study PRJEB23780) | metagenome | biome: terrestrial biome; feature: animal house; material: Caecal content | place: Italy | collected 2015-05-05 | reverse complement strand
GGGATAAAGACTGGGCCTTATGGGCTTATGAGTCTACTCAGGCTAAAATGTAATAGAGCCCTAGTGTCTATGTCCACTAGAGCCCTATGTCTTTCCATCTCGCCAGGTCTATGATTGAGTTCCGTCGATGAATAAGTCAAAATTTTCAAAAATATTTTTTACTAAAGGGCAATAAAAGTTAATTTTTCATATTATTTAGGAATATAATATAATATAGAGATAAAATGAAGGAGGACAAAGTAATGACTGAAGCCGAAATAAGTATTAGAGAGATGGCTGAAATCATTGAAAAAAGACGGCTGGAAGCAATAGCTACTGTTGGCAGTTTGAATGAAGGAGTGGGCATGTGGTATGCAAGAGACCTTTATATGAAAGGCTATCGCAAGCAGAGCGAAGTTGTGAAAGATGAAGGAGGACAAAGTAATGACTGAAGCCGAAATAAGCAAAGAGCTGTTTGAGAAGATAATAGCAAACGACCTGCAAGGCATAACAGTTCAAAATGGTAGATTTCGACCGGTAGAAGACTGTCTAATGTCACAAAATTCAACATGGCAACTCGAGTTTCACTTAAATGTACACAAAGGTATGCGATTACTTAGAGCTTTAGTTAGAGCCGATGAGACTGCAGGCAACAAGTTGATTAAATATCACGAAAACTACGTAAGGATATATTATCCTGAAGAGTATAAAAAATATAAGGAGGGTATGTAAATATGTATAACATGGAAAATGGCAAGACCAAAGTATCAATCAATTGCGACACCGAGGCTCTATTGCAAGTAAAGCGAGTTCTTTTGGAGAAGAATATCAAACTGACTACATTCTTAGAGTCAATAATTGTAATGGCGTCGGTAAAACCTGAGCTTATCACTATAATAACACAGGAGGCATAAAATGGTACACGCAAATCCTCAAGAAACAGCTAAAGCTCTTTATGAAAAAGGTTATAGAATTCATAAGGGTAAAGGCTACAAAGACGATAAGAAACTTGACTATAATGACTATGTGAACTTGGGGACTAACGAGACTAAAAAGGCACTTGAAGAATTAACGGACTATAACGCGCCTAAGAAAAGAGACATCTACGAAGCAGTTATGGACTTACCGGTAATTAGCTATTATGGCAGATTGTATAGAGACGGAATACCAATGCACGAGATTGAAGCTTATCAACTTGTACGTGAAATGAACCCCGAATTCGATTGTACTCAAATACAACAAGTGCTTAAATTCGCAGCGATAATGAGAAGAGTAGACAGTATACCCGAATACCAATTGCCTATATGTGAACCTAAAGATAACGGCTTCCGGTTCAATAAAACAGCTTACCAGCTCATTCATTATTACTTGTTCGAAAAGAAACAAAAGTACATTATGTGCATTATGTCAGAAGGCAATATGGGTAAATCGACGTTTACGAACTTCTTGCGCCATATGTTCAAAGACGAATACTATTCAGCTGATACAAAGTCAATGAACCAATTCTCGGCGAGCTTCTACGCATCAAGTCGTTTAACAGTCTTCAGCGATTGTACTTCAGATTACATTGAGAACATGCACATATTAAAGCAGATTTCAGGTGGTGACGAAGTTCAAATTGAAGCGAAAGGACAACAAGCTATTTCAGGTAGAATTGATGCACACGTGCTCTTTATCGGTAATGAGCCTTTGAGCTATAACGTCTTAGACACAGGTGTTCAGAACCGTTTCGTTAACTTGCCTTGGGACAACGATATACCTAAAGACAAAAGAGACCCTAAATGGTTAGACTACGAATGGACTTGGGAGGAAATTGCGTTCCAAATCGAATTAGCGAGACAGGTAGAACCTTTAGACTTTGAAGCACTACAAATAGCAACAATCAAAGAGTCGTTAACACGAAAATCTGCGTTTATGTATGATGATTATGTAGTCTATACGCAGAACGAACATAAACCTTATAGCCGTGAGAACTACATGCGCTTTTGGAAACTCGTCACTAAGTACTACACGAAACAAGAATGGGACTCTAAGGTAAACGAGTATTTCAAACAAGGGAGTATGTGGGATGGTAAGGACAACAATACGCCTAGTTTACACGAAGAAACTTGAGGCGAAAATACGTAAACTAAAAGACCAAGTTTGCTATGAGAGATATGAAGGTACAGCGGCTTATATTGAAGTTGAAGTATTCGGACAGTCTCTATTGGAAGCTGGTATCAGACTCGCGAACAACTTACGGCCTAAATCTAATTATAGGTATAAGCTAATGTTGTTCAGAAGTCAAGAGGAGCTTGAAGCACATAAAGCTAATGCTCCTACAAAAGCCAAGGCATTTATCAAAAAGAACATAAAAGCACCTAAGGAGCCTTACAAAAAAGACGTACAAAGACCGATAGACTTCTTCATAACAGACTACTTTAGAGCTAACCAAATATATAAGTCACATTGGGTCGAAATAGATATGAACTCGGCTGAACCGTACTATGTAGCAGAAAAGTGTCCAGAGCTAAAAGACGAGATATATCACATGTACAATAATAGGAAAAAGAAGCCTTTGAACAAATTGATACTAAATTGCATAAACGGTAACTTGCGTAATAGCCACGTGTCCATTTATGAGTATGTAGTTAACACTTTGTACCAAAAAATGCTATGGGTAATGAAGACTTTAGAGAAGTATGGAGCTATTCCGTTCTGTATGCGTCGAGATGCTGTTATCTTCTCAGTCCCAAAGAACTTTATCATTCCGCCTGAAATTCCAGTAGGTGATAAGATTGGTGAGTTCAAAGTCAAAAGAGAATACGGCACAATTCGTACAACCGACTCAGAGTTCGTATATTACACTGATATGAAAAAAATCACAACTAAGTCACAAGGTACGGTTAATGCGAGCTACTTAGACAATTTGCAAATATGTTGTAACAAACTTGCAGGCAAAGGTCTTATAATAATGAAGACAATAACCGCTGAGAGCGGAGAGAAAATTTTAGTGGAGGAAACATGGCAAAGCAATCAAAATTAGGCGCACTGCGTCTCGAAGTATTCAAAAAAGACATGATAGAGTTAGGCTATAATCCTGACGCTTTCAGTAAGACTGCCTTACAAAAGATGGCTGATGAGACCTTCAAAGGCTATGATGGTAAGCAATTAAAGTCTTTCGGTTCTAAGTTCGTAAGAAAGAATGGCCAACTCGTCTTAGTCAAGGTCGAAGGCGAAATACGTAAGAGGCAAATGGAACAAATCAAATCGTTCCACTCAGACGCTGAATACCCTCGCACTTTTGGTCAGCAAATAGCTGATGCGAACCTTCGAGAGTTCTACGGCTTCGACATCTTTAGCTTTATTAAAGCAAACGGCATTGAAGAGTACGATATAAGCCAAGGTACGTATTTTGACCCGAAAACTGGCGAACTTAAATCATTTGGAGGTTAATATGGCAGACGTAAAATTGACACAAAACCAGAAGCAGACTTCGGCATCAAAGAATAACCAGCAAGCTGCTTATACAACAAAGGGCTTCACCGATATGATGAAGGCTCAAAGACAAAAAGCAAGAGAAAAGTCGCAGCTCAAGAAGCCTACTGGTCGTTGGTATAATGGCAACTCGCTTTTAGGCAATGACTGGGCCATGTTCTACTTCCTTATCGGTGCAGGTGACACCGGTAAGTCTTATTGGACTATGAAGCATATTCTTACCGCTAAGTACCGCGCCCCTCAGAAGTATAAGCTCTTCTGGACACGTTTGACAGATACAGCTTGTGAGAGACTTCTCTCGAATAACGCCGCGCACTTAGTTGACCCGGACCTGTATCGTAAGTTTGGCTATGAGCTTAAGCGCAAAGGCAACACTGTGTTCTACGGTCATACGGAAACTCGTATAACTAAGTCGGGCAAAGAAGAGCATAAGTTCAAGATTGAAGGCGAGCTCTGTCAAGTGCATCCTTTGTCTACGTTCTTTAACAATAAAGGCGAGGCTCTCTTTGACAACCAATACGACGGCGAGTACTACGTAATCTTAGACGAAATGAACCGTGAAGCAGGAGAAGCAAATCGCTTTAGCATTGTGGACGCTTTCGCTAACCAGCTCGAGAACTTTGTGCGTGACTCTAAGTGTCGTATTCGTGTTATCTGCATAGGTAACAATATGGAGGAGCTCTCAGACGTCTTGTCGGCATTTAACTTTATACCTAAGGCTTATGGTCGTTATAAGCTTAAGAGACGTAAAGCAATTATCGACGTTATCGAACCAAGCGAAGAGTACTTTGAAGACCGCAAACAATCGGCTGGCTATTTGCTTAACCCTAATGCTAAACGTTTCACTACAGTCAATGTGGTAGACACGTCTTTGACCGCCGACCAGCATGCAATAAGAACTCGTAAGCCTACGTATGTCTTACAGTTTAGTAAGCAACAGTCTAAGTGGTATACGTTGAACGAAGGCAATTTAATCTCTGCATACAATGGCGAGACAAAGCCTCGTATAGGCATGGCTAAGTATCTCGACGTGCCCTTTAATCTCGATTTCACTAATAGTATAATCGACCGATATAACGCTCGTCAGTTCACTTTTGACAACTATGCCACCTACATTCGTTTCACTAAGGACTTATCGCTACTAAAACGCTAATTCGCAAATACAGTAGACATCTTGGAAATAATATTCATATAATATAATATAGGGGATATTCATAAGGACGTAAGGGCCTTGTGCGATACTCACTAATATCTCATAAAATTAAGTAGCTAGGTATCCGCGGTGATGAGCCGTCTAGAACTTAACGCATGGGGACATGTGGCTATGACTAGTGAGACAATTCCTCTACTTACTAAGACCAAATCATAACCAAAAGCTACGCTTTGGCATCATGTTTATCAAAGCAAGCTTTAATAAAAGTAAAGGAGAATAAAACTATGCCCGAAATTAACGAAAACACCCCTGCACCGAACGAAGGTACTCAAGCCGCTGACGACTTCGTACAGCAAATTGAAGACCTTAAGTCCAACATGGTTCAGAAGACCGAGTATGAAAAAGTTCTTGCTGAACGCGACAGACTCAAAGAAGCAATGCTTAAAGGAGTCAAAGTAACTGAGGCTGAGCAGCCTAAGACCCTAGCTGAGGAGCGAAAGGCTTACGCTGAGGCTATAAAAGGTGGCGTCACTAACGTCCAAGGTTTTGAGGCGGCTTTGAGACTAAGAGACGCGGCTATCAGAGAGACGGGCAAAGACCCGTTTATGACGGAAGCCCTGGACCGCATCGACCCCGACTTCGGCGAACGCGTGGCTGAGGCAATGGGCGCTTTGGTCGAGCAGTCTGAAGGCAATCCGGAAATGTTCAACGCCTTGCTGTCGTCTGCTATGAGGTAAACGACAATAAAATCTTTTATGGCCAAGGAGGTAAAATATGGCTAAGTTTGCAGGTACTTTGACCGCCAACGAAATCTACACCGCATTGTACAATATGATTATCAGCCAAAGAGTGTATGACATTACTACGGCTGACCCGTCTCTTGCCAATGCGCTGAGAGTCGATGGCACCTTGTACGGAGACACCAAACTCTATACAAGTATGGACGTGGGGGAGAGCTACGATTGGCAGAACGACGCAGAAGCGGCTAATCTTCTTAAGCTCAACAGAAACAAGACCCAATACACTCAGGCTATCAAGCTTGACAAGTTCAGACAGACGAACGTCACGGTTGACAACTATCTGTCTAAGAGAGCTTGGATGGGCGAAGGCTCGTTCAACGATTTTAACGGCGTATTGCTCGCATCTCTCAGCGGCGTAAAGAGAATTTACGACAACGGCATCGTCAATACTTTCGTCGGCACTCAGGAGTCGACGGCATCTTCCGGCGTTATTGCCATTACGAAACCGACGGCGGGTACGAATGACACCGCTGAGTCTACGAACAGACTTACGGCTCAGCTCGTTGCAGAACAGTTTGCGGACCTCGCGGTAGACCTCGGCGACAACACTCGGGCTTATAACGAACTCGGCTATACGCGCTCTACGCCTATCAGCGAATGCGCAGTTGTTTGGAACGCGGCGATTTACAACAAAATTCTCAAAGTCGATTTGCCTACGATTTTCCACAAAGACGGCTTGGAGCCTAAGGCAACATTTGTTCTTCCGGCACGTTATTTCGGTAAAGTCAACGCAGCGGCAACCAACGGCAACACGGCGACTATCACGACCGCCGACGGCAGAACTGTTCCCGGTCCCGGTAAAAACGGCGCAGTTCGTTCGCTTATCGAGCAGACCATCGGCAGCATCCACTATTTCCCTGGCGACGCAATCGCCACCGGCGTTTCGGCTCCTGCGGGCACTTCGTACACTGAAGACTCTGCGAACACCATTTGCAAAATCTTCCCTCTTGAAGCAGTCCCTTTCATGAGCTCGTTCGAAACCGGCACCATGTTCAACAACCCTCGCTCCCTGACCGATACGCACTATCTCACTTGGGGGCATAATACCCTCGAGCGTATCAAGGAAAAACCTTTCGTTACTATGAAATTCGGGGCATAGTAAACAGGGAGGACCCGGCCCGTAGACATTTTCGGGCCGGGTTTTATCTCTACTCAAGCTTCGTTAATGGAGGAATTATGTTAAGAAGACGCGTTTGGCTTAATACTCCTTGGCACAACTACACTGATAAGAAAAAGCATCAGTTGACCAATAGCGAGATTAACCAGTACAAATTATACGAAGAAGACAACGTCGCGTTCAACCACGGCGATTTTGTCAATTGTGAATGTGTTACGAAGCCTAGTGTCCCGGTACTTAACAAGCAACCTAACTACATGATTGTCTATAACGGCACGACAATCGAGTCGAGGTACTACGTTCTCTCATATCAGTATATGGACGGCGAGCCCGCTGAAAACTTCGGCACTTACAGGGCTACGTTTATTCGTGACGTAGTTGTAGACTTTAAGAGGTCTTTGACTCAGCAGCTTTGCCGTATTCGTCGCGGCTCTTTGCCTACAAATCAATTCAGTCCTATTCTCGTACAGCCTGAGGGTATAAACGTTAACCAAATCAAGAAGAACCAAATCGACATTAAGTCTTGGGACGGCGATGCTCAATGGCTTACGATTTTCTACGACCAAACAGTATCAGCTGACAAAAGAAAAATTACTTTCGACTGGTCTGGCGATGTGCACCCTGACTACCAGTTCACTACAATGCAGTCTGACTTCACTGCTAAAGGCTATCAGTTGACGAGTTCAGGAATGAGCTCTACAGACTATAAGAGACGTTGGTCTGCATATATTATAAAAGTTAAATCGCCTATGGACTACGCGGGCTCTTCGCAAATTATCGAAGTCAAGATTTACGCAACAGGTTCCTTTACGGCTACAGACATAAGTTCAAAACCGACTAACTCGTCTAGGTTAGCAACAGAGAACTTGAACAATGCAAGTTGGTCTCAAATACAAGACGTCGTTACATTGCTCAATGGCACTTATAACTACGATAACACAAACAAGATTACACCTTTGAAGAACAAGTATGACCAGCAACTTATTCAAAATGGTTCTACGATAAGCAGAGCTGTTGTAACGAATGGTACGAGACAACCTGGTTTTACAAGTAATCCGGACACGACTATTAACAACAGCATTGCAAGAGCTCTTGGTCAAATAGCAGGTGGCTATAACTCGCAGATTGGGCAAGACGTCGATAGTTCAAATACTACGTGGAAAGTTGCTATAAGTGGTGGTGCTTCTATAAGTCTTGAATATGATACGTTCGCTGTACAGTTCACGACTATTCCCACTACCGGTGAGCTCATTCTTCCTGGTAACTTTAAGCTCGACGACATTAACCTCGGCTGCGTAACTATTCCTTTTGGCAACAACGTCAAGTTGGTAAACGGCTCTACTACCTACGAACTTGACCCTGCATCTATAAAATCGATTGCGACGTCTGGCTGGACTGCAACAGGTTCACTTATCAAGGACATACAGATTTTGCCGTATTGTCCTATGGCTCAGTTGAACTCTGAGAAAGCAACAGCGGCTTCAAGCAATACAATCAACATAAGCAATCAGCTTAACGACTATAAAGTACCAATGACAGTGCTCTCAAGCGGCGCGGCTATCTATTACGCGCTCGTTGTAACTCAGTCCTCTCTTGACTATAGGTTCCCTTTGAATTTGACTATAAGTGACAATTTGAAGATTGAGTCTATGAGCAAGAAGTACAGACTCATGAGCCATAACCACAAGCAGGGCTTTGACTTCAACTTGGCTTTGAATAATGGCGTACAGTACATGTCTATGTCTTATACGCTTAAGCCCTACGACACTATCTTCCGTATTTGTCCTGTGTTCAACCAAGACTCGTTGTACGGCGGTAATTACAAAGATGCTCGCGGACTTATTTGGCAAGGTGGCTTTTCACTTTCTCAGATAACAGATGCTTGGGTCGAGTACAAGTTGCAAAACAGTACTTACGAGTCAGTATTCGACCGCGACATCAAGAGTCTTGAAATCAGCCAAGAGACAGCACGACTCAAAGAGAGCTTAAACTATCAGACCGCATACCAAAATGCTCAAACTAATATTGAGGCTATTAAGAATAAAGCGGCACTCGCTGGCGGTATGGGTATAGGCTCAGCTATAGTTGGAGCTACGACAGGTAATGCACTGGCTGTTACGGGTGCAACAGGCGCTTTAATAAGTGGACTAAATTCGGCTATAGGTATAGGTGCTCAAGAAGAAACTGCTGAACGTAACTTGGCTGCTGCTAAAGAGAGTCAAAGACTTAACGATACGTTAAGGGCTGAGGCGATAGATTACAAAAAGGACATTTGGTACTTGAGTAACATGGCTATCCAAGCGAGGCCGTCTACAATAGCGTCGAACTCTGAGTACACTCATATCAACAACAGCAAAGCGTATATTGAAGTATACGACTGTAGCGAAGTTGAAAAAGACTACTTGCGAAAGTATCTCCAATACAACGGAATGAAAATTGACCAAATAGGTCTTTTGAAAAACTACCTTATCGGTGATAATTGCTATATCGAGGCTACACCCTTATTCCTTGAAGGACTTATGCCCGTTATAAGTAACGCAATCAACGCAGAATTGTCTGCAGGAATGTATGTACAGGAGGGATTGTTCAATGAGTGATTACGTAGACAACCTTGGCCTAGACATAAGTCAGGAAAGAGCTAAAAAGGCACTCAATATACATCCGGCGACTAAAACAAACGGAATAAACTATGCGGCGCTCGTTAACGCAAGAGCTAAAGAGCGCTTGGCTAAAATGAAAAAGAGCCTAACGCTCACTGACGCAATTCAGGCTAAGAACCGTTACAAATGGGGTAAGTTGCCTATAGGTCTTAGGGGTATGTTGCTCGAGAGAGTTTTTTATCATCGTGGCCAAGGGATGTGGTGGTACGACGAGACTCTTGACCAACACTTCTTCTTGCCTTATGCACTTACGAGTGAGGGCGAAAACTCTATTGACTTCTACGGTCAATATCAGCTTGTCAAGCCTTATCCCTTTAACGGCAAGGCTGAGAGCAACAAGAAGTCTGACGGCAAAAGAACTACTCAGGAGATTTACTTAGGCTCGATTACTCGTGTACCTGTGTACGATATTGACGAGCTCGAAGCATATATCGCAAAGCACGGCGAAGAGTGGTGCAGAACGCATCTTTGTGTAATCGGCCGTGACTATACGAACATGACGTCTGAGTGGAATGAGCCTCGAGCAAACTTGCAACAGGTCTTCATTGAGTCTCAGGCCGAGATACTTCCTATGATGCGTACGGCTATCTTGAAAGCTTGTATGCCTAAGCTCGTTAAGGTCGCAGACGAAGGTGTCTATGACTCTGTTATTGCAGAGTTGCAGTCGGTTGAAGACAGCATCTTGGCCGGTAAGACTATGATACCTGTCACCTCATTCCAAGACCTTCAAGAGCTTGAGGACAAGAGCTCTCCGGCAATAGTCGAAACTATGCTCAGAGTCTGGGAGTCTTATGACAATATTCGTAAGAGCAACTTGGGTATCTGCAACGACGGCGCATTTAAGAAAGCGAGCCAAATACTTCAGGACGAACAGGACGAAAACAAAGTGCGTACTGACATGATACTTGAAGATGGCTTGACTAACAGAAAGGACCTCGCTGAAATGGTCAACAGACTCTTTGGTCTTTCAGTGACCGTTGAGATGAGCGACTCTATGAATAAAGACAAGGAGGTAGAAGAGGATGGACGACCTGATGACAAAGACGTACCTGACCAGGACGTACAGTGACATCTATCCTGAGCTCAGTTTTTTCCAAACAGACTATAACAAGTTTTGTAAACTGGAGCTTAGCGAAGAAGAGCAAGAAGAGCTTTGGCTGCTTATCATGAGTAAGTACGGTGACAGTCATGTAAGGTACACGAACGAGACCTTGTTTGCTCTAAGACTCTTCAAAGAAGTAAACTGCTATTGGCCTATGGTCCAAGCTATTCGCAGAGACCAAAAGAGGCTAAGAGAGGCTACCAATGAAGAGTTCCAGAAAGCTGGTCAAATGGTCACCAACGCTGGTGCTCACAATACCAGCGACATTCAGACAGATGCTGACTCAGGTGCCGTTCAGCTTAATGCACAAAACGTAACGAATACGAAGCGCAACGAGCTCGGTGTTCTCATTGACAGACAGCTAGCATACAAAGCAGACGAAGAGGACCGCTTCCTCGACGGACTTAAACCACTTTTCATTCAAATCTTGCAGGCACAAAGAGACCTGCTCTATGTAACGGAGGTAGAAGACAATGACGCTTGAACAAATCTTGGCACTTGTTACGCCGCTTGTTAGTGGTGTATCCGGTATCACACTGGCCTTGGCTGTTTTCGTAAGTAGGATTAAGAAGCTTGTGCGCATAGTCAAAAAGCAGAAGCTCGACAACGAAGAGATTGCCGCAGAATTGCAGAATACTCGTCAACAGCTCTCTGACTTAAATGCCAAAATCAACTATTTGGTAGAGGAGGAAAGGAAGCATGACAGAAAACAAAAAGGCTAAGAAAATCTATATATCTATGGTAGTCTTAGGCTACATTCTTATGTTGGTTCCTGTAATCACATACAATGCTGTCAACTATCATATATTTGAGCAAGTCTCGGCAACGAAGATGACCTTTACCTTCCTGATTGCTATGACTATGATTGCAATTGCTCTTTTGACTAAAATGAAACAAAGAGCTGGATGGTACATGCTACTTGTCGGTATCATCCTTGCGGTTATAGGTGAAGTAAGTACACAGATAGGTTATTCGCTACTTATGATAGGCGGCTCTATGACCTTGGACAACTTGGTATTAAAGAAAATAGCACTACACTTCAAGGAGGTATGGTATGAGTCCATCGGAAAACAAGTCATCCACACAAGAAACTTTGACGTATGAAGTGCCTAAACGTAAGCCTTCATTCTTTGAAACAAAAGTACTACCGATACTAAAGTATGTAGGTTTTATTGGGACCGGTATCCTCATAATTGCCTATATCGTAGTAATCGTGGTCTTGATACAAGGCTTCAAAGTACAGGCGAACCTAAACACTACAGTCTTTGCACTTGTCAATGGTGTAATTGGTTTCTTTATACTCCAGTTCCTTAAAGTACAAGGTGAGACCTTTGCTCGAAATCTACCGGAGAATAAAGCTATCATAGAAGCTTACTACAAGACTAAGACTAAAGACAAAAAGACAGTAAGCATGAAGAGCTATTGGATAAAAAGTACCATCAAAGACATCGTCTTTAAGGCAGGTGGCGTGATGTTCAGCACATTCGGAGTTATCTATATCGTCATTCAAGGAAGTAATGACTACAATCTGTTGCTTTTGGCGATTGTGAATATATTGCTCTTCCTGTGCTTTGGACTATTGGCCCTCAGCAATGCCTATAACTTCTTTAATAACAGGCACGTGCCGTATATGGTCGAAAAACTAAACGAAGTCGCAGCTAAGCCGACTCTGAGTCAAAAAGACTTATATTTAGCCTTAGCAAATTTGGAGGTGAATACGTATGTTCAAGTACAAAAACAAAGAGTACAGGAACCTGACAGAACAGGTAAGTAAGAACGAGTTCGACATACTTCGTTTGCTCGAAGGCGATGCGACTCTTGCACAATTCGGTCTTAAGGTTGTTAACCTCTCTTCGACCGCGCCTATTGCCAAACCTGACCCTATCGAAGGTGACGAACACGTCTTCGGCTATGCGTGGCTTGTAGGCTCTGACCCTAGTTACCAAATGTACGTTTGGACTCGTACCGAACGTAATCTCGATGGCGAATGGGTCAATATCGGTCAATTCCCTATGCCTGGGCCTCAAGGAGCTCCTGGTTCTCAAGGCCCTAAAGGCGAGACTGGTGCGCAAGGCCCTCAAGGCGTAAGAGGTTCACTTTGGTCATATGTAGATAAGGTACTTCCTGTAAACGCAAATACCGGTGACTTTTGTATGACCTCAGACTTTAACATTTATGTCTATTCAGGCACGACATGGGTTTATGTAGGTAATCCCAAAGGTCCTAAAGGCGACCCTGGCCAAGCCGGTCAAGATGGTGCTACTCCTCAAATTGTCGGTGGCTACTGGTACATTAACGGACAGAACACCGGCGTAATTGCCGAAGGTAAAGATGGCTCGAGTATCAATATACAAGATGGCGTTTATACTGTAAATACTCTTCCGAACTTCAGCATAACTCAGACAAACGACGCCTATATAGTGCGAGACGATGCAGGTAAATACAGCCTTTATATACACGCTTATGGCGGCGTCACTTGGACAATTGTTAACGACTGGAGTGGTATTCCTGGTCCGGCTGGTCCTCAAGGAGCCGCTGGAGCGACCGGTCCTCAAGGTCCTCAAGGCGAACAAGGTCCTGCTGGTCAAGATGGTGTAAGTGTAACTAATGTCCAATTTACGTCTCAAGGTTCTAACGACCAAGGCACGTTATATAAAGTGACTACAACTTTGAGTAACGAACAAACAATAGAGAGCGGAGAGATACTTGCTCCTATCGGTCCTCAAGGTCCTAAAGGTGAACAAGGCGAACAAGGCCCTAAAGGCGATACTGGTGCGCAAGGCCCTCAAGGCCCCGAAGGTCCTAAAGGAGCGGACGGACAGAGTATATCGGTTTTTAGGTTTGGAGGCACTGAAAACCCTGTGACCTCCGTAATAACGAACAGGTTCACGAACGACGGTCTTGTGAACACGTCCACCGGGTATTCGTCTGTCAAATGTAATTCGGCCGATGCTGAGCAGTCTCATGGACGTGCTGCACAGTTTACGTTTAGTAAGAGCTTAGTGCTTACTACACAACGTACTCTTAATGTTGTAGTAGCAGCAAGTGTGTGCGGAAGGGCAGCGGAAGTGATAATATTTAACGAAAAGAACAGAAGAACCGAAATCTTTGAGTCACCTTATGACAAAGCTCTCGAGTTCGCACAAAAGACAATCACATTGCCGGCAGGTACTTATAATAAAATACAGGTAAGTGCGTCATCTTTATCAGATATCGACCCGGCCAACCGTAGGAATGAAATAGGTATAACCATGATGGTTTGGTACTTACCATAAGGAGGTAAAGAATGAAAAGCAACAGATTTAATACTCCGGCAACTAAGTCTGCAGTCTCTTCGGAGGCTGTGGACGAAAGCTCGGTAACGTTCGACGGAACTCAATCATAGACCTGGCGAGACGGAAAGACATAGGGCTCTAGTGGACATAAACACTAGGGCTCTATTACATTTTAGCCTGAGTAGACCCCGGCCTTTAGTGACAGGATGTTTGGGTTGTCTGTGAGCCTGATAAAACCTCCCTCCTCCCCTCCTCTCCTATTACCTTTCGTCTTTGTGTCTCTACTACCCTCATAGCCCTACTAGACCTCAGTCTCTATCCCTACTAGCCCCTCACTGATAAAACACCCTCCATCCCTACTACCCTCATAGCCTTTTATCCCTACTACCCTCATAGCCTTTTATCCCTACTACCCTCATAGCCTTTTATCCC
>OERX01000057.1_pt1 | contig 14039 bp, 10 predicted proteins | sample 1540081 | NCBI WGS metagenome assembly OERX01 (sample SAMEA3891871, study PRJEB23780) | metagenome | biome: terrestrial biome; feature: animal house; material: Caecal content | place: Italy | collected 2015-05-05 | reverse complement strand
GGATGTCTACACGCAGATCCTCGCCATCTCCACCATTGCGGCCATCGTGACCGCCTCGGTGGCGCTTCTGCTTATGAACTTTTCGCGCTCCGGCCGGACAGTCGATGAGAGCCGGGCGTGGCTGAAGCGCATCTGCATTACCTGGGCCGTCCTCAATGGTCTCGGATTCATCATGGCTTATGTGACGCCTCTGTTCTCTGGTGGTCAGTGGACAGGCTGATGGCCGCCGCAATATACCCACTGGAAGGAGGCGTAAGCTATGGGTATCCTGGATGGCATCGTTGAATGGATCGCGGAGCAGGTAATGGCCGGCCTTGACCTGGTGACCACTTCGGTTTTGGGCGCTCTGGGCTGTGACATGGCTGTTTTTCTGCGGTACTTTCCCGCTGCCGAAACGATGTATAGCGTCTTTGTGGCGCTGGCTGTCGGCATTATCCTGCTGAATTGGGTCTGGCAGCTGTTCAAAAACTTCGGCCTGGGTGCAGGAATCGAGGCGGAAGATCCGGTCAAGTTGAGCATCCGGTCGGTCATTTTCATCCTGCTGGCGCTCTTTTCCGATGAAATCGTCAACATCGTCCTGACCATCGGCGGCACGCCGTACCGCTGGATCATGGATTCGGAGCTGCCGCCCCTCAGCTTTGCCGATTTTAACTCGGTCATGCTGGTGATTATCGGCGTTTGCGCCAATGGCGCTGTGGCGCTGATCACTTTGATCCTCGTCATCATCCTGGCCTGGAACTATCTGAAATTGCTGCTGGAGGCGGCGGAACGGTATGTTCTGCTGGGCGTGCTGGTCTATACGGCGCCGGTCGCTTTTTCGATGGGCGCAAGCCAGACCACATCGAACATTTGGAAATCCTGGTGCCGGATGCTGGGCGGGCAGATTTTTCTGCTGATTATGAACGCCTGGTGCCTGCGCCTGTTCACGAGCATGGTTGGCTCTTTTATTGCCAATCCGCTCTCTTTGTAAGGAGGGGCGCTTTGAAAAGATTCAAGAAAATTTTGTTCCTCGCGCTGATGGTTGCAGCCCTATCCTGCCTGTTCTGCCAGCCGGCCTTTGCCATCTCTGAGGAAGAAGTGCAAGCCCAGGTGGACGCTGTGGGCAAGGAGGCGGTTTCCGGCAATGTCCTGATCTGGTTCATGTGCGCGATAGGCTTTCTGAAAGTCTCGCAAAAGATTGACTCATTCATGGCAAGCCTGGGCGTCAATGTGGGCCACACCGGCGGCAGTATGCTGGCCGAGGCCATGATTGCGGCCAAGGGCATCGGCGGCTTTAAGAACTTTTCCAGCCATCACTTTGGCGGCGGACGCAGCAGCAACTCCACCCATGTCAATGCCAATGGCGGCGGTGGAAAAAGCGGTGCCGCCGGATTCGGCGCAGGCTTTGCCAGCGGCGGTCTGGCCGGCGTGATTAAGCGGAATGTCACGAACAATGCCGTCAAAACGGCCACAACGCCCTCGGATGCCAAGCCTTCCGGCCTCGGCGGTCTTGTGGGCGGTGCTGCAGGCGGTGTTGGCGGCCACATTTATTCTTCCTCAGTGAGCAAGGGCGGCAATTTTGCAAATAATGTCATCGGTTCCGTGGCTACCGGGAACATCACTCAAATGGGCTCGATCACCGGTGAGAAGGCGGTTGAAGCCCTGCACTCCTATATGGGCCACACGGCACTTGGGCCTGGGGCAGAGAATATCCCCACCTACCAGAATGTCGAAATCGGCGGCGGCCGTATCACCGGCACGGAGGTCACGCCGGAACACCCGGAGGGCATTGCCTTCGGTATGTACCATGCAGACCAGTATGTTGCGCCGGAGGGCCAGTACACGACAGTTCACGCCGCAGACGGCACTGCCTGGTATAAGCAGTATGCGGTAGACGCGGTGGACAAGACGCCCTACATGGCTCCGGACGGCTCGATTGCCTATAACGAGTCCATTGTGAAGAAGCTGCCGCCCACCCCCAAACGAAAGGATAAGATCTGATGGCTGAAGAACGCAAGGACAGCTTTGCTGAAACGGTAGACACTGCGGCCTCCGCAGCGCACACGGTCAAGGGCGCCATCAAGGCCGGCAAGGCGATTTCCGGTGCTGCCAAGGGCGCTGCCGCCGGCGGTCCCTATGGGGCTGTGGCCGGGGCAGTCTGGGCCGGACGCAAGCATATCGGCAAGATCATTGCCGTTATTGTCATTTTGCTTCTGTTGCCGGTCCTGTTTGTTTTGATGCTGCCCGGGCTGATTTTCGGCGGTTTGATCAATGCTTTTTCGCCGGCAGACACGGAGCAGCCTGTCCTCAACAGCGAAACTGCAATCGTGGAGAACGCCAACGACATCACTTTTACCATCAACTCCATCTTGGGTGAGGCGCTGGACGATGTGATGGCCCGCATTGAAGCGGACTTTGCTTCTTCCGGCGCTGACCAGATGGAGATTAAAAATCCCTATTCCTCCGGCCCTGTCTACAACGCCAACCTCATCATCTCGCAGTATTGCGCTGCCCGGGATGAAGACTTTGAGAGCATATCACTGGATGACCTGGCCGCTGTCCTGCGTGAGAACAAAGAGAATCTGTACTCCTATACCAGCGCGCGGGAGAGTCGTGAGGTCACATCGGAAGACCCGGAGACCGGGGAGGAAACCACAACCACCGAGATCTGGATGGTCTACACCATCCGCTACAACGGCGAGTCTTACCTTGCTGACCATGTTTTTGCGCTTACGGATGAGCAGAAAGAGCTTGCCTCTGATTATGCCTCAAACCTGAGCATGTTCCTGGGGGACGGCCTGCTGCAGAACCTGACAGAATGGACCGGAAACAGCATTCCCTCCCTGGGCGATGTGACCTTTACAGACGGTGTGACGCCGGTGGTCTATTTCAATCAGCTCGACGAGCGTTATGCCGGCCAGCCCTACGGCACCGATAATATCGGCGGCTATGGGTGCGGCCCTACCGCCATGTCCATTGTGGTGTCCTCCCTCACGGACGAAACTGTGGACCCGGTGGCGATGGCCCAGTGGTCCTACGAAAACGGCTACTGGTGCAAGAGCAGCGGCTCCTATCACGCATTGATCCCCGCCGCCGCTGAAGCATGGGGCCTGCCGGTATCCGGCTGTACGACTTCCGAGCCCCAGCGGATATTGGACGCCCTGGCTGAAGGAAAGCTGGTGGTGGCCATTATGGCAGAGGGCCATTTTACTTCATCCGGGCATTTTATCGTTCTCCGTGGTGTGAAAGACGGTCAGATTATGGTGGCGGACCCGGCCAGCTATAAGCGCAGCGAACAGCTCTGGGATCTGTCCATCATCCTAAATGAAGCAAGCCGCCGTGCGGGAGCGGGCGGTCCTTTCTGGATCATTGGCTGACCTGCCCCCTCGGCTGCGGAAACGAGGTAATACATGAGCAACAAAAACGACCATGATACTTATATCATACCGCCGAATTTCATAGAAACAGGCACCTTTTTCGGCGGTATGTTCCGTGCACGGAATGTAATCGAGGCCGGCATCCTGGTGTTTGCCATCGGGGCGCCGGTTTTTCTGTTCCTTCCGTTTGGGCTGACCACCCGCATCATCATTTTGTGCCTGACCGCTCTTCCGGTAGGGCTGGTCGCTTTGATCGGCATATCCGGTGAGAGCCTTTCGCAGTTCCTGGTCATCTTTTTGAAGTACCTGCGGAACCGCCGCGTTGTCGGCGGTGACGGTGAACAGCCGGAGGAAAAGACAGCCCCCTCCAAATCGACCGGCAAGCATCTCAAGCAGCGGCCTCCCAAGGAGAAAAAGCCCAAGGCTCCGAAGCGCCGGCGGTCTGGCGAGGCAGATTTCCCGGCTGAATTCGATGAAGTGCGCAGCTATGAGATCCGTGAAAAGCTGCGGCCCAAGAAAAATGCCAAAAAGGAGCGTCCTGCCAAGGCTAATAAGGCGAAAAAGAAAGCAAAGAAGCGCCCTGAAAAGGGGCGCCTGCCTAAACGCCCTGCCCATGTCAAGGAGCAGAAGCCCGCCTGCCTCAATCCGGTGGCGGATTATCTGCCCATTGAGAAGGTGGAGAACGGCATTATCTATACCAAAGACCATCGGTTTGTCAAGGTGGTCGAGGTTGTCCCTATCAACTTTATGCTGCGGAGCGCCCGGGAGCAGAGGAATATTATCTACTCCTTCGTTTCGTACTTGAAAATCTCGCCCGTCAAGCTGCAAATCAAGGTCCTGACCCGCCGTGCGGACATCAACCGCCACTTGGACACGGTGCGCCGGGAGATGGCCCATGAGGAAAACGAGCAGTGCCGCTTGATGCAGGAGGATTACCTGAACTTTGTGCAGCAGGTCGGTTCCCGTGAAGCTGTGACTCGGCGGTTCTTCCTGATTTTTGAGTATGAGCCCTGGGCCAATACCCGGCGGTCAGAGCAGGAAGATGAAGCGATCCAGTCCCTCCAGAGCGCCGTCCATACGGCCTCCAACTACCTGCGCCAGTGTGGGAACGAGGTCATCGTCCCCGAAAACGAGGACGAATTTACCGTTGATGTCCTCTATAATCTGCTGTGCAGGAACGAGAGCGCCGTCAAGCCGCTGTCGGTGCGGGCGCAGGAGGTGGTGGCGCAGTATATGGAGCATGGCCGGGAAAGTGAGATCGACCATATCCCGGCGGCGGAGTTTGCCGCCCCCCGAAGCATTGATTTTTCCCACGGGCGCTATATCTGTATTGACGGCTTGTACTATGCCTATCTGCTGATCCCCTCGGACGGGTACAAAACGCAGGTGCCGGCGGGCTGGCTGAGCCTGATCGTCAATGCCGGTGACGGCATCGACATGGATATGTTCCTCGCCCGCCAGCCCAAAGAGCGCATCATCCAGCGGGTGGGCCAGCAGCTCCGTATCAACCGCTCTAAAATCAAAGACGCCAGCGACACAAACACCGATTTTGACGACATCGACGGCGCCATCCGGAGCGGATATTTCTTAAAGGAGGGTCTTGCCAACAACGAAGATTTTTATTACCTGAACCTGCTGATTACTGTGACAGCCCCCTCTGTGGAGGATTTGGAGTGGAAAGTCAGCGAAATGAAAAAGCTCCTGCTTTCGCAGGATATGAATGTCAGCGCCTGCCACTTCCGTGAAGAGCAGGCGTTTCTTTCTGCCCTCCCGCTGGTCTCTATGGAGAAAGGGCTTTATGAGCGCGGCAAGCGCAACCTGCTGACGGGCGGCGCGGCCAGCTGCTATCCCTTCACCTCGTTTGAGATGTGCGATGACAATGGAGTTATGCTTGGGGTCAACCGGTATAACAGTTCGCTTGTGGTGCTGGACCTGTTTGACACAGCCACGTACAAAAACGCAAACATGGTGATCCTTGGGACCAGCGGTGCCGGAAAGACTTTTACCATGCAGCTGTTAGCGCTACGGATGCGACGAAAGGGGATTCCTGTTTTTATCATTGCCCCGTTGAAGGGACATGAGTTCCGACGGGCCTGCGCCAATGTGGGCGGTGAATTTATCCAGATCTCCCCGGCCAGCCCGCACTGCATCAATGTCATGGAGATCCGCAAGGTGGATCGGTCGGTCAACGAAATGCTGGACGGCCCCGGTATCCAACTCTCGGAACTGGCGGCGAAGATCCAGCAGCTGCACATTTTCTTCAGCTTGCTCATTCCCGATATGAGCCATGAGGAGCGGCAGCTTCTGGATGAGGCGCTGATCCGCACCTACAACGCCAAAGGCATTACCCATGACAACGCCTCTCTGGAAGACCCGGCCAATCCGGGCCACTACCGGGAGATGCCGGTGCTGGGCGACTTGTATGAGATTTTGAAGGCCGCCCCGGAAACCACCCGCATGGCCCATATCCTTAACCGCCTGGTGAACGGTTCCGCCAGCACCTTTAACAAGCAGACCAATGTGCGGCTGGATAACAAATACACCGTACTGGACATTTCCTCCCTCACCGGCGACTTGCTGACTGTGGGGATGTTTGTCGTGCTCGACTTTGTGTGGGACCGCGCCAAAGCTGACCGCACCGAGGAAAAAGCCATTTTTATCGACGAGTGCTGGCAGCTTCTTTCCGGCGCCGGCGCCACGGGCACCCGGCTGGCCGGCGATTTCGTACTGGAAATTTTCAAAACCATCCGCGGCTATGGCGGTTCAGCGGTCTGCGCCAGCCAGGACCTGAACGACTTTTTCAATCTGGACGAGGGCCGTTTTGGGAAAGGCATCATCAACAACAGCAAGACCAAGATCATCCTCAATCTGGAGGATGACGAGGCAGAACGGGTCCAGGAGACCCTGCACCTGTCCGACGCGGAAACGATGGAGGTCACCCACTTTGAACGCGGCAACGGCTTGATTTCCACCAATAACAACAACATCATGGTGGAGTTTAAGGCCAGCCCGCTGGAAAAGGACCTGATTACCACCGACCGCCGCGAGCTGCGTGAAATTTTGGAGCGCAAACGCCGCGAGCAGGAATCTGCGTAGGTTCAAATGATATATATGCGAGGTGAATCCCATGTTTTGATGTACCGCGCTGGGTGTGCGTCTATATGACGCCTTCCATGAAGAAAAGCACCGGTTTGACGCCCAGATGGCGTCTTTCCGGCGTTCCAATATCCGACAAGGCGTTCCGATGACGCCTTGATGACGCCATTTGATAAAGGAGGTGAGCCCCCATGAAGACCAGGGCTGAAATCTATGGAAATGAGGCTGCGGACTTGCTGCGGACGGTCACAATGTACCCTGGCCTCAGTGAACAGCAGCTTCTTTGTTTTCACCCTGGCAAAGAAGATACGGCAAAGGCCCTGCTCTCCCACCTGGAGAGGCAGGGCCGTATTTTTCAAACAGAGAGCGGCGGCTATTTCCCGGCCGGCCAGCCGGCAAAACTTGACCGGGCGCTTGTCCGGGCAGTGTGGGTCCTGCTGGACTTCATTCAGCGGGCCGATTACCATGCTCCCGCTGATTTTCCTGTCAAGCTCGTTTTCTTTGCCGATGGCGAACTCTACGAGGTGGCCTGCGTTGAGGACGGGCAGGAGGCGCTTGTCTGCCATGCCCTGCGGGGCAATAAGGGCGGCAGCCGCCGCATTATTCTGGTCGATTCACCGGCGCAGATCGCCAAAATCGACTGTCCCGGCATTTCCGGGTTCTGCACCGTAGAGGAAAACGGCCAGACACACTATTTCAAGAAAGCAGGAGGCACATGATTGGACCGAAAACTTATATCCCGCCGGATCGGGAGCATTCTTGACGATATATCCCGGCTGAGCAACGCGCTGTATGCGATGGACACCACAGACATCCAGCGTTACCCTGATAACTATGAGACTCTTTCCACCGATGCCGCGCTGCGGGCAGAGCGTATTGCCTGCCGGCTGCGGCATCTGATTTATTCCAGCACGACGATCCGCAAGGGCGATTACCTTAAATCCGCCAGTGTGATGCACGGCATCACCATCACCTATGAGAACGAGGTGCTTGCGGTGACGCTGCCCAGCCTTCTGCCAAAGCGCAGGCAGCGGCAGAGCGCCGAGTTTCTGCTGGACCCCCTCTATTTTGCCCTGGAGCAGTACGCCAAAGAGAACACTTTGCCCCACTACCGGGAATGTGTTGTCTGCTTCGCCCAGGTGTATGACCAGGCGCTCCCCACCAGGCGGGTGCGCGACTATGACAACCTGGAGGAAAAGCAGATTTTAGATCTGCTGTCCTCTTTTGTTATGGCTGATGATACCGGGCTGTTGTGCGATGCCTATAACACCGCCGAGCTGGGCGAGCAGGACTGCACGATGATTTTCGTCATGGAGAAGCACCGCTTTCCCGGGTGGCTTGCAGAGCATAAATCAAGCCTGAAATCCATCTCGGATTTTTGAGCATTTTGGGCCCCTTGCGGCCCGACATCCCGCGAAGCCGCCGAAAGCCCCGGATTTTCGGGCTTGCGGCCACTTGGGAGAAGCTTTATTTTACCGAAGTTCTCAGTCATTACGGTAAAAATCCAGCACCGACAAAGGAGGTGATCCCTTGGGAAAAGCAGCCGCACTTTTCCACAGCCGGATACGCTCCCGTTCCGGCTTTTATCGCTGACCGCCATCTCTGGAGAGTTCCCAACCAGCCAGCTGAACCGTCTCCCGGCCAGCCCCTACTATTTGGAGGCGGTCGTGACCTCGCTCAAAAAGAGCGGGCTGCTGCGGACCTACTACCGCGACAGGCTCCGGGGCTATCGGCTGGGGGCAAAGGCCAAGGCCGCCCTGCTGGACGGCTGGCCGGAGCGTTTCTCTCCCTACCTGACCGGCGACACCGACACCAACCGCCTCAAGAGCGAGGTGAACCGGCGGCTCCGGCTCCACCGCCTTGCGGAAACCTATGTCACAATGGACAATGCGGGGATCGGGCTCTTTCAGGATGAAAAGCCGAAGGTTTTTTCGCCGCAGGGCTATCACGGCGAAGCCATCGAGTATCCCGCCTTTTACAGTTCCCGTGAAGTCAAGGAAATGGGGATCGACACCACGCAGGTGCGAAGTTCCCGGTTCGCAGGGGTGCTTCTGGCGCCCACCGGCATTTTTGTCACCTACAACAGCGGCACAGCCCTGATGAAATGGCGCTGCAAGTCTGAGATGCGGGTAAAGGCGCTGATGTGGAGCGTCCTGTGCCAGCAGCGTTTGGCCGGGCAGTACCGCGCCGAAGATGTGCATGGGCTGGTGCTGGGCGACAGCATGGAACTGGCCTACCAGATGCTCACCAGCACCGGCGGGGCCAAGCACGACTATTTCATGCTGGACGGCAGCTACGACCATTTTTATTTTCTCACAAATAACCACCAGGGGGAGGTGATCCTTGCTTTACTGTGTGATCCCTTGAAAACCGCAGAGCTTAACCGCATTCTGTCCCAGGGCTTGATTACCGGAAATGCCGGAAGGGCCATAGAGCAGGATGCCGCGGAGCAGGACGGAACGCCGGTGCTGTTCGGCTACTCCTGCGACTTGCCCCGGATCGCACGCTTTAACACCTCCCTCGACCTGATGGAGCGCCCCGGCACACTGATCTGTTTTGACTTCCAGGCAGATGTGCTGCGCCGCTACTGCGGCGGCCGGGTCCGCTTTCAAACCATTGATTTCACAAAATTCGAGGGGAGGTTGTTCCCATAGATAAGAAGAAACTCATTGCAGGCCTGATCGCTGCGCCGTTCGCCATCCTTGCGATCCTTTACGCAGGCGGCTTTCTGGGGCAGATATTGGGCAACTACGCGGCATGGAAACAGGGCGGCGGCATCCCCGGAGACGGCACATCTCCGGCGGCAGCGTCGCCCAATTTTTTTACCTGCCTGACCTCTGTTCTCCATCCGCCCTATGGGGTGTACGGGGTGCTGATCTGCATTGGCCTGCTGGCGATCCTGCTGCTCATGGTCATGCGGATGGGCTACAGTGATACCGGCGAGTATGACACAGACCGGAACTTTGTCTATTCGGCCAAGGGCACCTACGGCACCTCCGGCTGGATGGGCCGCAAGGAAATGAAGGGTGTGCTGGATCTGGTGCCGGACCTGCGCAAACACAAGGGTATTGTACTGGGGATGCTGGACGGGAAAGCCGTCTGTATTCCCGAGAATCCCCGCATCAACGGCAACCTGGCCGTGTACGGCTCGTCAGGCAGCATGAAGACCCGCTCATTTTGTATGAACCGCATCCTTCAGGCGGTGATCCGTGGGGAATCGCTGATCATTTCAGATCCGAAAAGCGAACTCTATGAAAAATCCAGCGAATACCTGCGGGAGCAGGGCTATTGCGTCAAGGTTTTCAACTTGGTGCTGCCGGAAAACTCAGACAGCTGGAACTGCCTTTCCGAAGTGGAAGGGCAGGAACTGATGGCGCAGCTTTTTGTGGATGTCATTATCAAGAACACCAACAGCACCGGCAAGGGCGACCACTTCTGGGACTCCTGTGAGATGAACCTGCTGAAAGCCCTTGTCCTCTATGTGGACCAGAGCTATGCCAAAGAAAACCGGAATATCGGCGAGGTGTACCGGCTGCTGACGCTGAACGGGGAATCCGACTTGGACAACCTGTTTGATGTTCTGCCGCCCACCCATCCGGCCAAAGCGCCCTACAGCCTGTTCAAGCAGGCCAGCGACACGGTGCGCAGCGGCGTCATCATCGGCCTTGGCTCCCGGCTGCAGGTGTTCCAGTCGGAGCTTATCAAGAAGATCACCACCCGGGATGAGATCGACCTGGAACTGCCCGGCCAGGAGCGGTGCGCCTACTTCCTCGTTACCAGCGACCAGGACAGCACCTTTGATTTTCTGGCAAGCCTGTTCCTGTCCTTTTGCTTTATTAAGCTGGTGCGGTATGCAGACAAGAACTGCGAGGGCGGCAAGCTGCCGGTTCCCGTCCATATCCTGGGGGAAGAGCTCACTGCCTGCGGAACCATTCCGGACCTCTCCCGCCGTCTCAGTGTGATTCGATCCAGAAACATATCCATGAGCTGCGTCTTCCAAAACCTTGCGGGTCTCCAAAACAGATACCCGCTCAATCTCTGGCAGGAAATTTTGGGAAACTGTGATGCGCAGCTGTTTTTGGGCTGCACAGACAGCCTGACGGCGGAATTCATCTCCGAGCGCACCGGTCTGGCCTCTGTGTCAGTGTCCAGTAAATCCAAGCAGCTGGGCACCTGGCGCATTTCCAATTATACGCCGGAATACCGGGAGACCTCCGGCGTCGGCAAGCGGCCTGTCCTCACCCCGGATGAAGTGCTTCGTCTCCCGATTACACAGGCGCTGGTTATTATCCGCGGCCAAAAGGCCCTGAAGGTAGAGAAGATGGACTACTCCAAGCATCCGGAATCCTCCAAGCTCCGCGACTGCAAAGCCTCGGCGCACATTCCTGAATGGCGCAAATTGGAGGAACAGGCGCAGCCGAAGCCTGCCGCCGCGCCGTCCCCGGCCCCCAAGCCGCAGGGAACCGCCCCCAAAAAGCCGGCGGCAAAGAGAAAACCGAAATCTTCCGGTACGCCGGCTGCCCCGAAATCGCCCCCGTCACCGCCTGCTTCCGAGGCCCCGGACGGGATCATCACCACAGATAAGGACTCAATCCTTTCTTAAATTCACAACATAAGGAGGTTTTTACTTATGGCAACCAAGAAAAAAGAATTGCTTGAGCAGGAAAATACCGCACCTGAGACCACGGTTACCGTGGAGAACGCTCCGCCCCCTGATGAAGCGCAGGCTGATATGGCGGCGCCCGCTGATGGCGGCGATTTGAATGAGCTGCTGGCCTCTATGGACCAGCCGGATGAAGAGGCAACCACCATTGAGGATGACGGCAGCCTCCCGGAACTCACCGAAAGCGAGATGTTTGGTGAGATGGACACCGATACTACGGCGGCAGACGCCCTTCCCGGCGATGATGATGCCGCTCTGACAGAGGGCTCTGACAGTGATGATGGCGAAGGTGCCTCTGCTGTTCCCGCTGATGATGGTGCAGCCGATGTCCCCAGTGAGCCTGTTTCTGAAGCGGCTGAGGAACCGGAACCGCCCAAGCCCAAGCGGGCCACCCGCAGGAAAAAGACCGTGACGGCCGAAAGTATGGAGCCGGCGGAAGGAGTTCCCGCAGAAGCAGAGCCTCCTGCGCCGATGGCTCCCGCTGAGGAAGATGTGCCGTCTGATGATAGTGAAGCGGCTGCGGCAGAAGCTCCTGCCTCTCTGGCCGAACCGCTGGCAGAGGCCGCCCCTGCTCCCACTTCTACTCCCAGGCGCACCGCCGCTCCCCGCCGCGGCGAGCCCTCGATCCTGACCATCCGCAGCCGGGAAGATGTGGAGACGCAGGAAGACCGTGAGGACATCATCTGGCATGAGATCCACAACGCCTACCGCACCCGCCGCATCCTCACCGGCAAGCTGGGCGGCATTGAGCAGCTGGACAACCGCAAGACGGTGGCTGTGGTGGACTACAAGGGATTCCGCATCATCATCCCCCTGAAGGAAATGATGATCAATCTGGGCCGCAGCCCCTCCGGCCAGGAATACACTGACCTGATGCTGCGCCAGAACAAGATTCTGGGGAATATGCTGGGCGCCGACATTGACTTTGTGGTGCGGGGCATCGACTCCAAGACCCGCAGCGTGGTAGCCAGCCGCCGGGAGGCCATGATGCGCAAGCGCCAGACCTTCTATTTCGACCTTGACCCCGATGGGATGTACCGCGTCTACGAGGGCCGCATTGTCCAGGCCAGGGTCATCGCTGTGGCGGAAAAGGTCGTCCGTGTGGAGGTGTTCGGCGTGGAATGCTCCATTCTGGCCCGCGACCTTGCCTGGGACTGGATCGGCGACGCCCATGAGCGGTTTGCTGTGGGCGATGAAGTGCTGGTCCGCATCCTCAGTGTGCGGCGCAACAGTTTGGAAGACCTGGGCATCCGGGCCGACATCAAGAGCACTTCGGAAAACACTGACCGGGACAACCTGCAGAAGTGCCGCATCCAGGGCAAGTATGCAGGAAAGGTCACCGATGTTCATAAAGGCGTGGTCTATGTCCGGCTCGCCAATGGCGTCAATGCGGTAGCCCACTCCTGCTACGACTACCGGATGCCCGGAAAGAAGGATGATGTGTCCTTTGCCGTCACCCGCCTGGATATGGAGCGGGGCGTGGCCGTGGGCATCATCACGCGGATCATCCGGCAGAACCTGTAAAAGCAAAAGTGCCTGGGGAGTAGTGACGAACTGCTCTCCAGGTTTCTTTTTTGTCATTATCAGATCCACCACTGTATATCTTTATCACATAGGCTTCCTTCCAAATTCCCATTTCAAAGAATTTATTTTGCGTTTGCGTTGATTTTTCACAAAATACGGGCTATAATATATAAAAGAAAAGGTTTAGGAGGTCGCTTATGCTGATTCAATTTAGTGTGGAGAATTTTCTATCCATCAAAGATAAGGTTGTATTATCCCTGCTGGCCAGCAAGGATAATGAGCATCCAGAGCATCTTATCATGGATGGAAATAAAAGCTATTTGAAGTCTGCTGTCATTTACGGAGCCAATGCTTCGGGGAAGTCCAATGTCCTAAACGCGTTCTGGTTCATGGTAAACTATGTGCTGACCTCACATAACCAGCAGCTTCATAAGACCATTGACCGTTCGCCTTTCAAGTTTGATCCGGAAACGCCAACGCGCCCCAGCAGCTTTGAGGTCATCTTTACCACTGAAGGTATCCGATATGCGTATGGTTTTTCTGTGACAGATAAGGCTGTTACAGAAGAATACCTATATTACTATCCCAACGGCAGACAGGCGCTTATTTTTGAGAGAAAAAATACCAAAGATTTTCGTTTTACGGTGGATATAGATGAACAAAACACGCTCAAGGAGCGCACTTCTGCGAACAAACTCTACTTGTCAGTTGCATCAAACTGGAGTTACTCTAAAGTGATTCCGGTTTTGGAGTGGTTCGCTTCTTGTCAGATTATCACGAAGAATTCCGTGGCGGACGCTTATGGGCTTGAGGCAGAGCAGCTGAAAGATGATGATTACCGGCGCGTGATCGCATCTATGCTGCGTGTTGCAGATTTGGGAATACAGGCTTTGCAAATGCGCGATGCAGAGCCTGCTCCTTCGCAGCACAGTGACAGCTTTGCAAATATTGAGGCCATTCACACGGTACAGGATACCAATGGAAATGCATTATCCTATGCGTTAAATATGGCAGAGGAATCTGACGGCACCAACAGTTATTTCAAACTGATCGGCGTTGTGAAAAAGACTTTAGACCATGGAACGCTTCTTGTGGCTGATGAGATGGACGCACATCTGCATCCTCTATTGACCAGGCATCTGGTATCCCTGTTTGACAGCACAGAATTCAATCCAAAGGGTGCTCAGTTGATCTTCACATCTCACAGCACCAATCTTCTTGATCTGGATTTGTTGAGAAGAGATCAAATTTGGTTCACAGAAAAAGACGAGCAGACAGCAGCCACCGATCTGTTCTCCCTTTACGATTTTTCTGTTCGCAAAGACACTAAAGTAGAAAAGGGTTATTTGATCGGCCGTTTTGGTGCGATTCCCTTTATCAAGGGAGGGCTGTAAATGGCA
>OERX01000053.1_pt1 | contig 14832 bp, 18 predicted proteins | sample 1540081 | NCBI WGS metagenome assembly OERX01 (sample SAMEA3891871, study PRJEB23780) | metagenome | biome: terrestrial biome; feature: animal house; material: Caecal content | place: Italy | collected 2015-05-05 | reverse complement strand
TTCGAGGATTCTCTAAACAAGCAGGAATTGATTGCGCTAGGATACAATCTGCAAAAAGTTAATATTGGCTTAGAAGATTATATTCTTGTTTCATGGAGGGATGGGTCAGATGGGTGGCAGGAGTGAAGGAGTGTGCTGGAAAGACGAATTTACAACGCTGGAAAATCCAGAGGAGCTTATAAAAGAGATAAATAAGGTCTACAGAGTGAAAGCAGAACTGATTGACTATAGAACTATTATTATCTCAACACGTAGGGAAATTATTCATGCTATGACTTTTGATGAAGATATCACCAGCTATAAACCTACAGAAGTTACCAAGGCTTTAATACGTTTCATCCGAAACATTGGTGCAGAAGAAATAAAGAAGGAAGCTAACCCATTGCGTGAGGTTTTTGTTGATAGACCACGTATCATGCGGTGGGCAAGATATCCTAAATACAAGGATAAGGAAGGGCGTGAGGTTGATTGGCACAAACCACTAGAGCAATTGTCGTTCAAAGGGCAGAATACTGGTTCCCACATATCGGATACATCTGGGGAGCATGGCCTGGGACAGGTGCCAGATGCACAATAGGACAAGATGGTTATGGCGTGCTGTCGGATACTGGGCAGTATTACGCCGCAGATTGTAGTGGATGGACTAGCTGGTGCTGGAACTTAACGTATAAACGAGGTTCAAGCGCATGGGGGCCAAATGGCGAATTTAGTAACCTTTATAGGGCCAGAACCGGATTTACTGGTCAGTATTACGAACAGGATTTTGCCGGTATACAGCCCGGTGATGTCCTATATAGAAGCGGCCATGTTGTGATATACATGGGTAACAATACCATATACAATGTGTCAACACAGAACTGGGCAAGCACCCCAACTAAAAGGGGTTGTATTATACAAACTAATGGTTTTAACTATGATGGATACTGTAGTTTTGATAATACATGGTCAGCTGATTACGACCCGGAAGACCAAAATCCTGTAGAGGATAACTTTACTGACCATCAACCAGGGCCAAACCCAAACCCTACACCACCAGGTGATATTAGTAGTGATGCTATAGGGGGTTTTCCATACTATTATAAAAGGTATACCCGTAAATACACGAACATGAAACAATACAGGAGGTTTTAATGGGACATATCTGCATATTAAAATTTGAGGTACACGATATGTATGGATTTATAAGTGGGATAACAGATACGAATGACATTAACTATTGCCCCAAATGTGGAGCCGTCATAGCGGCGCATCATGCAGACGGGACAGCAAGGTGCCTGGATTGTGGGTTCCATTTTGGAGTAGTCGAGTGTGAAGAAGATAAGGAAGATTAAGAATTTGGAGAAGAGGCGAGTAATAATCATGACAAATAGAGAAGTGTATGAGAATATGTGCGATGAGCTGGAACAATACCATGCTATCGGAACTGTGGAAGAGTGCAGAAAGTCATTAAAGGAAGAAAATGTGCTTAAATTTTATTACTGTGAATCTGAAGATGATTATTATATCGGGAAAAGAGTAGGAAATTTTTATTATGCAAGATATGGAAAAACAGGTTTTACATGGTTCATGTCAAGGTATCTTCCGTGGGGTGAACACGTTATTGCACCGAATACACTATGGAAAGAGCACACATATCCTTCAGAACCGAAAGAGATTCCATTTTTTGAGTGGCTACAAGGTTTTATGAAAAAGTATTGCGGAGGCACAGCGGAAGAATGCCGGGAAGCGGTGGAGAAGCAGAGGCCAAAGAGGCCTATCAAAAGTGATTTGGACATTGAAGAAACTGTTGTTGGATTTTATGAGTGCCCTAAATGCAAAGGTATTTTGTGTGACATACCAGGAAACCGAGATAAGTTTTGTGTGGAGTGCGGTCAGGCCATCCAGTGGGACAACTAAATTAAAATTTTGCGTAGATGTGGGAACAGACGAAAGGATGGAGGAAAGATGATTAGGGAAATGATACCGGGGTATCTTGCGGCCGCTTGCATAATCGAGGCGTTTTTGCTTGGTCTGACAATCAATGTAAGAAGCGATACTGCTAAAAGTGTGTGCAGAACATTGATTATTATATGCGCTATCTTTGTGATGTGCGCTTCGTGAATGGAATTGAAGAATATGTTGTAATTAGTATATTTAGTAAGGTATACCCGTAAATATACGAACATGAAACAATACAGGAGGTTTTAATGGGATATATTAGAAGCTTAAAATTTACAAATCTTATAGATAAAGCTCATGAATCAGTAAACAATTTGATATCAAGCATTCTAGTTATGGATTTCTATAATACTACAGAAGCAAATATCACTGTTCTTGACTATAATTCTGATACAGACGTTTTAAAGATAAGAATTACGCTGTATGGGGAATCTAGAAGTATTATTGTAAACAAGATATTTTATATAATTATTAATAGCCCATATATGCTTACTAATTTACGAAAAGAATTAAATTCTTGGTCAATAAGTAGTGATACTAAATATATGAAAGACTTTATAACAGATTGGATGTCAAAGAATGGAATTGAAGGCTATGATATAATTGACATATTTAGTGAAGACGGTTATATGGTTGTTAACTTTGGTAAAGACAGATTAATTTTAAGGCTCCCAATTGGAATGGAAGCATTAGAATATGATATATTACTAAAGGCATACTTCTTTAATTTGTTAAAAGAAATGGAGGATGAAAATGGCGATTAAAAATAAAGCGGGGTTCGTGGCGTTGTGTGACCATTTAGACCAGCTAACTAGAATATACGGTAAGCAGAATGTATATGTAATAGGAATCAGAAACGATATCGCCGCATTTAGCTGGTATGGAACAACATGTTATTTAGACCTGGAAGACATAGAAGGACTAACAATACTGCAAACAGTTGAATGCCTCACAAACATATCAAACCACGAGAAAGCAAAGATAAATTTTGAGAAGGAAGTGGAGGTATGACTTTTTACATTACAAACAAAAATATCGACCACAGATATCCTTTGCTTATGCGTCACTACGAATACGACCATTACTTTGACAAATTAACAGGAAACGACACGTTTGTAATAAACATTGATACCATTGAGTCCCTAATATCATTGGATGCAATGTTGCGTGCATCAGATGAATATTATACATCCATGCAGATAGCGGGAAACACTATAACATTTATGAATGGAGACGTAATCATATGAGCAAGCCAAAAACCACATTAAATGAGGCCCGTACAAGAGCCATGAAGCTTTATACTGATAGTTGGGGGTATATTTACGGATTTAAGTACAATTACAATCCTGTAACAGAGAGCAGAATAGATGTTCTTGCAAAAATGTATCCGGCTACGTTTACAGCCTCATATATAAAGAAAGCCAAAGGAATGATAGGAGGAAACGCTATAGACTGCTCTGGTCTGGTATGCCATTGTTTAGGCATTTCAGACATAGGAAGTGCGGCAATAGGATTATTAAGCGGTTCCAATTACTACAGTGAACAAGATTATTACGACTTTATAGACAACATTGTACCAGAACCAGGTGCAATCCTTTGGAAGAAAGGTCACGTAGGATTTTACATGGGTGATGGCGTAGTAATTGAAGCACGGTCTATTGCACTAGGTGTATGCACTAGCAAACTTACTGACACATGGAGGGGTTGGAGTAAAGTATTGATTCCCACATATGTAGACGATAAGGACTATAATGAGGGGGTGTTATATGAGAATTTAGGATGGAACCACGATGATACTGGATGGTGGTATGCATATGGGCATAAACAAGGTGAATACTATAATTCAGAAATAGCTACTATTAACGGGGAATCCTTCGCATTTAATGAAAGTGGCTATTGCGTAATAAACCCCACTATTCGTTACGATGAATCTGGTGCAGTTAAATCAGTAACGGGAGGAACAATCGTATAACAGCGAAAACCCCCATTGGCTGTAAAGCCTTTGGGGGTTATTGCTGATTATCCTTTACGCAAAGATGTAGAGCCGGGGTATCATCCCGAATAAGTGATAGGGCAAGATTCCTCTTGTGATTTCCCTACTTCTCTTCTACAATTGTTTGCGGGGATTCTGTAGTTTTGTTATCTTGCACAGCAGTTTCTATACTGGTAATACCTATATCCTGTGCCTTATCAATTGTGTACGTTGGGGCAGTGTCGATGGCAATAACACTGCCACTAGGTACACTATCTTGTAAAAATGAGGTAGAATGTGTTTCCATGTTAACGGGTGTCTGTAACTGTGCCCACATGTTAATCACTCTTTTCTTGGTTGCTTTTTACAGTAACAGTAAGTTCAGTGATAGCAACTCTCAAATCGCTTATTACTTCCTTTAAAGAATCAATCTCTTCCTTGTGTGATGCTGTAATGGAATTTAATGATTCCTTTAATGCGGATATTTCGTCCTTATGCAATCTGCTTGTATACACCAGTGCACCGCATACGCAGATAAACGCAAAGATAGGGAATCCGACTTCATTAACGACCTTTATGATTACATCTGCTGTAGTCAATTCCATGGCTAATTTAACCGATCGGCTGGAACTGTGACTGTGCCCAGCTCTTTGTTTCCTGGATAAGAGCATCAACCTTTGCACTGTTGTAATAGGTTGTGCCGTTAATGGTTGCGGTATCTGCCTGCAAGGTTACGGTAAGTGGATTTCCATCTGCGCCATATAAGCTCCACTGATTAGGAGTGGTAACATTGGCAGTATGCGCAAAATAACTTGGTGCTTCTGGATACGTCATTTATAACACCTCCTATATTATATTTTAGCATATTTTGATTATCTTGTCAATAGTTATTCGTTACAGATAGCCCATAAAGTCAATAAACATTGCTTTTGAATCCCCATTGTCAAACCGTAACAACGCATTTTCGTATGCATATCGCAGGAATAAGATTACATCGTTATATCTGGCCTTGTACAGGAATGTATAATTTGGCTTGTGGTCACTTGTGGTTAGTGAAAAAAGAGACATGGAAGATTTATCATATTTTGTTGATATCCACACGTAACCTTCGTTGAAATAGTCATACACCCCGTACTTTTTATCTTTGTAAACCAGTGTACATAAGTACCTTGAATCGCCTTTAGGCTTTTCTATAAAGTTGTTATCATCTAAGTAGAACTGCGAATGCAAACTGTAATCACCGTACTTAGTTTTTGCCAGCATTTTACCAAATGGGGTTTGCACAATTTCGTCAGCAATAGCCTTGTTGTTAGTAAGTTCAACTATCCAAGCCCTATCCGGGTCTACGGTATACTTTGCTCCGGGCCTTATGCGCTCACGGATTTTAAGTTCTCTGAAATAAGGGTTATTCATACTAACGTTATTAGCTATTAAGACGAACCTAACTTCTGGGCGTATAGCTTTTCCGTCACCTCTAGCAACGGTTTGATATAGTCCTAGTGCTTTTCCTACTTCGTCAGTTAAGTAGTCGTTGTCTTCTGACAAGAACTCATCAAACATTATCGTGTCGTAGTCTGGCAACGATATACTTTTGAATTTTGTAGCTGTAGATAGGGCTATTGTTATTCCTGCTTGCATTCCATCTATGCGGAACACAGTTCCGCTCTTTCCATTCCCCTGTACACTAAACTCGTGACCGGGGAATTTGAAAGCAACGGCATCAAAGAAGGAAGGGGCCACCCGTTTTAAATCCTCTTCATAGCGGCGTACATAGATAAACTTACGGCGTTTTGCTAGGAACACGTCAATTGTACGCTTAGTCCAACCAAAGGTTTTACCTATGGAGCGGTTGCCTAGGGTGAATATGAAGGGGGTGTTGTATGATAATACTCGTTTAGTTGTATAGAACTTATTTGTTGTGGTTCCTTCCATATAACTCTCCTTCAAATTAACTGTTTGATATAGACAAGCTACCTAGTTTAATAATAGTAATACGTATGTTTAACGATGAGCTTCCGTCAAAATTTGTATTAGCAATTATTCCTATTTCATCACCGGAATTTGCGATAAAAGGAACATAAAAAGCAATATTAGTTCCATCATTACGATTTAATGTTATTAACAACTCATTTTGGTTCTTATTACGTACCTCTAAAATACCTTCCGTATAGCTCCCAAAACCAATTCCCGCAATGACAATATAATTACCATTTTCTGGAATAGTAAAATTATAATTGCTAAGGTATGTTCCACTAGTAACTGGCGTAGAAATGAATTCTGCGTGTGTCCCATAAATTGGAGAACTTGATAATGCGGAATCAACATAAGACTTGTTAACCGCATCACTATCGCTAACAGGAGTAGCCAAACCAGTAATCTTATTGTTTCCCATCTCCACCGGCCCGGTCATGGTGCCTCCTGCAAGAGGAAGGTATTTCCCACCAACATTGGCTATTTCACCATCAACGTATGCCTTGGTAGCTACGTCCTGATTTGCAGTGGGGTCAGCGGCTCCTGTAATCTTCTGCCCGCCCATAGCGATAGGGCCAGTCATAGTACCGCCTGCAAGGGCAAGGTACTTCCTGTCTGCCGTAGTTCCTGCTCCGCTTACCTGTGCATCCACATATGCCTTGTTAGCGGCTTCATCATTCTCTGTAGGATTTTCTAGTCCCTTAATAGGGCCTGTCATGGTACCGCCTGCTAACGGAAGATACTTGGCATCCGCATCTACTTCCGCTGACTTAATTGCGGATGTTATAGCGCCGTCCACGTACTTCTTATTGGTTGCATCTGTATCTCCTACAGGAGCGCCAAGTGCAGTAATGGTGTTGTTGCCCATGTTAATCGCGCCAGACATAGTACCGCCACTGGAAGGAAGCATTTGTGATTTCAAATCGTCAGCATACTGCTTTGTCACCGCATCGGTTGGGTTCGCAGGTGTAGGAAGACCGGTAACAGCCTGATTATTCATCATAATGGCACCAGTCATGGTTCCACCAGACAGCGGAAGCTTGGCATTTACCTGCTCCTGCAATTTGGCATCCCCTGTATCCACATATTGCTTGTTGGCGGCATGGTCGGGTTCGGCAGGTTCTGGCAAAGAATCAATAGTCTGACTGTTCATGTCAATAGGGCCTGTCATGGTTCCTCCGGCCAATGGAAGGTAATCTGCTTTAATGTTTTCAATATCTAACTGTAATTCAGCATCAGCTTCCGTTCTAGCTTCTGTCTCTGCGGCAATTGCCTGGTTTAATGTAGTGTCAGCATCAGTTCGGTCACTTATTTCCTGTTCAAGCTTGGTGGAAATTTCAGAAACAGCTTGTTCCCTGTCTGAAATTTCCTGCTCAATCTTATTATCAAGCGTAGCATCACCTTGTTCCCTATCTGCTATCTCCTGGGTTAGCTTTTTGTTTAGAGTTCCAACCTCTACCCACATATCGGATACATTCAGATTAGCAAGAGTAGCCTGCCACGTTTGTTTGCCTACATTCTGTGTTAATTCTGCAACATCCCTTACATACTGGTTCTTATAATGCCTGCACTTGGTAATAAACCAAAACGCGCATTCTTTGGGAGATGTAGGGGCACCGTTATCATCTTTGGTAGCAGGTGTGTACATGAACATACCTTTGTCTAATCCTACGGCTTTTGCTCCTGTGCATACCTCAGCGGCCACATCACAGCCGAGGTTAACAAATATGTTTGACAGGTCAGAAGATGTACTACCAATCGTATCCGTACCGTCAGTTACCACAATGAACCTATGCTTGGTCTTATAGTTCATACCAATAGCGACTCTTGCTTTAGGCTGACCAGCATCAACACCATATAAATTGGGTGTTGCTACGCCATTATTTACAAGTACTGACATACAGCCCATAGCATCCATTACCCTGTCATTCTGCATAACTGTTCTATCAGTGGTATTTGGATACAGCTTAATAAAACCGTTAGCTGTAGTGGCAATAGTCCAGTTAACTTGATGTGTTGGATTAGAAATGGGAGCGCCGCCATAAAATACTAATCCATCCCAGCCAGTAGTAATATTGTTTTCTACAAACGGCCCAGAAGAAGCGGGTACCATTTTATCAGCAACTAGGTGATAGCTAGCGTCAAGAATATCTTCTGTTACACCCATATTCTGGGTATTATTGTACGCTAAAGCAAGCTCTAAATAAATAGGCTGGTTAGCACAGTCTACAAATGGAATGTCAACCAAAGTGTAGTAGCAATTGTTTGCCTCGATGTATCCTGTCTGCTGTTTGACCTCGTCATAGTACGCATCGTTACATAACGCACTATTTACAATCGTGTTATACGCCCCATAAACATTCTTACTGTAATCATTGATTGCCTGTGTAAGCTCATCTACACGCTTTGTAAGTTCCTGCACCTGCTGTGATTCTGTCATGTTTCTGATTTCTGGTCGCATAGATGGAATCATATAACCAGGCCCAGGAGCTGGGCATGGGGGGATAGGCTTCATTCCCTGTATGTCATATACATTCCCAACAGGAGTGCAATCTGCTGGGCCGCACCAAGTAGGCTGTTCTCTGCGTACAGGCTCTTTACAGGGGTTACATGGTTCACAGGGAGGTGGGCATTTGGGTGAATTATACATTTAAAATCCTCCATTCTTAAAACACACCTAAAAATAATGGTTCCAGTTCAGACAATAACCACATATCTGCGTTGAACGTTAATGTCTCTCTATATTGCTTAAGAAGCTCTGACGGGGAGCGCATCATGCGGCCCTTTTTAACTTCTCCTGTTTTGTTTGAAATATCCATGTCAGAAGTAGATTTTGTCTTTTCTTTTGACTCAAATGTGGTTGTGCTTGTAGCAGTATCCTTGCTTTCAGTATCTTTAGTTGTATCGGTATTTGTGTTGCCTTTTTCCGTGTAGTATTCTGCACCCGTATCATCCTGTTTAGAATGTTCGTTTGCATTGGTGCTTGCACCTTCTTCTAAGTTTCTGGTTGTATCTGTAGTTGTATCACGGTCAGTATCTTTTGTGCCAGTCAAATTCCTATCTTTATTCTCAGAAGATTCTTCATTATCTGTCTGATTCTCAGTGGAACCACGGGCATACGTTTCTGTACCGGACTTGTCGTAACTGTCGTGTCCTGTCTGGTTAGCGGCAGTTGATGCATAATTGAACCATGGCGTGTTGCCCCCACCTATCTGGTAAGAGCCAGTATCTATTTGGCTTGGTTCAGTTTCGGGGTAGTGCTCATAATATTGATTGCCTTCAGCGTCAGTTTTAACAATACCATAATCATGCGCACGGCCTGTACCGTAGTAATGGTTAGGCTCATTGAAGAGCATAGCTTGCGGTGTATCAGAGCCAACATTCAAATTGTGAGCTTGACTAGACCCTGTCTCTGTCCATTTTCTGTCAGTCTGATTGTCACTCTTGGTAGTATCAGAGGTTTTATCCTTTTTACCAGTAGTATCTGTAGTCTCTTCCTCTGTAACATCCTGTGCCTCACTCATTGTTTCTGTAGTCTTAGTTGTCTCATCCTGTGATGTATTTTTAGCTTCAGAATACAATAACCCTTTAACAGACGTTTTTGTTGTCTGTTCATCGTGCTCAAACGTGTTATCAGTATTTGAGTTGCCAACTTCCGTTTTGGTGCTGTTCTTTTCAGAACCAACATTTGTTTTCTCTTTTGTACCAACATCACGGGCAGATTTTGTTTTGGTGGTAGTATCAGATGTTCCAGTTGTAACCATATAATCAGTTACAAACGGGTCAATTTCCATTAACTCAGATTGCAACATTTTGTTATAATTTCCTACCCTTAATCTAAGGTAATGGTTCAACTTAACACGGAAATATTCTGGTGTATCAAAAGCTATTTCTCTAGCAGAGTATTGGTCTAATATCTTTTGCTGTAGTGTCTCGTAGTCGTAAAAGGGGAGCGGTGCAAAAAGCCTTCCACCCAAATGGTCATACGCTTCAAGCATCGTCATTGTTGCTATTGCCACTAGTGTCCACCCCCTTATTACCATTGGTCATGGATACAATCTGTTCGAAATAATCGTGTCTAACCTTGCAAGAGATATCCATTCCAAATGCATACATAAAATTCTCACAAGCATGCAAACGCTGGTCAATGCGATAGCTCATGTTTAACTGGATGCTGTCGTTGTTACTGTTAACCTCGTCAACCAGCAAACGTTCTTTCTTATCCGCTGTGTTAAGGTTATTAACTCCTAATGCTGTAAGGTACTGTGCCTGCAAAGAATTAAGGTGATTCCATGCAGATTCCATGAGCTGGGCTTGTATGCCTGTAAGCATAACCTTTGATTCTTTTAACGCCTTTGTAATCGCTTTGTTAGTATACACAGCAATTACATTTTCATCAATTAGTGATATCGCTTTTTGTAAGGCTATCTTGCTTTCTTCGTCTGTCTCAATAATAGAGGGGATTTTTAACTGTTTAGCTATAACATCTATAGTACGCATAGCATCAACCATTTTAGTAGTGTATGTCTCTATGGTATTAATAAGCGGATACTCAAGGTAGTTATCCTTTATTACTACCCCCTTTACAGGCGTAGACTCCGCACCAGAAAACTGAGCGAACTTGTCAAACAGTGAAGCATTCCAATGCGTGATAGCCATGAACACTTTTTCGTAGTTAATAGAATAGGCTTTGTAGTATGAGTTTTCATAGTATATGTTCTGCCCAGATGCTATTGTGCAGGGAAGACTGAGATAAGCATTCCATTCTGGGTCATACAGTATACAGCAACGCCCAGCAAATAAAAGCATCTCTTCCATGAAATACGAATCACACGTTTCTGGAAGTCCTTCCCATTCAATAAGGTTAATGGCAAGAGCGACATTGCGTGAAAATACGTCCTGCCACTGTAATTCATTCTGATATTTGGCGAACCTAGAAAGAGTATCTGTAGATAACAGCCCGTTCATTCTAGGGTACATACTTTCTAACCACATCTTTGTCACTCCTTTAATATGTCATCATAATCGTCAGTGTAATCTGTAGCGTAACCGCCTGTCCATGACAAATTATCTTTCATGATATCATCGTCAGGCGTTTTTCCGTAGTTCTTAATCCAATGACAGTTTTTGTTCTCCTGTATTGCACTATCTTCCCATGACTGTACGGTGCTTGCTCCGCTGTCATTATCACCCATAAGAGCATGTCTCATGTTCCAGAATGTGACGCCATTACGTAGACGAGATTCTATCTGCTGTCTGAATACCTGCGGAACACCTCCTGCATCATACTGGTTTGCTTGTTCTGGTACTATGTTTACAGTAGCTAGTTTTACGTAGCACCAGCGGCGGCGAATGTTTATATGCGGATAGCGCCAGGCGTTCTGTAAGTAGCCAAATATAGAGAAGTATAGGTCTACTTGCATTAATATGTCATTTTGAAGGTGCATTCTGAATATGCGGTAGCCAGGGTTATTCATTAGGAATGTTGTCATTCCAGACGGAACACCGCCTACAGCTTTTGGCAGTCCGTATGTCTGGCCTGCTTTTGCTTGAGCTTGCTGATACTGAGATTGCATCTCATTGTTAACACCTGCACTCATGGAACCACGACCAAGTGCTTGCATAGGCCCTAAAAATGCGTCGCTCAAACTATTTGCTATAGAACCACCTATTCCTGCTCCAATCCCGCCACCTAGAGCCGCACCTATTCCTACCCCTAAAACGTTACCTACACCACTTAACAGTGACGTTGCCATATTCATGCCACTGCCTGTGTTAAACTGCTTTTCCCCTAACTGTTTAGTAGTTATGGCTTGAATCATGTTATTGGCATAACCAGAAGCGTTAGGCGTCATAGCATAGCTTGGCTGTTGCCATAGTGTTAACAGTGGTGAAGTGTAACCCTCTGGGCCTAGGTAGTTATCTACTGTTACGGTGGATGCTACATTAGGTGCTACTGTCAAGTTAAAATACAGGGATGGTGTAAAATAATATTCATCTGAATCATCTGCCTGTGTCATTAACTGCGGCAGTATCTCCATTGAACTACCCTGCATATCAGTAACTGAATAGTAACTATACGGCGCTGTATACGTTTTAATATTTAAAGGCGTATAGCCATCGGTGGTAGGTTGGCCTACTGTAACTTGGCCTATATTGCTAAAGCATTTAGTAGTAGGTATATCATAGGTATTGTTAGTATAGTCCGTAGTAAATTGATTAACGTTAGCTATAAATACAGGCTCTGTTTCCGAGTTTTGCGGCACAAGGTTTAAAGGCACAGTATAAACATATAACAAGTGCTCCATAGCGTCAAAAGAACCTAATTTTGTTAACGCTTCACACTGCCTATTGTTTATCAAATACACTCCTACACCTAAATCAACATCTCCTATCTTTGTTGATTGAGATGGTACAAATGATGCAATGCCACCAAAATATGGATTAGGCGTTATTTTTTCTGTAGACAGGTCAACATCTGACATACAGAAAAGTTTTCCATACGCACCTAGTTGAACAAACTTATACTGATCTGGCGGGCAACTTATAAGTTCTTGCACATAATCTGTAGAACCAGGAGCAAAATCATCTGATATGCGGTTTAAGTTGTCAAATACTGGTTTACCATTCTCTGAGCCATCACGCTCTTGAAACTGCATGTCACGCTCCACCAGACATCTGCCTAAATGAAAAAACTTTTGGTACGTCATAATGGCATCAATCGTAAAATACACAGCCGCTACATTATGATTTATGCTTTTAATCTCTGTTACAAAAGCATATTGAATATCAGCCGAAAAACCTTCAGCATCATTAGCAAAAATGATGTAATCTACAGCCCTTATACACTCTGCAAATGGGATATTTGGATTGTTTATCTGCGCTTGTTTTGCACTATTACCTAGACCAGATTCTCCCATTGGAATAGAATTGTCATTTAGCGGCATTCTTCCAACCTTAAAGAATCCCCTAGACGGGTCTAGATATGTGCAGTACCAGCTTCCTTCCGCTATACTATGGGCCTTAAAGAACTGAAAACAAGTGTTCCACCAAGAATCATCAGAGGAGCCTGTATCAGTGTGTGGGTACGCATATTTATGCCACCAGATTGAATTACTGGCATCCATACCAGTTCCAGCGCACAAATATACGGTTGTATTTGGTTGAAATGCCATTCAATCACCCCACAATTTAATCCCAGGATTTACGGAAAATGATGCAGTCTTTGAAGTAGCTTGCTCCAAAGGACATCTGCCTAGTAAGGAAGTAGTTCCAATACTGACCGCGCGGATTGTAGATGCTCTCCATCTCTTCATACTGCTGTGTGATTAACAGCCACCAATCTTCTGCAAGAACTGCCAGCACATCATCAGTAGATTTTCCTGTAGGATCTGTACCAAAATCGTCCATTTCCTTGATTCGCACGTTCAAGTTAAGGTTGTCCCTGTGGAAAGCACTTGCCATTGCCTCCACGCCGATCGTGTTAAGGATGTCGTAACGTACAAACAGAGTAAACTCACGGTTGTCAAGAGTTTTCCAAAGCCCCTGTGGATTGAAATTGTTGTTAGGCAGGGAAGCGGCAGACAGCGCGTTCATTACCTGCAACAGAAAAGCCTTGGAGGATGCCTCGTCAGTCACGTCAACAGACGTTACTTTCTGCCCTGCCAGCAATGGATAACCGGAAGCGGATTTGCTGTCGTTAATGTAATATGCCATAATGGACTTTGTAAGAAGCCACGTGTCAAGATTTGCAGAGCTGTAAAGCTGAGAAACAAACATCCCGATCAAACGGGTAAGCCCACCTTCTGTAAGGAATGCACGGCGAATACGATGCTTCTCAATAGAGGTCATGTACTGGATAGGCTCATTAATCTTGTGATAAATAGCCTTTGCCTGCGGGCTAATTTTAACGAACGGGTCTAAAGCCTGGCCATCTGTTCCATAGTCCATGGTACGTCCGGTTACAAGATCTGTAGCGATTTCCTCAATAGCATCACCAAAGGTCATTGTACCATAGATAAGATCGGACAGAGGGTTGTTGAGCATCTTCTGGTAAAAAAGCGTAAGGCCGATACGGTTTACAAGTGCTTTCTGCCAAGCATTCATTTCTACTTCAAACTCATCGGAAGTAATCATAGTTCCGATGGTTTCCATGTTATCTTTGTTGGCTTCCGGGATTCTATCCTGGAACGCCTGACTCATGGTCATTCTTACGGCATTAAAGATTGACATGTTAGATACATTGTTCAATTTTGCCATTGTGTTATTCTCCTTCCTGCTGATTGGACGTCATTTGTTTAATAATATCGTCCGTGGTAGGGGTTGTTGGTTGCGGATTAGGATTAGGGTTAGGATTTGGAGTAGGGTCAGGATTTGGATTTGGAGTAGGGTCAGGACTGGGATTTGGAGTAGGGATAGGCAGGGTCATGTACAAGCGCGTGTAGGCTGATTGAAGAGAGCTGTAGTTGTTTTGCAATGTCTGGTGCTCTTGTCGAACCGCTTCTAATGAAACGTTTGCTTGGTCTAGAGCTTCATAATCCTGGAGTACTTCGTCTCTGAATGAAGCATAGTCTGGGTTAGAGGCGGCTTGTGCGGCTGTAAGCTCTGTAAAACGTGCTATGAACTGTTCTCTAGTCATTTTATTTTGCTCCTTTCTGTGCATATATTCCTAGATATAGTATAGCACATATGTTCGGTGGTGTCAACGGATAATAGAATATTTGTTCGATTGTCGAACAAGTGTTTGGTTGTAGAACGGGTGTTCGGTTATCGAACGGGTGTTCGGTTATCGAACGGGTGTTCGATTTGGCATGACTAACTAATCAATCATCGGTGATGAGTTATCGATGGAAGGTCGGCTGTGAGTTCGAACATATGTTCGGGCTTGACAAATGTTGCTTAATATGGTACACTTAGGGTAGACAAGGTTGTACAGGTACATAGTCTAATAT
>OERX01000051.1_pt1 | contig 14907 bp, 16 predicted proteins | sample 1540081 | NCBI WGS metagenome assembly OERX01 (sample SAMEA3891871, study PRJEB23780) | metagenome | biome: terrestrial biome; feature: animal house; material: Caecal content | place: Italy | collected 2015-05-05 | reverse complement strand
TGTTATCACTATGCGGCGTACCCCATCTTGAAAAATCAATTTCAAGCCAATTGTCTGTATTGAGATTAAATATTGCAGAGAGTTTTCTTATTATTTCATCATTGTTTTGAGCAATACTTAGGCTTTGCATTGCTAAAAGAATTTCTTGTTTTTCTTCATCGGATAGTACAGCTTTATCTAAAACAAACCCCTTCATCAAGTAAATGCCGCCATTTCTACCAGTTTCCGCATATATGGGGATACCCGCTCCACTTAATGTATCTATATCTCGATATATTGTTCTAACAGATACTTCAAAATGTTCTGCTAATTCAGGAGCAGTCGCTCGTCCTTTATCAAGCAAATAGTAAACAATTCTAAACAGTCTGCTTTCCTGCATTTAATCGTCCTCCGTTACAGATAAAATAGCACATAAAGCCTGACATCTTATGTCAAGTTTTATTATAATATCTGGGATAACTAATTTCAATAACGACCATATGTACTTTCAATTCTATCGATGACAAGCAGAACATCATAACAATTATTTGCAGACATAGCAGTAAAGTATAATATTTTAAAATTCAAAGAGCCGATGAGCTGTGAGTTACCTCACAAGTTCATCGGCTCTGCGTCTTTGCGTCTGGCTCTTTGATGACGGTTATATGTAGTTCCTTTGCATTTATCAAAGTTTCCTGTTTGCATTTCGGGCAGTAGAGGGGATAGTTTTTCAATACCGTATCCTCTCTAAGCCTATCACGAGTTTTGCTGCCACAAACAGGACATAATATCCATTGTGTATCTATCAAATACATACCTCCCTCAATTCATTTTAGTTTTCAGGAAGCTGAACACAAATACTTAGTCTGCCATTTTTGTATTGTGCTGTTATTTCGCCATTCATTTTACCAATCAATATCCTTGAAATAGACAGACCAAGTCCTGTTGATTTCCGTGCATTTTCAACCGTATAGAAACGGTCAAAAAGTCTTTCTACTTCCATATCGTTTAAGTCAGAAGCAGAATTAGAAAAAATTATTTTTCCCGTATCCGTCAAACATATTTCCAAATCACCATCACTGTATTTAATTGCGTTGCTCATAAGATTGGAGAAAATACGGGACAAAGCTATACGGTTGGCTTTCCTAACTATTTTATTTTCTGTAATAAGAATATTTGGTGTAATCTTTTGCTGTTGTAAAACCCCGTAGAACTCTAAAATGCTTTCTTCTAACACATTATTGATTGATAGGCTCTCCATTGTTAAATCGTACTCGGCAGAGATAACAATGGAATATTGAAATAGCTCCTCTGTTAGTCGTTTCATTGCTTCAATTCGATTTTTTATGGTTTCAATATAACGATTTACAACATCACTTTTTTCTTCTCTGTCAAGCAAATCCAAATAACCGCTTATAGCCGTAAGAGGTGTTCGCAAATCGTGCGAAATGTTGGTAACAGCTTCTTTTAGCTCTAAATCGCCACGATTAAATCTATGTCTTTCTTTTCGAAGTTTGCGAAGTTCTATATTTAAGCGTTCAGCCAATTTACGCATTGTTTTATCTTGATAAGAAATATCAATAAGCGTATTTGTATCGGTCATTAGTCGTTCGGCAAATGCAGTTTCAATTTCTCGTGCAGTTTTCTGCACGAGAAGAATTTTTATCGATAAGATAATGATGATAATCAGCAAAATGCCGATGACGACTAATAACCAAAACTCCATAATAATTCCTCTATTTTAAATCTTCTTTCCTAAAAATTAAAGCTCCTGCACTGGTGGTTACTACAAGTATTACAGAAGAATACAGAATGAATATTTCAGGGTGCTTAGTTGACATATTCGCTGTTTGAACAGACTGTCCGCCCGGGAGAAAATCATTTATAAATTCATAAACTTTGCGTTTCATTCCGCCTACATAATTAGGATTGGCTTCTGCTTCTCCAGTTACAAACTCTCCCTCTTCGTTTACATATGAGGATTCATATGTCTTTGGTTCGTTAAGCGTTGTGCTTATATATGTTCCTAAAAAAAGCATTCCAAAGGCAAGAAGAATACATACAACTGCGGAAATCGCCTTATTTTGACTAAGCATTGAAATCAAAGTAAATATTGCACAATTTGATACTACTATCATCAGCATAGCAATAAGAAAAATAAAAAATGTTTTAAGGTCTGTTTTAAACCAACCGAGATTGAAATATCCTATTGCGGTATAAATAACCGTAAATGTCAAGCACATTAAAATACACGCAGTAATACATACTATTAAGTTTGAAAGATAAATTACGGTTCTTGAGTGACCTACTGATATTTTGTTTCGGATAGTGCCATCGCTGTATTCTGTGCCGATAAACAGACTACAGAAAACAGAAGCAATTATGCCAATAAACATTGCGGGAGTGAAGAAACCCATATCCAATGTAATCGGATATTCTGGATACTGGATGTTTTGTTTATAATATAATATATTGCTGAAAATTCCCAAACACAGCATTAAAGCTATGCCTATCCAGAATATTTTATCTTTTTTCATGCGTGAAAAATTAGCCGATAACAGTTTATTCATGTGTTGCACCTCCCACCAAATTGATATAATAACTTTCAAGACTTTCATCTCGCTCTTGCATGGAAATAATCTCACAATTAACTTTTTCCATTTCGTGAGCTAACTTGGAAACGCTGAGTTTAGCGAAAACATCAGCTACACTGTCTGAAATGATGTTGTATTCAACTTTCATATTGTCAAGAGTGGTGGAAAGTGCTTTAATGTCAGAAACTTCTATACGCACGCATTTACGGCATACATTTTCAAGGTCTTGTGCGCATATCTCTTTTACCATTTGTCCTTTGTCAATAAACCCATAATGCGTTGCCAATCTTGCAAGCTCATCAAGAATATGGCTCGAAATCAGTACGGTAATTTGATGTTCACGATTGAGTTTCAAAATCAATTCACGCATTTCGATAATTCCTTGAGGGTCAAGACCATTAATAGGTTCATCAAGCACCAAAAAATCTGGGTCGCCTACAAGTGCGATTGCAATTCCCAAACGCTGCCGCATACCAAGAGAAAAGTTTTTTGCTTTTTTATTTCCTGTATTTTCAAGACCTACTAACTTGAGAAGATTTGGAATATCATCATAAGATGGCAATCCAAGAACTCTATACTGCTCTTTGAGGTTATCAACTGCTGTTAAGCCCAGATAGATTGATGGCGTTTCTACAACTGCACCCATTCTTCTTCGGGATTTCAAGATTGTTTTCTCTGTATTTTTTACTCCGTATAAAGAATAATCACCAGAGGTAGGCTCCTGAAGTCCACATATCAAACGAATTAAAGTTGTTTTGCCAGCACCATTTTTACCGACAAAACCATAGATTGCCCCTTTGGGAACACTCATAGTAAGTCCATTCAATGCTTTGAAGTTCTTATATGTTTTACTCAGAGCATTTGTTTTCAGAACATACTCCATAGTTTTACCTCCTTTTATTTGGTACTGACAGTCTATCAATAAACAGTTAAGAAAACGGTAAAGAAAATAGTTAAGAAATGGTTGAGATTTTATTCTGTTTTCAACTTGAAACCAATCCCCCAAATCGCTTCAATATAATCTTTTCCTCCCGCATCACGAAGTTTTTTGCGTAAATTACTTATATGTGTCTTTAATGAACTTTCGGTACAATCTGGCGTATCTTCACTTATACGGTCAAGAAGCTGCGATTTTGCAACAACTTGTGTCTGATTTTGTAATAGGATTTTAAGAATGGCATATTCTGTCCTTGTTAATTTGATTTCCTCACCTTTTACACTTACAATATGAGTATTTGTGTCAAGACTAATTTCTTCAAAAGACAATACTTCTGATTTTCCAAGTGTATCAAAAGTACGAAGATGTACCGCAATTCGAGCCAATAGCTCTTTTGTATTAAAAGGTTTTGTAACATAGTCAACAGCGCCGCCGAGCAATAGTTCTACTTTGTTATCAATATCGGCTTTTGCACTCATAACAATTACAGGAATACCTTTAATATGCGGCAATACTTCTTCACCACTTAGCCCCGGCAGCATCAAATCAAGTAGAATAAGGTCTGGTCTTGACTGAGAAAGCACAAATACAGCTTCTGTTCCTGAGTATGCACGGGAAACAGAATACCCCTCATTTTTTAGGATTTCCTCAAGCACATTTCCTATATCTAAATCATCATCTATAATCAAAATATTTTTCATACTTATTCAACTCCATTCTTAAATCTCGCATCAGCAGGCTTTTTAGCCTCTTTTGGAATAAGCCATACACGGTTTACATTTATAACTCCGTCAACACGGTTATCTTTGCATAACCGTTGTACCCACCTAAGTGACACTTCCCATTTTTCGGCAGCTTCTTGTGCGGTCATATACTCAAACATTTTTAACCTCCTAATGCGTGCTAAATATAGTATAGCCGTTTGAACGAACTATATCAAGTGTGCGATTATGAATTTTTACCTCCGTTTGTAGGAAGTGAAATATCTTATAGTCGGCATTTTCACATCGTTTAATAAGAAGCCACAAATCCATACAATATAATAAGATAATTATATTGGCACAAGGTGGTGAGCTTATGGACGAGAGAAACAACGATTTTGATTTCGATTTTATGCCGATAGGACAGGCGATTAAGAAAGCCCGTGAAGCAAGAGGAATGACGAGAGAGCAGCTTTCTGGGATAATCGGCTATGCCCCCAGACACATTCAATCTATCGAAAACGAGGGAAAATATCCAAGCATCGAGCTGTTTATTCAGCTTATTACAATGTTCGATGTTTCGGTTGATGAGTATATATTTCCTAACAAAGAAGTCAAAAAGAGTTCCGTCCGCAGACGCTTAGACGCACAGCTCGACAATTTAGATGATAAAGAACTGTCAGTTATAGAAGCAACTGTAAACGGACTATGTAAAGCAAAAGAGCCAGAGGAATAAAATCCTCTGGTTTTCTTTTGCCCATTTTTAATAAGCAGGGATACCGTAGCCGTAGATAACGCTGCTGCCGATAGAGTAGCTGTTCTGTCGGCAAGCATCACCTGAGTTACCTTCAACGGTATAGACCGTTCCGTTCTCCACACGCTCTACAATACCCACATGGTCTGTAAGACCGTCACCTTCCCAATCGAAGAAGATAATGTGTCCTGCTTCTGGAGTAAAGCTGCCGTCCTGCCATTGTCCTCTTTCCTTAAACCACTCAGAGCCTTGTATGCAGCCTGCAAACTTCGGGATAATCCCGTTCTCGATATAGCCGCATTCGTTCGCACACCACGAAACAAAGCAAGCGCACCATTCCACACGAGAGTTGAAGCCATACCACGACCAATAGGGTTGACCGCCTGTATTGCCGACCTGCGACAGAGCCACGGTCACGATTTCGCCATCGCCTACGGATATGCCGTAAAGCACCTGCGACCATAGCGAATTGTTTTCATCGGCAAGTAATTCGGACAACATCTGCCGCTGCTCGTCATCAAAACCGTATTGGTCTGCCATTTCTTCGGCGGTTTTGTGACTGACTGTAATATACAGGTAAGTCCGTGTTTGGGTAGTTTCGGTCTGAACAATATTTCCGTGACCGTCATCTGTTTCGGTTATCACGGTTTCGGTCTTGCTTTCCGTTCTGGAGCTTATTTCGTTCATTTCCCAGAATATGTCCGTCAGAAGCTGCTTTTTATTATCGTCCATTGTCGCTACTTCCTGCGGATTATCTGGGTCGGTAGTAGTCTTGACCGAGTAAACCGCAAGCACCTCTTTCCAGACGGCACGGCTTCCCGACATTTCCAAAACATCATAAGCCGTATCGCTTTTGATTTCATCAAGGCGGGTGTCATATTCGGTATTGATTTCTCTAACCACGGTCTGCATTGTCATTCCGTTTCCTGAGTCCTCGCCCGAAAAGAAAATACCAAATACCGAGCTTACGAGCAGACCGATAAGGCAAATAACCAAAATGACAACAACCGCAACCCAACCGCCCGCCGCAATCGCCGCAATTAACGCTTTTGTTCCTGCAATAATCGCCTTAACTGCCGCAATCGTAGCTTTGACCGCCGCTTTCACGGCAACAATCGTAGCCTTCGCCGTGGCTCTTGCTGCCTGTGCAGCTCTCTGAGCCGCTTTTACGGAAGCCTTCGCCGCCGCCTGTGTTGCTTTGGCGGTATGCTCGGCAGTTTTTATCGCTGCCTTTGAGGTTGCCTGTGCGGTTTTTACGGATTTTTGCGTAGTCTTTACCGTACCTTTGGCGGCTGTTTTAATCGTCTTTTTACCGCTTCGGGCAGTCTGCTTTATGTTTTTTTCCGTTTGCTGTGCGCCTTTGACCGCCTTATCTGCGGAACGGCTTACGGTACTGCGATAGGTCTGCACGCTGTTTCCAGACATACGCTGCTCGGCGGCTTTGGCGGCTCGCTTTTGCTTAAACTCAGATATTTTATCCTTTGCCTTAACCACATTGTCCTTTGTGGTTTTTACTCCTTTTTGACCTTGCTTGTTGAACTGATGAACGCCCTCGTCCGTGATGCGCTCCGAAGCTGCTGAAACCTTATCGGCGGCATATTCGGTGGCGGAGTTTTCATCGGCGTAATAGCCTTGTTCAGCCTTACTTTTTATCTTGGAATAAGCAGACTTCATACGCTCAGAAGCTACCGCAGCCTTGTCAATGGTCTTAATCGTTCCTTTGACTGCATCTCTGGTCTTTATATCAGCCATAGATAACCTCCTTTCCAAGAATACAGAGTATTCTTTAAGATTTTGCGGTCAAAATCAAGCTGTCTTTTTTGCGACCACCACAAGCCTGCCGTTCTGCGCTGAGTATTCGCAGGTAGAGAGGGTAATGAGCCTGTCGCCGTATTCTGCGGTTACGCCTGTTTCGTACAATGCAAGCTCTTTGCATTTTTGAATATAGGCGTTAAACTCGTCCTCGCTTTCGGCATTGACAAAATCATAGTAGCGGAAGCCCTGAGAGCTGTATGCCACGGTCTTAAAAACAGCGATAATTTCATATTCGCCACGCTGCGTAAGGGTATCAAACTGAATGGTCTTGTGTTCTTCATAGAAGCTCTGGGACTTGTAATCCTCCAAAGCCCCGAACATTTTGCCGCCCTTAATGTGATGACCGTAAATAACAAGGTTATCGCTGCTCGTAAGGTCGCAGTTTTCCTGAATATAAGGTGTACCCAAGTCGCTGTATTCCTTTTCAAAATTGCGCTTCAAATAGTAGTTAGGCTCATTCGGTGTCTGCATCACGGGATAATTGAGGGTCGTGCCGGCTATGGAAAGCCAGCCGACCATATCCGTGTTTTTCAAATACAGTTCGCCGTATTCCGTAAGGATATTTTCTTCCTCTGTCAAGGGAACTTCTGGGGCGTTGCCGTCCTCTGCCTGTGCCTGCTCTACGATTTCGGCAATATTCTCAAAGGCTTCGGTCTGTTCAGCTTCGTCGGCATAATGGTCGTAAATGTGATAGCCGCAAAAAGCCGCCGTACCTAACAGGTACACGGCGGCAATCAGACAAATATACTTTTTCATTTTCATACGGTTACACCTCTCCAAACTTGGTAGTCATCAGCTTGTAAAGCTCGGTATTGCGTGGGAACTTGTTGACGAACGGAACAAGGGAGCTGCCGACTTTGAGCAAGCCCTGACCTGCACCGACATTCGTGATATAACTCATCTGAAGGTCGGAGATATTAAGCAATTTGGCAAGCTCAATCCTATCGGTGGACGCTTGATTTAACATAATGATAAATTCACTATTGGCAAGCATCGTCCTCGCCGTATGGCTCTGCAAAAGGTCGTCCACATTCTGCGTAATACCCGTACAGTACGCACCGTACTTACGCACACGCTTCCAGAGAGTAAAGAGGAAGTTTGCCGAGTATTCGTGTTGGAACAACAAATAGATTTCATCAATGAAAATGAATGTGTTTCTGCCTTTTGCTCTGTTCTGGGTAATACGGTTTAAGATACTGTCGAGAACGACAAGCATACCGATGGGCTGTAACTGCTTGCCTAAATCCAGAATGTCATAACAGATAAGGCGGCTGTGCGTATCCACATTGGTATGCTTTGCAAAGGTATTCAGAGAGCCGTCCGTAAACAGCTCGATAGCAAGGGCGATTTCTTTCGCTTCTGGCTCGTCCTGCTTTAACAGTTCCTCACGGAAGTCCTGCAAGGTGGGCGGTACGCCCTGATAATTGCCTTGCTGATAGTGGCGGTACACGCTTGCCGTACAACGGTCAATAATTGACTTTTGTTTTGCACCCAGACTTGCGCCGCCGATGAGCTGCTCACAGAGGGACAAAATAAACTCCGATTTCAAAATGACGGGGTTTGCGCCGTCACCGTAATCGGAGTTCATATCCATAGCGTTGATATGGTTTTCGCTCGTTGCCGAGATGTGAATAACCTCGCCCTGCATTGCCTTTACAAGCGGCGAATATTCTCGCTCAGGGTCAATGATAATAACATCGGCATTAGGGTCTGTGAGAATAATATTTGTCATTTCTTCTTTCGCCGTAAAGGATTTTCCTGCTCCAGACACACCGAGAATAAAAGAGTTGCCGTTGAGCAAATAGCGGCGGTTGGCAATAATCATATTTTTGCTGATAACATTTTGACCGTAGTAAACGCCGTTTTCGTGATGAATTTCCTGTACTCTGAAAGGAATAAATACCGCAAGACTTTCCGTTGTAAGAGTACGCATTGCATTGATTTTGCGAACACCAAACGGCAAGGCGGTATTCAGTCCGTCCATCTGCTGATATTTCAGCACCGCAAACTGACACAGGTGCTTTCTGGCAGTTGTGAGCAGGGCTTCGGTGTCATTGTCAAGCTGTTCCTTTGTTTCAGCCGTATGCACCATTGTCAAAACCGCAAACATCATTCTTTGGTCACGGGTTGTCAAATCGTCCAAGAATTCCTTGCTTTCTTTGCGCTGCTGTTCAAGGTCGTAAGGAATGACCGCCGAAAAATTGTTGTTCTGATTTTGTTTACGCTGCCAATTCGTGATATTGGTTTCTACGCCGAGCAGACGGTTTTCCACCTCACGCACGGCTTCGTCTGTTGGTACGGGGATAATATCAACGGACATCATCATATTGCGGTTAAGCTCGCAAAGCTCCGCCACCATACTGTCCTTAATATATGCTGCATATTCACGCAGGAAAATCACACGCCCATATCTATCGCCAATGCGGAAATAGTCTTTTTCAAACTCAAAGGTATCGGGACAAATGAAATCCTTAAAATCGTGACCTTTACGCATTGTCTGCTTCAGGTCAAAATGGAATGCCGTTTCCTCGCCTGTGCGGTAGAAGTCGTGGAAGATACGGAGTTTTTCTTCCGCTTCAAGCTCTACGCATTTTGAGCCGAGCCGTGCAAAATGGGAAATCAAATCAGCTCCCACACGGGCAAAATAGTTCCTTGCTTCCTCGATATTCTTTTTGCAGACGGAAACCGTTACATACTTATCCTGTACGATAGAATTAGCCCCCGTTACTTTATCAAGCAGCATTTTATTGTATTCTTTACGGTAATTATCCAATCCGTCCTCTGCCATAGGAATTAAAATGGTCTGTTCAAAGTCCGTTTTATTAAGGCGGCGGTTGTTGACCGTAATTTTTGTAGTCGCTCCGCTGTCGAGAGCGTTTAGCAACTCTGAGTATTCAAGAAACATCGCCTCTTTGTCCTCACGGCTTGCCACGGAATAGTTTATATCCTCAAACTTAAATGTCTTTGCGTATTTGTTGTTGCCGACAAGAAAAATGCCGTCCTCCCAGATAGTCTTAATCGGAATAATCGCCTGTACCGATTTGGGAATGACAAACTTTTCCTTATCCTGCTTAAACAGGGTTTTAAGAGTTTTCAGCATTCTTTACCTCCTTGCTGCGCTTTGCTTTTTTTGATTTTTTCGCCACGGGGCAAATGCCTTTTTCGTGGTTTTGAATTGTGGTTTTCAGCGTTTCATAGTAGAGATTGTCGGGGTTAAACATCAGCTTTTTCGGCATCAAAAACTCCGACTTAATCCACGCCCATACAAATTGCTCTGCGGTCATACCGTTGTATTTAACAAAGCCCATTACCGCAAAGGGAGCAGCACCGAGAATACACACCCAACTGAGGGTTTCTGTCCCGAAGTACGGGCGGAGAATAAAATACAGTCCTACCGCCACACCGCAGGCAAGTAAAGAAAAAATGAACTGTCTGAGCGACAGTCCAAAGAACATACTCTCCGTGTAATTACGGATTTCCTTATTTATCTTGACTTCCAAAAGTTACACCTCCTTATAAGCCCATCATTTCTCTTACAACACGGTCTGCCATTTTGACCGCACCGACCAAGACGAGCATATTAAATACCAGCTCACCGATATAGCTCCACACCATAGATACCGCCGCAGCGTTCGGGTCAACAGCAGGGGGCGAAGCCGCAAAGAGTGAGAAGATGATACAGGCAAGCACAATGATTGCACCCTCCAGACAGACTGCGGCATAAGACTTGATAAAGCTCTTGCCGACACTCTGGCTCGGCTCTCCCGCAAAAGTGGAAAGAGGAACGGGAGCGATTGCGGTATAGAGATACAGACGGAAAAATCTTCCGTACACCGACATAATCATAATGAATGACAATATCGTGATGAAAAGCCCACCGATGAGCGTAACAGCCCACAATGGAATGCTCTCAAAAAAGCCGCAGTCCTCAACAGCCGTGACAATCTCCTGCGGCAATACCGTCTGTGCAGCCGAGCCGAAGCCTGCGGCATTCATAATGGTTGATATTAAGCCCTGCACGATGTTAAACAAAGCCATCATCAGCTCCAAGCCGTAAGTCACGACGCCTTTTGCAAGGGCAAAGCGAATAAACAGCTTCAGAGCGTGTTCGGGCTTTTTAACCTCGGCAAAGCTGCCGCAGGTTTTCATTACACCGATTACAAAAAACAGCACGAGCAAGGCAAGTCCGATAGCCTGTACTGCGCCGTGAATATCTACAATGACATTCCAAATCGTCCCGCCTTTGAACTGTTCTGGAGATTGGGTAATGAGCTGCCATATTTCCGATAGCTTATCGTTCCAAGTCTTGAGTGCGTTCTCCAAGTTTTGCACAATCCAATTATCCGACATTTGACCACCTCCTTAGATAATTGGATAACGGGAGTAAATCCGCAAAGCGGATCTGCTCCCGTTATCTTGTCTTGTGTCAGTTCCTCATCAGCCTGTAATGAGGGTAAGGATTTCTTTTGCAAAAGTAATGACAACGCCGCCTGCAAGGGTCAAGAAGCCGTTAGCTCTCTGGGACGGGTCGTGGGATTTAAGGGACAGACCAATCTGTACAATACCAAAGCCAAGCAAAATCATACCGACGGCACGAATTAGACCGAAAATAAAGTCGGACAGATTATTGACTACGGTAAGAGGGTCGCTTGCTGCAAAGGCGGTCACAGATGTGCCGACTACCAAAGCCGTTGCCATAACCGCCACACAGTAAAAGCGGAAGCCCTTTTTTACCTTGCCAGACATCGGCAGCTTTACGGTTTCCTTGCTTTCGTTTTTCTTAAAAAGTTTCATAAATAAAAATCCTCCTTTAGATATTAAAGATTTCTTCCAAGTCCTCATCGGAGAGAAGTTCATAGGAAGTGCTGACAGCTTTTACGCTTACGGCGTTCTTTGGAATATCGCTGTCAAACACAAGGGTTGCGACAGCCTGTGTCGGCTCACCGTGGATATACGGCGGTTTACCTCCGTCGGTTGTCAGCCTTACATTGGGGTGCTTCATAATGTCGTACTTAAAGTCCATTACAGGGCGTTCCCCACGAACAAAAAGAAGTGCGTAGCGGTTATCAAGCATACGCACTTCATCGGGTGTCATCAGCTCACGCCCTGAAATTTGATAGTTGGTTGAGTAGCTGCCGCTTCGACCTTCGCTCTTTCCGTAAGTGTTCGTATCAATCGTTTCCTTGCCTAAAAGCTCCGACACATATTTGTGGGTGCTTTGTTCATTGCCGCCCAAATACAGAAAAGTATCGCAGTTGCCGACAATGCTTTCCCATTGCTTTTCAAAAAGAGCTTTGAGCTGCGCCAGATTTTGCAGGATAATACTGACCGACACACCTCTGGAACGCATAACGCTCAAAATTTTATCGAAGTCATCAGGCAGGCTCACATTTGCAAATTCGTCCATTATGAAATGGCAATGCACAGGCAGGCTTCCTCCGTATTTGTGGTCTGCCAGATAGAAAAGCTGCTGAAATAACTGCGTATAAAGGATACTCACGAGAAAATTAAAGCTCGTGTCGTTATCGGGAATGAGAGCGAACAAAGCAACTTTCTTTTCGCCCAAAGAGGGCAGGTCAAGCTCATCGGTGGCGGTAAGCCCCGCAAGGCTTTCAAGGTTGAACTTTTCAAGCCTTGCGGCAAGGGTAATCTGGATACTCTTTAAGGTCTTAGCCGAGCCTGAGTGATAGTCCCTGTAATACTTCAGGGCAATATGCTCTGGGTTTACCATTTCCAGACGGTCAAACAGTTCGTCCAGAGGGCTTACATAGCTGTCATCGTCCTCACGGACTTCACCCGCACGAAGCAGCTCCATTACCATCGGGAAGTTTTGCTCATCGGGCGGTGCTTCATATTTCAGATAGAACACCAACGCCAACAGAAGCATACTTGCCGCCGTATCCCAGAATGGGTCTTGCGACTGTGAGCCTTTCGGAGTGGTAGCCTTAAACAGATTGGTTACAAGCCTTTGCACATCATTGTCATTCCGCAGATAAACAAAGGGATTGTAACAATGGCTGCGGTGCATATTGATAAGGTCAAGGACACGCACCTCATAGCCTTTCTTTTCAAGCAGTCCGCCCACATCTCGCACGATTTCACCTTTCGGGTCTAAAATTACCATTGAGGTGTTGCATTGCATTGCGTTCGGCTTACAAAAAAACCTCGTCTTTCCTGCTCCAGAGCCGCCGCACACAAGGATATTCAGATTTCGGCGGTGCTTTTTCCCGTCTAAGCCTATGCGGACATTCTGGGTGAGCAGCTTATTTGCGGACGGGTCTTTATCACGGTATTTCTTGTTCAAAGTCCCCGCATCGCCCCATTTAGCCGAGCCGTGTTCCTCACGCCTGCGGTAGTTCCTGCGTGTAGAGAAATAAATGCCGATACCCATAGCGTAGGCAAGCAAAAAAATAAGGACAGTCTTTACGCTGTCCTCACACACCGTTATTTGAAACGGATTGCCCATTGATACGGGCAGACCTCGGATTATTTCAACTAAACCTCCACCCACATAGGGTGCTGTCATCAGGGCAAGCCATATAACAGGAACAATACCGCAGACAGAAAGGATTAAGCCCGTTTTTTTGTCATCGTTCCTCATTGCACCTGCACGGAACAACCTTGACCTTTCTGGTCGGTGCGTTGGCTACCTTGTCAATCAGCTCATCAACAGGCTCGGTGGGGCGTTCCTCCTGTATCTGCCGATTTCTCAGGTTGTTGAGCGCATTGATAACGATATTTTTATCGTACTTATCAAGTGCGATATGGTATCGTTCTTCTTTCATAAGCTGCACCTCCGATTAGCGTTCCTGCTCTTTATTCCTTGCAGGCTTGTTTTTCTCCATACTCTTATACATATCGTTCTGGATTTCACCCAGAACATCACGCATTGTACCAAGCTCTCCCTTAAATACCTGCGTATCCATTCCGTCATACTCTCTGGGCAGTCTGGAAAAATCAAAGCCTTTGGTATCCACGCCGTAACGGGAGCTTACCATATAGGCAACGCAAAAGGATTTGAAATCGGAAGTATCACGGCTCTCATTGTACTTAAAGTCATAAACCGCCGCAGATACTTCCTTTGCCATACTGATAAACAGCACTTCCTCAGAGAGTCCCTTTTTAACAAAGATAGTCTGCTGAGAGCTGTCATAGTAGGCAGGCAGTTCCAAGTCATCAACAGGAACGCAAGGCACGGGGCTTGCGTCAATCAAAGCCGATACAAGCTCACGCATAGATTTCTGCTCCTGCGGTTGCATTCTTTCTTTTGCCGATGTTTCGGAAATGTCATATACCAATTTGGCGTTATAGGAAATACCTTTTGTACCGTCATCACGGGTATATTCCTTGCTCGGCTCAAGGATAACAACTTTCTGTGCGTCCTTGTTCACATAGACACGGCTCTGCTTCCAAGTGTTGTAGTCTTTAAGCTGTGTCGCTTCGGGCATCTGTGCCGATACCAAAATAGCGTTTGCAACCGAGTAACGGTCAAAACGCCCCTGCACATCAAGATACTGACGGAAGCTGTCGCCGCTTATCATCATTTCAGCGCAGGTGTTGTCAATCAGCTCATAGGCTTCCTTGCGCTGCGCCTGCTTCTGGGCTGCCCATTCCGCTTTATCAAACGGTTTGCTTCCGCCGTTAAACACATCATAAATGCTCATTCTGTTTTACCTCGTTTCTTTAGATTTGGGTTTCTTTTTCTTTCTCTGGGGCTGCTTATGCTCGGTCTTGCCTGCGGGCTGCTTCTTCGCCCTGTCAGAAGCAGAGCTTTTGTCCAGGGCAGAAGAAGTATCCGCTTCCTGTTCCTTTCGGCTCTCCTTGATTTTCCGCAGTTCCTCTCTGACAGACGGTTTTTCTTCCTTAGTCATAGTAGCCCCCTCTGCGGACTTCTTTGGCTGCTCTGAGATAGGCTCGGACTGAGGGGATTTTTCGGTCTTTGCCACTGAGGGGTTTTGAGCATTTTCCTCCTTTTGGATGGGCTTACCCATAAGCTCATCGAGCAGCTTGTCTTTCTCGGCTTTTTCCTGTACGCCGATGTCTGGCTCTGGCTGACCTGTTTTTTCATCTTTGGATTTCTCGGTTTCTGTCACAATAGAAGCGGTGGTTTCCGACGCCAATTTGAAG
>OERX01000050.1_pt1 | contig 15220 bp, 20 predicted proteins | sample 1540081 | NCBI WGS metagenome assembly OERX01 (sample SAMEA3891871, study PRJEB23780) | metagenome | biome: terrestrial biome; feature: animal house; material: Caecal content | place: Italy | collected 2015-05-05 | reverse complement strand
TCATTGGTCTTATCCAGACCGTTCTGGGTACCCACCACGATGTAGTCCATCGCCTGCTGAGCGGTCAGACCGTACTGCTGCATGAGGGAATTGACGCCCCGGAGGGTCTCATTCATGTCAATGCCGTACAGTTCCTCTAAAGTGATCGCCTGCTGGGTCAGGTTGGTCAGATCGGTTTCACTCAAATCCCCAAGGTTCTTTTTGACCATCAGAACCGCATTGGCCACAGCGTCCATACTTTCGCCCACACCGGCAGAGTACACGTTTTTAATGACATTTGCGGACTGCTCCGCTGCCTGTCCCGTCTCTCCAAAGTAAGCATTCACCTTGGTCACGGCGTTCTCGGTATCCGTATAGGCATCCAGCGCCTTATCGCCGATCTCCTGTATCTTATCGCCCACAGCAGACAGCTGATCCGCCGCCTGCATCAGCGCAGCGCCTTTCGTGTTTTCAGCAATCTGGCCCACATCGTCCGCTGTATTTTCCGCAGCGTCTCCGGCCTCTCTTAACTGCTGGATCAGGTTTTGGATCGCCTGCCCGTCATCCACCGTGTCCAGAGCGTCCGTCAGCTGGCGGATATCGGCTTTCCCTCCTGTGGCAGACTTTCCGATCTTCTCAAGGGCCGTCCGCAGCTGGTCAGAATTCGCCGTACCATTTTTAATCGCAGAGGTCAGCCGACTGCCAAGGACATCCGCATAGTCATCGACTTCCGTTCCCGTAGCAGCAAACAGTTTTTCCAGCCGTGCAGTATTCTGGGAAAGGGCATCCTGCTCTGTCTGCAAATCGGAAAGGTCAGCCTTATATTTGTTCAGCTTTCCACGGGTTTCCTCAATCTCCCGCTGGAACGCCTGATACTTATCCGCCCCAATATCCCCACGGGCAAAGGCTGCGGCCACCTGCTCCTGTGCGGCTTCCAGAGCCGACAGTTTTTCTTCCGTCTGGCTTATCGCCTGAGCCAGCAGTTCCTGCTTCTGCGCCACCAGCACCGTATTGGAAGGATCGAGTTTTAGCAGACGGTTTACATCATTTAAGGCAGACTGTGTTTTCGTGATAGAAGAATTGACGCTCTTCAGCGCCTTATCAAGCCCTGTGGTATCGCCACCGATCTCAACTGTGATACCCTTAATCCGGTTCGCCACAACCCTCACCTCCTTAAAAATGGGCATGAAAAAAGCCCGGATTGCTCCGAGCATGAAAAAAGCACCGATTATTTCTAACCGATGCTGCCTCAGAACTTATCGAAGTCCTCCTGAGTGGCAAGCCGCTTATATTTCACGCCGTCATTGGATTTTTCCGTCCACATATCCAGAACCAGCCCAATCGTAAGCAAATCCAGATCCCGGATGGAAATCCCCAGTTCCACGCTTCGCAGAAGGAACAGCGGCGTGGTCATTTCCCGCTCACTTCTGCCAATCTTTTTTTTGACGTCACATCCGTCACAAGGTTCTCGCCCCACAGTTCCAGAATCTGCGGCAGCACCTCATAAATGGAGAACATATCGAACTGATCCAGCCAGTCCTCTATGTTCGCCGGTATGCTGTTGTCCGCATGGTAGGCCATCACATAGGCCACGTTCTCAAAAATCTCCAGGTCCTCGATCTGCAGCTCCTCACCGTTTTCCGTCTTTCCCCTATAGGATTTTTCCAGCTTGGACAGATCCTTGAAAATATCCCGTTTGAACTTCGCCCGGTACAGACGGGGGATCGTGGCAGAGGAACGGAACGGCACCTTCTTCCCGCTGATTTCTATCTCACGCTTGATCATACGCTACCTCCCTGACCAGTTGTTTCTTCCGGTTCATCTTCAGTCGGTGTGTACACTGCCTTATACCAATTCGCATAAGTACCGGCATCTGTGGTATCGCCGGTTCTGGCCTTGACCAGCCCATCGGAACGGGGATCGGCGGTAATGGACAGTGTCTCTGTACCCGGTTCAATCGTATCTTCCTTCGTTTCCGACTCGATAGACGGGCGGGAGGCAGAACAGTTATACAGCACATGGCGGATGGCATTCACGTCCCCGTCAAACTCAAAGAGCAGGGCAAATTTCACGCTCTCGCCAACACCGCTGTTTTCAACCAGCACCCCTTTTGCATCCAGCTTCTCCTGCAGGATCTCCGTGCGGAACCACTCCGGGATCAGGGCAATCTCCAAATCGCCGCTGTAACCGTTATTGGTCACACTACGGAAGTAAACAATACCATCCGCATAGAATGGGCTGGTTTCACCCTCTGCATCCAAGCTGATACTCACTGCGCCGGGGATTGCCTTCGGCTCCGCATACGAAAAGGTGGTCGTGCCATCGGAATCCGTCTCGGTCAGCTTTGCAGCGTGGACATTTTTCAAGTTATACTTGACCTTGTTTCCCATAAAAATCAAACCTCCATTTCAAACGAGTAGAGGACTTCATAGAGTTTTTCGCTCTCGATCCAGACCTCTGTTTTGTCATAAAAAATACCGTGCGTATCCAGCACGGCTTCCAGCTTCTGCTCGACAGACAAATCTTTGCTGTCTGTGTACAGTTCGATATTCACACTGCTGACCTTCAGATAAACCTTCCCATCTGCGGAAAAGTTATCGCTCTGGGGCAGAAGGTAGCAAATGAACGGAGGATCGGGGGATTCCCCTTCCGCAAAATGGTCATAAGCAAAAGGGATGCCCGTTTCCTCTAAAAGTCTTACCAAATCATCCATTTGTCAGGCTCCTCTCAATCTCACGCTCCAGCTGCTCAATTCCAGCCTCTTCCGCAGCAGCAATGTGGGGCCTTGCAGCTACCCGGCCACCGCCACGCTTCGCATGGCCATACTCCAGCAGATGAGCAAGCTGATACCGGTTCCGTGAATGCACGGTTACCTGCAGGGCATTGGAACTTTCCTTTGTAGTTTTCACGGTCCAGCTTTTAGCATAGTCCCCGGTATTCCTTGGTGCGCTGGCTTCAATATCCTTCCGGACGGTTGCCGCCGCTTTCTTTACCGCCGATTTCATATCTTCTGCGGCCAGATCTGCATATTCTTCCAATTCCTCCATCACCGCCGCAGAAAGCTGGCTGATAGAAATTTCCTTTCCCATCCTACCGCCTCACTTTCTCACAGGACAGCTTGATGCTTTTGCGCCTGTAATTCATGTGATCCACAGCGGCGATATTGTAAAGTTCCCCATTGAACTCTACACGGAAATGGGTGCTGTCAATTTCAGCCGCCTTTTTACACCAACGGATCGTAAAATCAATATTGGAGTCATCTACCACCATCCCTGCATCCGTCTGTTCTTTCCCAGCCTCGCCGCTGACGGTCGCATAACAGGTATAGAAAGGCTTCCACTCATTCCGGTGGTTTCCGATGGCATCGGTGACCACCGTATTCTTTGAAATGAAAATCCTGACATTCAACAGTTCAATTTTCATCAGAAAGCCTCCTTCCTTGAGCCAAACAGGAGGGAGCGGATTGTCAGAGCCAAATCATGATGGTCCGCTTCCTCCCGGTGTTCATAGAAATATGCGGCTGCATACATGACAGCAACTTTTACGGTCTCATCCTTTTCTAAATCCGCTGTCTCATCCACCCGGAGAATATCCCGGCAAAGCTGCTCGGCAGATGCTATAAAGCCCGTAATCAACTGGTCGTCATCTTCATAATCAACCCGGAGATACTGTTTCATCTCTTCCAGCGTTACCACCATCATCCTCACCTCCAACAGGGTGGAAGGGCATGGCCGCTATCCTCACGCCCTTCCATAGCTATCTGTATCCTTAACCCGCAGATCCGGCTTTCTGTACCAGCACCTTAACAGCCTCCGGCAGGATCATCTTGCCGTCCACTCTCTGGGAGCCAAGGAAACCTACCTGACCGTTTGCCGCATACAGCTCGTTCAGGCGTTTAAAGGAACGGCCCTGGCGGTCTGCGATCCAGTAATAAGAGAAATCACCAAAAGCGATGGTCTTCGCCCCGGCCGCAATGGCAGGCATATAAGCAGAGGTTTTCACCGGCCGGCCAAGGATCGTGTCCGGCGTACCGGCTACCAGGGACGGCTGCCACAGGTACTGGCCATTGTTATCCTTCAGCTTGCGGATAGCCTTGATGGTGGAGTCGTTCAAAATCCACACCGCATTTTTACGGTACGGGGATTTCAGAGAATAGAACAGATCCATCAGTTCATCTGCTGTTACCGCAGTGGCGGATGCCGCCGTCACACCGGTTTCCGCACCACCAGAGGCAGCAAGGATTCCCAGCGGCTTTCCGGTACCATCCCCGGTAAAGAAGGCTTCCTCCTCTTTGGTTCCGATCCTTCTCGCAAACTCCCTGGCAATATAGGACTCCAGGTCAAACACACTGTCATTTAACAGTTCCTCGGAAACCTTGATCATCGTCCCCAGCTTGTAGGCTCCAATGGATACCTGCGCAAAGGAGTCATCGCTTTCCGTGTAGGCTCCTTCTTCATCGATCCAGGAGGCAGTTCCCTTGGATGCCACCACCGGGATCTTCCGGTCGCCGCTGGAGGTCTGGATCACCTTTGCAAGCTGGCGGAAGATATTCTCTTCTTCCAGTGCCTCTACCAGAGTACGCTCATATTCATCCGGCACCAGATACCCGCCCTCGGAATCCGTGCCGATCTGCAGCGCGTTTACCACAGAAGGCATCGGTGCTTTGGAGCGCATCATATTCCAGAAATTCTGGCGGTACTCATCCGCCGCACGGCCAGTTTTAGCCTCCTCCTTGCCGTTCATAGGCTTACCCGTCAAGGGCTTGTTCACCGGGCGGTTCAGTTCTGCATCCAGTGCCTCCTGGCGTTCCAGGCGGGCAATCTCCTTGCCCAGGTCGGTGATTTCCTGCTCCATGCGGGTGTAGGCGGCATCATCCTCGGCAGACAGGATGCCTTTATCGTTTCTATGGGAATCCAAAAATGCCTTTGCGGCTTCCCAGGCTTTGGCGCGCTTCTCGCGCAGTTCAAGAATCGTCATTGTGGTATCCTCCTTTAATTTTTCAAAAGATTGAGCCGCTCGTAGAGACTGTCTACGGAGCGGCCCTTGGGTTTGGAATCTTCAATTTTCTTAGGATTGGTCCTGCACTTGGCTGCAATCTTATCCATGAGAGAGTTGACCACAGCCGCTTTGGAATAGAGCATGGACACCGCAGGCGGCTCCATGTCCTCCGGGATCTCCGCCCGTGCCAGGACATCATCGGCAAAGCCAAGCTCCACCGCCTTGTTTGCGTCCATCCAGGTCTCAGCGTCCATCAGATGGGACAGCTTGGCGCGGGACAGCCCGGTCTTGATTTCATAGGCGTTGATGATGGAATCCTTCACGCTGCCAAGCATCTCGATGGCTTTCTGCATCTCTGCGGTATCACCCATGGCCACGGTCATGGGATTGTGGATCATCATCATGGACACCGGCGATACCAGCACCTTCGTGCCAGCCATCGCAATGACCGATGCGGCGCTGGCCGCAATGCCGTCAATCTTGACCGTGACATTGTGCGGATAGTCCATCAGCATGTTATAGATCTGGGCAGCCGCTACGCAGTCGCCGCCGGGGCTGTTGATCCAGACCGTGATGTCTCCGCTTCCGCCCATCAGTTCCTCTTTAAAAAGCTGCGGCGTGACGTCATCGTCAAACCAGCTTTCCTCGGCGATGGTGCCGTTCAGGAACAGCGTCCGTTCCGCCGGAGCTGTCTCCGTCTCCGCCTGGTTCTTCCACTTCCAGAACTTCTTCATCGGAATCTTCCTCCTTTCCGTCATCGCTAACTTCGGTATTTGCAAAAGCGCCCGCATTCCCCAGCGGGAGCATATTGCCATTGATCAGGTACAGGTCTCCGCCTTCCTCGGCAGGGATGCGGTCCATGTTCTCCAGTTCCCGGATGTCGTTGGCGCTCATCCAGCCGTTCTGCCTTGCCGTAGCGTAGCCGGTCATCCTGCTGGCATAATCGCCCCGGAGCAGCCCCTCCACATTGAACTTGGCAAAATAACTCTTCTTTTCCTCCGGGGAAAGCAGTATCCTCTGAATGGACTGCTCCCATCGCACCAGCCAGGGTTCCAGCGTGTATTTCACGAACTCCAGAGACTGCTGCTCAATATTAGAAAAGCTCGACTTCTCCAGGTCGCCCACCATGTGGGGCGGCACCCGGAAAATCCGGGCGATCTCATTGATCTGAAATTTTCTGGTTTCCAAAAACTGCGCCTGTTCCGGCGAGATGCCAATCGGCGTGTATTTCATACCTTCCTCTAAGACAGCGATCTTATTGGCATTGCCGCTGCCGCCAAAGGTGGACTGCCAGCTTTCCCGGACACGCTGCGGGTCTTTGATGGTACCCGGATGCTCCAGGACGCCGCCAGGGGCCGCACCGTTTGCAAAGAACTTCGCCCCGTATTCCTCACAGGCAATCGCCATGCCGATGGCGTTCTTTGCCATAGCGATAGGGGAATACCCCACCAGCCCGTCAAAGCCAAGCCCTGGGATATGCAGCACATCGGAAGGATGCAGCCGGACAAGACTGCCTTTGACCGTAGGCGCATCATCCATGCTGACGGTGTATTCGTAATAAAGCTGTCCATTGCTGTCACGATTTACTGTCATCCGGTCCGGCATCAGCGGGTAGAGAGCAATCACCTCTCCTTTACCGTTACGGATGATCTGTGCGTAAGCATTGCCCCACAGCAAAAGGTGGGTCATGAGCGTTTCCCGGAACACGAAGGAACTCATCTCCGGGTTTGGCTCGTCATGCAAAAGCAAGTACAGCGGATGGTCGATGGCTTTCTCTTTACCGCCGTCCTCCTTGTATCGGTAGAGGTGCAGCGGCAGGCCTGCCACTGCCTCTGCCAGAATACGGACACAGGAATACACTGCCGTCATCTGCATGGCAGACCGTTCATTGACACGCTTGCCAGCAGAACTTCCTCCAAAGAAAAAGCTGTAGGCACTGCCTGTAGTGCGGTTCTGGGGCTTATCCCTGGAACGGAAAAGCCCGGAAAAGATACCCATATCAAATCACCGTCCTTTCAGATAAACAAAAGGCCCCGGCTGTCATAAACCGAAGCTCCCGTATCATTCCCACAGCGGATCGCCCGGTCAAGCCCCATAATGGTGGCAATCGCACCGTCAATCTTCTCCGTGGATTTTTCCTTGTCCGCCTTGATGTTGCCGGCCGGGTCGGTACGGATGAAGATGTTGTCCATCATCCACCGCAGCACCGGGTGTCCGCCGTGGGCGATTTTCTCCTCCAGCACCAGCTTCATCAGTTCCTTGGTCGGCGGGGACATATCCTTAAAGCCCTGCCCGAAGGGGACTACCGTAAAGCCCATGCCCTCCAGGTTCTGCACCATCTGCACAGCGCCCCAGCGGTCAAAGGCGATTTCCCGGATATTGAACCTCTCGCCCAACTGTTCGATGAATTTCTCGATATAGCCGTAATGAACCACATTGCCCTCGGTAGTCATCAGCGTCCCTTGGCGCTCCCACAGATCATAGGGGACATGGTCTCGCCGGACACGAAGGTCGAGAGTTTCTTCCGGTATCCAGAAGTATGGCAGGATGTAGTATTTATCCTCCTCATCCAGCGGCGGAAACACCAGCACAAAAGCCGTGATGTCCGTGGTGGATGAAAGATCCAGCCCGCCGTAGCAGATGCGCCCCTCCAGATCGTCCTCGGAAACCGGGAATGCACAGGCGTCCCACTTGTCCATCGGCATCCAGCGGACAGACTGCTTCACCCACTGGTTCAGCCGGAGCTGCCGGAAAGCGTTCTCCTCGCCAGGATTCTGCTGGGCGGATTCACAGGCGGCTTTGACCTTATCAATACCCACCGTAATACCGAGGGAGGGGTTTGCCTTCTTCCAGACCTTGGGGTCCGTCCAGTCCTCATCCTCGGCAGCGCCGTAAATGACAGAATAGAAAGTAGGATCGACCTTCCTGCCTTCCGCGATATCAATGGCTTTCTGGTGTACCTCGTAGCAGATGGAGTTGGTGTCGTTGCCCGCTGTGGTGATCAGGAAATACAGCGGCTGCATCCGGGCATCCCCGGAACCCTGGAGCATGACGTCAAAAAGTTTCCGGTTGGGCTGGGTGTGCAGTTCATCGAAGATCACACCGTGGGTATTGAAGCCGTGCTTATTCGCCACATCCGCTGAAAGCACCTGGTAGGAGGAGTTGGTAGGAAGATAGGTAATCTTCTTCTGGGACTCCAGGATCTTCACCCGCTTGGAAAGCGCCGGGCAGAACCGCACCATATCCACCGCCACATCAAACACAATCTTTGCCTGGTTGCGGTCTGCGGCGCATCCATACACCTCAGCCCGTTCCTCGCCGTCCCCACAGAGAAGCAGGAGCGCCACGGCGGCGGCAAGCTCCGATTTGCCCTGTTTCTTGGGGATCTCGATATATGCTGTATTAAACTGACGGTAGCCATTGGGCTTTAACACGCCGAACAGGTCGCGGATGATCTGCTCCTGCCAGTCAATCAGTTCAAACTTCTTTCCTGCCCATTTCCCTTTCGTATGGCACAGGCTCTCAATAAACGCCACCGCGTAGTCCGCAGCCTCTTTGTCATAATGGGAACCCTTCGCCATGAACCTGGTCTGCTTATACTTCTTCAGTTTTCTCACGGCTGTACCATCCCCCCTTACACGTATTTCAGCCACTGCCTGTATACTTCACTGGCAATGTTCGCCATCATCACCGGCGGCACGCTCATGCCGCAGATATACTGGACACTCTGGCCCATAAAATCATAATCCTGCGGGAAGGTCTGGCAGCTGATGATATCCTTATCCGTCATCAGCAGGCCGTCGCACATCCTGTAAAGGCTGCTGCCGGAAACGATTGTCTGCACCGGTTCCTCATCCCTGTTGATCGGAGTGGAAAAACCGTTGTTCTTCACTTTCCGCACCCGCTCATTGATATCCGCGATACAGCGGTCCGTCGGAATCCGATATTTCAGAAGCTTCGCCTGCATACTGTTCGGATCCATTGGCTTGCCATATGGCTCCCGGACATCCCCAAACGGGATCGGCTTAGAATGGAACTCCATAGACAGCTTCGGATATTTCAGGTCTTTCCGATGGGCAATAAAAAAGACGCGCTCCCTTTTCTGAGGCACGCCCATCCTCGCCGCATTAAACAAAAAGATCTGCACCGCATAACCGGCATCATCAAACCCCTTCACGATCTGGTTGACCCAGCCCTTGGCATTTCCGATGATGATCCCCTTTACATTCTCCGCGACCACAACCTTCGGCTGCAATCTCTTAGCTGCCGCTATGAAATAAAGGAACAGATCATCCAGCCGCTGCTTTGCCTGCCCTTCACGGAATACCTTTTCCGTATTCCATCCCTCTTCCCTTGCTCCGGCTGTGGAAAACACGGAGCAGGGCGGTGAACCGTCCAGCACATCCAGATAGAATAACTCTTCCGAGATCTTTTCATCCGGCAATTTCAGAAAATCCCTGACATCCATAAGAAATGAATGCTTCGGATGATTGTTCTGCTTATAAACCTTCATCATATCGGGATCAATCTCACAGCTGCCCACGACATCATATCCTGCCAGCTTGTATCCCATCGAGGAACCGCCACCGCAGGAAAAACAGGAAAACACAGTATGCCCATGCTTCGGTCTTTTCACTAGATCCGACAGACTCCACTTCCACGGAAACTCAGTTGAACCGGAAACCACAGTTCGGGCATTCGTATTTGAACTCTTCATCCCCAAACACCTCCGTATCAAGTTCCTTGGATCCTGTCAGTTCCTTATTGGTTCCTGTGCCATCTTCGTCCACAGGCAGGTTGACAGCCATACCAAAAAAGTCGAACCCTTCCAGATCCAGTCCTTCCAGTTCGACTTCCAATTTCATAAGATCCCATGTGGCCTTTTCGCCGGTCTTGTTATCCAGGAATCGGTATTTCTTTTTCTGTTCCTCGGTCAGCCCGTCACAAATCAGACATTCCGCATCATCCATACCAAGAGCCACAAGCGCCTTGTATCTGGTATGACCTGCGATAATCACATAATTCTCATCTACGATGATCGGCGTAATATAGGAACACTGGCGAATACTTTCCGCAACAGCATTCACCGCCTCATCGTTTTTTCTCGGATTATTCTTATATGGTTCTATATCAGCCAGCATTAATCTCTGAAGCTTCATACCTCGAACACCTCCCCGCAGCACGGACAGGTCATCGTCTTAGGGCCTGCCTCTTCCGTTTCTTCATCAGGAAGTGCGACCTTAGGCTGTCCGAAATCATATCCCTGAAAATCCACATCGCACAATTCTGCACTCAGCTTCCTTTGATCCCAGGAAGCCATCTCAGCCGTTTTGTTGTCATACAGACGATACTTTTTCTTCTGCGCTTCCGTCAGATCGGAAACGATGACCACTTCACACTCCTGATACCCCAGCTTCTTCAAAGCTTTATATCTCGTGTGTCCGGCCAGGATCACGCCATCCTCATCAATGATGATCGGTGCGATGTAGGAACACTGCCGGATGCTCTCCGCAACATCGTCCACCGCCTCATCATTGATCCTCGGATTATTCTCATACGGCTTTAATTCCGAAAGCCTTTTTCTTATATACTCCATCCAAGTCCTCCTATCCCCGTTTCCGTGCCGACAGCAGATGCTCCATCAGGTCTTCATGCGGATTTGCCCCTCCGTACTCCACGGAACAGTTTTCCTTCACGATCTGATAAATCTGATACCAGCACTGGTTTACCTGCTTCAAATAATTCTGGCTCATGGTCACATACGGAGAAGTGATCGCCGCCCCTGTGGTCGGATGCTTCGCCAGAAAACCGTATTCAGAGATACAGGTTTCGCACTGCACCCACCGGGATACCGACATGGCATACTGCTCAATCAGCTGGGTATTCACCAGCCGGTCACACCCCCGCTCCTTCAGCCAGAGGAACGTAGACCGGAACACATCCTCCGCGCAGAGATCAATGCCGCTTTTCTGAGCCGCCTTTAAAAACTCCTTTACCGGAGGCACGTCCTCGCCGCTGATCTCTTCCGGCTCCGGAAGGTCAATGACTGATGCCGCCAGCCCGCTGCCGATCTTTTCCGTCAGCGCTTTGGATTTTCTGCCGGATCCTACCCTGGCACCGCCGCGCATCGTTCCATCTTTCGCCATGTTCCTCTCACCTCAATTCCATACAGGGATAATTCCCCGTTTGATTTCTCATTTTTGTGCGTGACACCCCCGCACCGTTCCCCAGAAGAGAAGGTACAGAGATTTTGACCGCCCCTCCCCGGCTGAAATTTCACCGGTTATGCCAGCGGTCTCCGTTCTCCGCATGGATCTTCGCGTGGCAGGACCGGCACAGGGCGATCAGGTTGCTCCGCTCATGGGTGCCGCCTTGAGACACCGGCAGCTTATGGTGGATCTCCTCGGTCCTCACATACCGTCCTTTCTTCAGGCACTGCTCACACAGCGGATGCTCCGACGCATACTTATCGCGGATCCGTTTCCATGCCCGTCCGTATCTGCGGCGTACAGCAGGATCCCTGCCGTACTTCTCGTATCGACGGTTCTCTTCTTTCTGGTGTTTCTCACAGAACCTCCCTTCCGTCAGGTTCGGGCATCCCGGCCAGGAACATGGCCGCTTCGGTTTCCTCGGCAATACTCCCACCTCCTTCGGGCATAAAGAAAGCCTTGGGGAATCGCTTCCTCAAGGCTCTCTCTTTTTATTTTCCGCATCTTAACAGTATCATACTTCCATACTGCATATCTATAGCATTTACTGCCAACTTTCAGGAATCACGATTTTTTTCAGCGTCTCATCATGGAGACGGAACACTTTCCTCATACTCATGTTCAGCGTTGTGGCGATCTGCTCCCATTTCACCATCCGCAGATACCTCTCTTCCAAAATGATCTGGCATTCCGGATCTTCCACCTGCTTGATACACCGGCGGATCACCTGCTTCAGGTTCAGAAGTTCATTGGCATCCTCCTGGATCTCCCTCTGCAGATCCAGAATCTTCACAATGATGTCCTCTGTTTTATGAATGTTCCGGTTCGGGCTGCCAGGCATGTCACTCATGGTCGAGGTTGCCTTTATCGCCAATTCATTCAAGGAAGCTACCTGCTCTAGCTTGCTGTTGATCCGCTCATCCATATAATACGCTTTCATCAAAAAGTTCTTAACCGCCGTCTGCTGTTTATCCATAAGCCACCTCCGATTGAAATCCGTAAATAGTTCCCCTCGGATTGCCTCCCTTGATTGACTCTCATTCCCTCACTTCGTCCTGAAGTCTTCGAATCAGATATTCTCCGTCAACGGCTGTCAGCTGACTGTACCAGCCAGAACGGAAAAAACTCTCAACTCTCATGGCTTCATCTATTGTCTCCCAATCCTCCGGCTTCCGTTTGATCCGCTTTAGCGCCGCTCGGTAATCCGTGACAGCCTGCAGAATAATGGCGTTCGCCAGCCGTTCATAAGGATCTTCTGCCAGGTTCTTAGTTCCCACCATCCGCCGTCACCTCCGCCTTCACTGCATCAATCAGCCTGGCCTGTGTAGCATCTTTTGCGGATAACGCCTTCATGATCCGCTCATCTACAGTACCTGCTGTCAGGATGTGCTGTACCACCACAGTCCCAGATTCCTGTCCCTGCCTCCAAAGCCTGGCCATCGTCTGCTGATACAGTTCCAGGCTCCATATCATCCCAAACCAAATCAGAGTACTCCCGCCGCTCTGCAGATTCAGCCCATGCCCTGCAGAAGCCGGATGAATCAGCCCAACCTCCAGTCTTCCCGCGTTCCAGTCACGGATGCTCTCATCAGTATCAAGTTTCCCATAATTCACTCCCAACTCGTCAAGTCGTTTTATGATCCTCGACAGGTCATGCTTATACCAATAAGCCACCAGAAGACTCTTTCCATTCGCCGCTTCAATCATATCCTCCAGGGCATCCAGCTTCCGGTCATGGATATTCTCTATCCCGCCGGCATCTGAATACACAGCGCCATTTGCCATCTGCGTCAGCTTCCCGGATAAAGAAGCAGCGTTCGCAGCTGTAACCTCTCCACCCGGAAGGCTTACAACCAGATCATGCTTCATCTGCTCATATTTCCTGCGCTCATCCTCATCCATGTAGACCATATATTCTGAATTTACCAATTCCGGCATCTTCAGATGGTCCGTTCCCTTCATGGAAATCGTAATATCCGAAATCCGGTTGTAGATTCTCCTGTCTGCCCCCGGCCTTAAACGGTAGCTGTACACAACGGGTCCGTTCATCTGATCCGGCACAAAATAATCCAGCCGGTACTGGCTGATAAATCTTCCCAGGCGTTCCCCCATATCCAGGATCTTGTACTCGGCGAATAAATCCATCAATCCATTGGAAGAAGGCGTCCCGGTCAGCCCCACGATCCGTTTTACCATCGGCCGCACCTTCATCAATGCCCGAAATCTTTTGGCCTGCCAGTTTTTAAAAGATGACAGTTCATCAATCACCACCATGTCATAATCAAAAGGCTGGCCGCTCTTCTCAATCAGCCAGGGGATGTTTTCCCGGTTGATGATATAAATATCTGCATCCACCATAAGGGCTCTCCTCCTCTCTGCCGCTGTACCGACTACTATGGAGTACCTGAGTCCCTTCAGCTGATCCCATTTCTGAATTTCTGTTGGCCAGGTGTGTTTTGCGACCCTTAACGGCGCTATAATCAGCACCTTTGACACCTCAAAGCTATCAAATATCAGGTCATTCAGAGCCGCCAGCACTATACTGGTCTTGCCCATCCCCATATCCAGCAGAATCGCTGCTATCGGATGTTCCTTTATAAAATTGATCGCATATTTCTGATAATCATGTGGCTTGTATCTCATCTAAAATCCCTCCGATTTTCTCCGGACCATCAAGTACATACACCGAAAATCCAAGTTTCTCCATAAGCCTGTGCCTGGATACCTGTAGCGGCCTTGGCATCTTCCCAGGTGCCTTGATCTCCACAAATCCAAAATGCCTTCCCGGCAGAAGCACGATCCGATCCGGCATTCCGTCAAATCCCGGTGATACGAACTTGGGACAGATCCCGCCTCTGGCCTTTACGGCCTGAACCAGTTTCTGCTCCACCTGTTTCTCTCTCATAGCTCCTCCATCAATCGAATTTATGGTGCAGGGGGTGCAGGACATTTCTATATTCCCCTTATAGGGATTTTTCTTGAAAAAATTCTCTATACGCGATATAGGTAATAGTCCTGCAACCCCTGCACCTTTTCGGTATTATCATTCAGCAAAGTCTGTGTCTTTGACCTGCAGCCCCTGCACCCACATGCCGGATTTCTTCTTTTTGCGGGTAAATCCTCTCTTCTCCAATTCCAAAACAAAATCCGCATTTGTACGCTGATACTCTCCGGTACGCAGGCAGTAAGCACGGAACTCTTCATACAGTTCCCCAGACTTATACTCCAGTCCGTCACCGACCTCGCAGCATTCCTCCAGGAAAATGCCCATCCAGTCATTCATCCCGCGGTAAGCAGCAATGGCATCCACAACCACCTTCGGTTTTGTCGTCTTGTGGTCATGCCTGATCACCTTCCTTGCACCCTCAATGATCCAGCTCATAATGGCTGGTGCAGCATGCTCATACAGATAATCGGAGTAATTCTTGATATCTGAATTACCTTCGATCTTTGCATGGAACGGAATCACGATCAGCCTTCGCCAGGTCCCGTCATCGGATGCGCTGACCTTCGGCAGATGGTTCGTATAAAGCACTACTGTGTGTGAAGGGACAAAATCAAAAGGATCTTTGAACTTCTTCTCACCCCGGATCTGATCCGTGGAGCACAGCTGTTTCAGGATGGAAGTTGACAATCTCATCCCTTCTTCCAACTCCGCCGCGATGATGAGACGCTTTCCCTTCAGCTCCGCAATCTCCGGTTTTACATTTCTCCTGCAGCCAGCCGTCAGGGCATCGGCAGAAATCGCTCCGGAATAGGTACCAAGCACTCTCGACACCGTATTCCAGAAAGTAGATTTTCCGTTCCGCCCTTCCCCATACGCAATGATGAGAGCCTCCTCATATACCTTTCCAATCGCCGCAAGTCCCACCGTCTCCTGCACATAATCAATCAGATCCTGATCTTTACAGAAGAATACCTGCAGGGCATTTTCCCACAAGTCTTTTCCCTTATCCCCCGGCGACACATTCGTAATCTTCGTCAGAAGATCCGCTGAATTATGCGCCCTCGCGCCTTCTATCCCCTTCTTCAGG
>OERX01000044.1_pt1 | contig 17347 bp, 8 predicted proteins | sample 1540081 | NCBI WGS metagenome assembly OERX01 (sample SAMEA3891871, study PRJEB23780) | metagenome | biome: terrestrial biome; feature: animal house; material: Caecal content | place: Italy | collected 2015-05-05 | reverse complement strand
ATCCAATGTCTATATTGCCTTATGTCATCAAAAATCCTATGAATGGTGAGTTGGCATCATATAAAGAGAATGAAGTAAGAATACTATTTCCATCCTTTGACGATGGAGATTTTAACAATGGTATTGTCTATCCGCAGGTAAAAGTAAAAAATGGGTATAAAGGGCAAAGCGTTGGGTATGATAAATGTGATTTAAAAATAAATAAAATAATCATTGGTAAAGCATGCAACATAGATATGAAAAAAAGCATTATTCATTATTGTGACGATAAAAATATTTTTACAGATTATAATAAATAGCAGGTAGCGTTATTACATAGCCGGAAGGTTTTCAATTTACGAAAATCATCCGGCTTTTTTCATGCCCATTTTTATACATAGCCATTTCCCCACACAGGAAGATGGCTATTAAATTTTTGAGAAAGGAGGGAACCATTATGGCGAATTGCAAAGTAATTGCGATTGCCAACCAGAAAGGCGGAACAGGGAAAACCACTACCACCGTCAATTTAGGGATCGGACTTGCCAGAGAAGGGAAAAAGGTCCTTCTGGTAGACGCTGATCCACAGGGCGATCTGACCACTTCATTAGGGTGGCCGGAGCAGGATAATCTTTCTGTGACACTTGCCACACAGTTAGAGGGGATTGTGGCTGACCGGGAAATGGATAGCCACGCCGGGATTTTACACCATGAGGAAGGCGTTGATCTGATCCCGTCTAATATCGAACTGGCAGGACTGGAAGTTATGCTTGTCAATGCCATGAGCCGGGAACTGACGCTGAAAAATTATCTGAATGAAGTGAAAAGCGGATACGACTATGTGTTAATCGACTGTATGCCGAGTTTGGGTATGCTGACGATCAATGCACTGGCAGCATCCGACAGTGTAATTGTTCCGGTGCAGGCCCAGTATCTTCCGGCAAAGGGAATGACACAGCTTATGAAAACAATCGGGAAGGTGCAAAGGCAGATCAATCCGGCGCTGAAGGTGGACGGTGTACTTTTGACACTTGCGGATATGCGGACCAATCTGGCCCGTGTGACCGCAGAGAGTATCCGGCAGAATTACGGGAGAATGGTTAAGGTTTACCAGACTGTCATTCCGGTTGGCGTGAAAGCGGCGGAAACAAGCGCCGCAGGACAGAGCATTTACAGCTATGACAAAAACAGTACAGTAGCAAAAGCCTATGCGTCATTTACAAGGGAGGTGGTACGGGATGGCGAAAGGCAGAGAAATAAAACTGCCCCTTCCCGCAGCAGATGATCTGTTCAGTACGCAGGAGGAACGTGACGAGGCGAAACGGGAGTTTATCGCAGATATTCCTCTGACAGAGATCAGCGACTTTCCTGACCATCCGTATAAGGTAAAGCAGGATGAAAGTATGCTGGAGCTGGCGGCAAGTATCCGGGAAAAAGGCGTGGTCAATCCTGCTTTGGTGCGTCCGAAACCGGAAGGCGGTTATGAAATGGTGGCAGGACACCGGAGAAAATTCGCCAGTGAGCTTGCCGGGAAAGTGGTCATGCCCTGTATCGTGCGAAATCTGACAGATGACGAGGCTACGATCATTATGGTGGACTCGAACCTGCAAAGGGAGAAAGTCTTACCGTCAGAGAAAGCCTTTGCCTATAAGATGAAACTGGACGCAATGAAACGGCAGGGGCAGAGAACAGATTTAACTTCGTCGCCACTGGCGACAAAGTTAAGAGGGAGTCGATCAGATGTAATTTTAGGGGAACAAGTTGGGGAGAGTAAAGACCAAATCCGCCGCTATATCCGTCTTACCGAACTCATCACACCTATTCTGGATATGGTGGATGAGGGAAAGATTGCCATGCGTCCGGCAGTAGAGTTGTCTTACCTGCCGAAAGAGCAACAGCAGACGCTTTTTGACACAATGGAACTGGAGGACTGTACTCCAAGCCATGCACAGGCGATTAAAATGCGGAAGTTTGCGGAGGCGGGAAAGCTGAACGAGGATGTGATCCTGTCGATCATGACCGAGGAAAAGCCGAACCAGGTGGAGCAGTTTAAAATCCCGAAAAAGAGGATTGACAAATATTTCTCTCCGGGAACCACGCCAAAGCAGATGGAGGACACGATCATTAAGGCACTGGAACTGTACCGCAGACGGGAGAGAGGACGGGAGAGATAAGAGGACGCCAGGGGGAAAGTGGGTTCCTATGTGGCTTTCCAGTTTTCCCGATTTTTTTGGTTTCCCCTCCCCACACCCTACCCCTTCCGGATTACCAGCAGTTTACCAGCCGAAAAGAAGAATAAGGAGCCGGTGGCTATCCACATTCCACCGGATCAGTACCCAGCCCTGCCCGCAAGCAGGGATTTTTTATGTGGGCCGAAAGGCTCAGAAATGGAGGAGAATGAAGTGAAGAAAATCAAACAGTTATTCAGGAAAGGAGTCGCATTGGCACTGGCGGCGGTCACGACACTGTCCGTCCTGCCAACAGCCACGGTATCGGCTGCATCCCAGCGGGCAACGATCACATTCGCTTACTGCTATGACGGAAATGGGAATACCATCCGTTATCAGCAGACTGCGTCTCATAACGGAGTCACGTTCAGTCATGCGGGAGAAGCCAGGACCCGGATCTATGCAGACGGGGATAATGCCTACTGTATCGAGCCGGGAATCTCCCTGCATACCGGGAACACACTGGAGAAGGACGCTTCTGTGGTGTGGAACAACTTAGGAAAGGCAAAACAGGACGCTGTAAATCTTGCCCTGCTGTATGGCGCACAGGGCAGCATGGGCAGTCTGTCCGGCACGGAAGATGAGAAAGTCCTTGCGACACAGATGGTTATCTGGGAGATTGTGACCGGGTGCAGGAATGCCACCGCCCCGTATGCTCAGACGGACGCCAAATTTTATAACAGCCTTTGCGTAGGCGGGGCGAACAGCGGGATAGCGGCGGCCTATCAGCAGATCATTTCCGGCATGGTCAGCCACGGAACCATCCCCAGCTTTGCGTCCGGAAGTACAGACAGCGCTCCCCAGGAACTGAAATGGGACGGCAAACAGTATGTATTGAAACTGACAGACAGCAACGGCGTTCTGTCGAAATTCAATTTCACATCATCCAACAGTGATGTGAAAGTCAGCAAATCCGGAAATACACTGACCATCACGTCCAGCAAAGCGATTGCCGGGAACGTGCAGTTATCCGCAACCAAGAAGATCCCTACCGTGAGCAGCAGCGCCAAGCTGATCGCTTACGGAGATCCGTCTTTGCAGGACATTGTCACAGGCGTGGAGAATACCGCAGCCGTGAAAGCATATCTGAATGTGAAAATCCCTTATGGGCATATCCAGATCGTGAAAACTTCCGAGGACGGTGTGGTGGCCGGATTGAAATTCCAGATCACGGGCAACGGGATTGACCAGACCGTTACCACCGGGGAAGATGGAACGATCAAGGTGGAGAACCTTCAGCCGGGAACCTATACGGTAACGGAGCTGACGGAGAACCGGTATGAACCGCAGAAAGCGCAGAAAGTGGAGGTCAAAGGCGGGGAAACCGCTGCGGTGGATTTCTCCAATATCCTCAAGCGTGGAGATTTGAAAGTGACCAAGACTTCTGAGGACGGCCTGGTGGAAGGCATGAAGTTCCATCTCTACGGAACCTCTCTTTCCGGTATTCCGGTGGATGAGTATGCGGTTACGGACAGCGCAGGTGTTGCCATGTTTTCTGATATTCTGATCTCCGGCGATACGCCCTATACGCTGGAGGAAGTGGAGACAGCAGACCGGTATGTGGTTCCAGCGGCCCAGAACGTGACCGTCAACTGGAACGAAGTGACCAATGCCACCGTTCATAACGTACTAAAAAAGTTCCGGGTAACGGTCACAAAGACAGATCGAGAGACAGGAATTCCGCAGGGAGACGCTACGCTGGCAGGCGCAGTATACGGGATTTATGACGGGGATACGCTGATCGACACTTACACCACAGACAGCAATGGCAGTTTTATTACGAAATATTATGTGTGCGGGGATAACTGGACAATCCGGGAGATTACTCCGTCCGAAGGGTATCTGCTGGATGAGACTTCCTACCATGTGGGAGCAGAGGCAACTCTTTATACCGTGGAGCTGAACGATACTTCCAATGATGTGACGGAACAGGTTATCAAGGGAAGAATTTCTATCATCAAGCACACGGATGACGGCAGTACGCAAATCGAAACACCGGAGGAAGGCGCAGAGTTCCAGGTGTATTTAAAGAGCGCAGGCAGCTATGACAGCGCAAAGGACAGCGAGCGGGATACGCTGGTGTGTGATGAGAACGGATATGCCGAGACGAAAGACCTGCCTTATGGCATTTATACGGTACACCAGACAAAAGGCTGGGAAGGCCGGGAGATGATCGGAGACTTTGATGTGTATATCAGCAGTGACGGAGAAGTTTACCGCTACCTCATCAACAACCGCCTGTTTGAATCCTATATCAAAGTAGTCAAGAAAGACGCAGAAACCGGAAAGACCATCCCCCTTGCGGGAGCCGGGTTCCAGATCTATGACGAATCCGGGAACCTTGTGACCATGCAGTATACCTATCCGGAAGTCACAAAGCTGGATACGTTCTATACCGGAAGTGACGGTTATCTGATTACACCGGAGGTACTGCCTTATGGAAATTACACATTAGTGGAAGTGCAGGCTCCTTACGGGTATGTACTGGACAGTACGCCGGTTCCATTTACAGTATCTGAGGAACAGTCCGGGGAGGACAGCGGAGTGACCGTGATCACGGTGGAAAAAGAGGATATGCCGCAGAAAGGCAAGATCCTTGTGACAAAAACCGGCGAGGAGTTCTCCTCTGTGCAGGTGTCCGGAGACGGTGTGGCAGACAAAGACGGGAATCTTGCGGAAGGCGAGAACCTTTATACGCCTGTTTATGCAGTGACCGGGCAGGCCGGAGCAGTATATGAAGTGATCGCTGCCGAGGACATTGTGACGCCGGACGGAACCGTGCGGGCCGCCGCCGGGGAAGTGGTGGATACCATTACCACAGATGAGGAAGGCAAGGCAGAGACAAAAGAACTGTATCTGGGGAAATACCAGATCGTGGAAAAGACAGCGCCGGAAGGTCTGGTGCTGAATACCGAAACCCATGAGGTGGAGCTGACCTATGCCGGACAGGAAGTATCTGTAACAGAGGCGGACACCGCTTTCTATAATGAGCGGCAGAAAGTGACGGTTGACCTTACAAAGACACTGGAACAGGATGAAATCTTTGGAATCGGAAATGCGGGAGAAATCCAGAACGTGGCCTTTGGCCTGTATGCCGCAGAGGATCTGACAGCAGCGGACGGTTCCGTGATCCCGGCGGACGGTCTGATCGAGATCGTGTTCTGCAGTACAGAGGGAACCGCTGCATTTCAGACAGACCTGCCTTTTGGTAAGTATTATGTGAAAGAAGTTGCCACGGATCAGCATTATCTTCTGTCAGAAGAAACCTATCCTGTGGACTTTACCTATCAGGGGCAGGATACCGCTGTTGTCCATATTTCCGCAAATGAGGGAAATGCCATTGAGAATGAACTGATCCGGGGAAAGATCTCCGGACGGAAAGTAGACACAGACGGGGAGGCACTGGAAGGCGCAACGATTGGTCTCTTTTCCGCAGGTACAGAGGAATTTACGGAAGATACTGCCTTAATGGTAACTACTTCTGATGAGGACGGAGCCTTTGCATTTGAGGATGTACCCTTTGGCAGATGGATTGTGCGGGAGATCGCAAGCCCGGAAGGATATGTGCTGAATGAGGCCCTCCACTATGTATCGGTTACGGAAGATGAGGAAGTGATCGAGGTGGAGCTGATCAACAAACTCATTGAGGGCAGTGTCCGTCTGACAAAAGTGGACGCAGAATATCCGGCGAACAAGCTGACGGGCGCTGTATTTGAGTTGTATGCAGATACAGACAAAGACCAGAAACTGACCGAAAAGGATGAACTTGTGGGAGAAATCCCGGAAATCTCAGAGGGCATTTACCAGACGGACGGTCTGCTCTACGGAGGATATTTTGTGAAAGAAAAGACTGCCCCGGAAGGCTTCAAGCTGGATGAGAACGCTTATTACTTTGAGATCAGTGAGGACGGAAAGATCGTTGATGTAGAAAATGAGGCGGGCGTTGGCTTTATCAACCAGCCGATTACCGGAAAACTGGAACTGACCAAGACAGACGTTGCAGACGGGAAACCTCTTCCAAATGCCGGATTCCGCATTAAGGACGAGGATGGGAATATCGTTGCCACAGGCGTAACAGATGAGAACGGGATCGCCATCTTTACCCTGCGGTATGGAAAATACACCTATCAGGAGTACAATGCGCCGGAAGGCTATGAGATTGATGAGTCCGAATACGCCTTTGAGATCAAGGAGGACGGACAGATCGTAAAAGCTACCATGACCAATGAGAAGATTCCAGAAGAACTGATTACGACACCAAAGACCGGGGATGACAGCAGGCCGGGCCTGTGGATCGGGTTATCTGCCCTGTCCGGAGCAGGTGTGGCAGTCTTTGGTATTCTGACCGCAGTAAAAATGAGGAAAAGGAAGGAGGAAGATAAGGCGTGAGTGCAAAGATTTTGATAACAGTTGCCTTAGTGGTATTTATCGCAGGAGGTTTAATCTGGCTGAACCTGCGGAACCGGAAGAAGTAGACAGAACGTGACAGGAGGCGGCGGGAAGCCGCCTCTTTACATAACAGACGAAAGGAGATGAAAAAATTGGCACAGATTAACCATAAGGCTGTCCGTTCCCTCTCAAAGCTGATGGAGGCGGGATTTGACAGTGAAAAAGCAGTCTTAAATATGACAATGGATGATGTTTTGTCTCTGCCGGGGATCACAGTGGCAGAAATCGGGATGATCAATGAGATCCAGAAAGCAGTAAAAGCCGGGAAATTTATCACATTTTTGGGAGGCGGGGAGATATGAGCAGTGAAAAAGTGATCTGCTTTACAGACAGCCGGGGGAACCCGCTTTTTTCACTTCCGGACAGTTCTTTTTTGTGTCTGGAGTATGGGAACGGGGACAGCTCCTGTGCGTTCTGCCGTTACCACAGCGAGGAACAGGTAGAAATAGACGGAAAGTGCAGGAATATCCGTCAGTTTGCAAAGCAGATGGAGAAGAATGGAATCCGGTATCGGCCCTTGAGTGAGAAAAATAGGAAAGGAGTCAGAACGCATGGCAAGATATAACGCAATGGAAGAAACTTTTACAGAAGTCCGGGTGTTAGGAAAACCGGCCCTTTTCCATGATCTGAGGATTGACCGGAGTACCGTACCAAAAGGGCTGTATTTATATGAAGTGCGGTATGACGACGAAGGACTGGGAGATCCGGTGCAGATTGCAAAGGGGATCATGGTCAATCATTTTGGTTCTATTATTACCCATGAACCGATCAGACTTCCGCCAGACGGATATTTAGAGATTGATCCGGAAAAGGACTGGGATTTTTGTGATGGAGATTGCCGCACAATCCGGGAGTTTATGGAAAAATACCCACCTGCCAGACAGAAAGAAAAAGAACAGGAACGATAGGAGGGGGAAGAGGTGGCAAAGAAGAAATATGACCTGATCACAGACCTGTATGCGGAGGCAGTGAAGCAAGTCACAGCCAGTCCGGAAAACTGGATGTCTTTCCTACGCTCTGCCTGCCGGAACTTCCGGCTGCCTTTTGATGACCAGATTCTAATCTATGCACAGCGCCCGGAGGCGTCCGCCGTGCTGCCTATGAAAGTCTGGAATGAGAAGTTTGGGCGGTGGGTAAAGCGGGATTCCAAAGGGATCGCCGTTTTTGACAAGGACAGCCCGAAACTGAGACTGAAATATTATTATGACGTTTCCGATACGCAGGAAGGGCGTTACCGCCGCCTGCTCCGTCCAGTGCCATTGTGGGAAGTGCCGGAAGAATATCAGCCGGATGTGAGGGAAACTCTCGCCAATGCCTTTGGCGTGGATGAGACAGTGACAGGATTTGAAGGAACCATACTGGAGGCGGCAAAGATTGCGGCAGAAGATAACCTTGTGGATTATCTGCCGGATCTGCTCTCAGAACGAAAGAACAGCTATCTGGAAGAAGTGGACGAGTACAACGTAGAAGTGGAGGCACGTCAGCTTTTATCCGCCAGTGTTGCTTACATGGTCATGGTACGGTGCGGCGTGGATACTGACCTGTACCTGGACACAGAGGACTTCCGGAATATCACGGATTTTAATACGCCGGAAATGGTCAACCTGTTTGGCGTTGCGGCCAGTGATGTGGCGGAAATGGCATTATCCGAGATTTCCGATACGGTCAATAAGCTGAGAAAGGCAGAGAGAAAGAAAAATCGCACCTTTGCCGGGAAAGAGGCAGGCCGATATAATGAAAGCGAAAACAGAGAACAGATTACAGAAAGGGGCGTTACACATGAGAGCGATCACATACAGCAGACAGGGCGATTATCTTCTTCCGGATCTGACCGTGCCGGACGAACCGGAAGTACACCGTGGGAAGTACGCTTCCCTCCGTCATACTTATCTGAAAAATTACCGGTATGGGATGTATCTGAACCTGCTGACAAAAGGAGAACTGAACCGACATCTGAACGAAGTGCAGAGGGAGGCGCAGGAGAGGATGGAAGTTCTGACAGAACAGATGAAAGCAGCCTGGGGCGTGACAGAGGAACTGAAAGCGAAAGACCAGATGGCGTGGGTACAGCAGATGAACAACATCCGGCAGGCAGCGGAAGAGATCGTGATGAAAGAGCTGATCTACAGCTAACCGGACAGGAACCACAGTCGGAAGAGGAAAGGCAGGAACCGACTGCAGAGCCACAGCCAACGGTGGCAGAACAACAGACATTTTTGGAAGAACTGGCAGGAGAGGAATCTCCTGCTTTTTCTATGCCACAGGAAATCATCGACCATGCACTGCAGATGGGGTCTTCCTTTGAACATGGCAAATACAGAATTTACTCCTATTTTCTGCAAGGACACAGCAATAAGGAGAGAGCAGATTTTTTAAAACAGGAATACGGGATATGGGGATCAGGATCGGACTATTTAGGAGAAAAATTTAACCGGGGAACCAGTGCAAAAGGGTATTTTATCAAATGGAAAGACTATGAAACTACCCTGAAATGGACAGCGGTTGCAAAACGGATCGAGGAACTGATTTCTGTCGGACGGTATATGACAGAAAAGGAACTGGAGTATATCCCGGAGTATGAAAAAGGAGTTCTGGCGAGAGGTATTTATAACTTTTTCTATCATCAGCCGGAGACGTTTTTACGTCCGTATCCGTATGGCTCAGATTATCATAGAGCGATAGACCAGATCCGTCCGCAGCTTGATGATCCAAACCGGGTAAAAGAAATCCTTTCCATGATGGAAGAGGTTCTTGCGGGAACCGCAGATTACGATCAGCGATACCCGTCTATGCAACAGGCGCACCAGGACCTTACGGATTACCGGGACGGAGCGTTCAGCTTATTTACTCCAATACCAGCCGAAAGAGAAAACACGCAGGCTCCCCCGGAGCCTGTCCCGGCACAGAGCCGGGAAGAGGTTCTGGCCGGACGTCTCAATGCGTTTTACCAGTCATATGACTGGTATGAATATCAGGATACAATTGAGGCAGGAGAGGCACAGGAAGATGTTCTGCGCCAGTTGCAGGAACAGTTGGCAGATCCCCAGTCTGTGCAGGAAATTTACAGTTATCTGATCCGTGTCCGGGAAGGGATGGACACGGAGGATGAAAACTATTCCGAAGTGTCTGAACTGATAGCCGGGATTGAAGACTTACCTGCTATGAATCCGCCTTATGACCTGCAGGTGGATACGATTGTCACAATAGGCACAAAGGAATATTCCATTGACTTTATCTCCGATGAGATGGTGGTTCTGCGTGACCAGATGTATCCGCTCTTCACAGAGGAAATGCCAAGAGAGGTGTTTGACCGCCGGGTACGGGAAAATCCGGCAAATGACCATCTGAAACCTGAGAGGAAATCATTAGAGGAACCTGCCGAAAAGGACAGGGAAGAACCGGCTCCTGCGCAGGAAGTGGTACAGGTGCCGGAGACCGGATTTACCGCAATCAAACCGGAGGAGAATCCTTTTGAAAAGGAACCGGAAGAATTGTTGGAGGATCTGGTCCCGGCATGGACACAGAAGAAACCTGCCGGGAGGGTAAGAGGGTTTGATCTGCACCCGGAAATTCCCCAGGAGAGCCGCAGCCAGTATCGGATCACGGATGAGCATTTAGGGGAAGGAACCGAAAAAGAAAAGTTCCGTGCCAACATCATGGCGATCCAGCTATTGAAGAAGTGTGAGGAAGAAAACCGCTTTGCTACGCCAAAGGAACAGGAGATCCTTTCCGGATATGTTGGCTGGGGCGGCTTATCTGACGCTTTTGACGAGACGAAATCTTCCTGGTCAACGGAATATCTGGAATTAAAGACGGTCCTGACAGAGGAAGAGTATGCTGCGGCGAGACAGTCCACGCTGACCGCCTTTTATACGCCGCCGGTGGTCATCAGCGCCATGTATCAGGCGTTGGAGAACATGGGATTGAAATCCGGGAACATTCTGGAGCCAAGCTGCGGAACGGGAAATTTTATCGGACGGAAACCGGAGAGCCTGTCCGACTGCAAGGTTTACGGTGTGGAGATCGACAGTATTTCCGCCCGGATCGCACAGCAGCTTTACCAGAAATCCGCCATCGCCGCTCAGGGCTTTGAGGACGCAGATCTGCCGGACAGCTTTTTTGATGTAGTCATAGGAAATGTGCCGTTTGGAAGTTATAAGGTGTTGGACAGGAAATACGATAAGTACAACTTTCTGATCCACGACTATTTTATCGCAAAATCCATTGACAAGACGAGGCCGAAAGGTGTGCTTGCACTGATTACGTCCAACGGGATCAGCGGCGGGACAATGGATAAGCGGGATGACCGGGTGCGGAGATATATCGCCCAGCGGTGCGACCTGTTAGGTGCGATCCGCCTGCCAAACAATGCTTTCCTTGCCAATGCCGGTACAGAGATAAATACAGATATTCTCTTTTTCCAGAAACGGGAGACGCCGAGGGACTTAAATGTGGATCTGCCGGACTGGGTGGAAGTGGAGCGGCTCTATGAAAATGACCATGTGAATGAACAGGGCGAGAGCCGACACCGGGTGGTCAGTATCAATCCCTATTTTCAGCAGCACCCGGAAATGGTACTGGGCGAGCAGGAGATCGTGTCCGGCCCGTATGGGCCACAGCTTGTATGCAAGCCTTATCCAGACAGGGATTTAAAGGAACTTCTGGAGCAGGCAGTGGAGAACCTTGAGGCGGAGATCACGGATTATGAGGCGGAAGAGTTGGTGGAGGAAGAGGACCATTCCATCCCGGCTGATCCGTCTGTGGCAAACTTTTCCTATACGGTTTATGACGGGAAGATCTATTACCGGGAAAACAGCCGCATGAAACCGGTGGAACTATCCGTGACAGCGCAGAACCGTGTGAAAGGCATGATTGCTATCCGGGACTGTACCAGGGAGCTGATCGCTTACCAGACCGAAGGGTATCCCGATGAAGAGATTGAAAGACAGCAGAAAAAGCTGAACCATTTGTATGATCTGTTTCAGAGAAAGTATGGACTGCTGAATTCCAGGGCAAACAGTATGGCGTTTTCTGATGACAGCAGTTACCCTCTTCTCTGTTCCCTTGAGATTGTGGCAGAGGACGGAACGCTGGAACGGAAGGCGGATATGTTCACGAAACGGACCATCAAGCCTCACGAGACGGTAACGAAAGTGGATACCGCAAGTGAGGCTTTATCTCTGTCCCTTTCTGAGAAAGCCTGCGTGGACATGGAGTATCTGTGTTCCCTGACCGGGAAAAGCGCCGGCGAGGTGGAAGAAGAACTAAAAGGCGTGATCTTCCGTCTGCCGGAGTCTGAGGGCATGGAGCAGCCCCGGTTTGTATCTGAGGACGAGTATCTTTCCGGCAACGTGCGAAAGAAACTGCGGGAGGCAAAGCAAGCAGCGGAAATCTCGGAAACATACCGGAGCAATGTGGAGGCACTGGAAAAAGTACAGCCCAAGGATCTGACCGCTTCTGAGATCAGTGTACGATTGGGAGCCACATGGATACCGGAATCGGATATCGCAGATTTTATGTTTGAACTGTTGCAGACGCCGAACTATTCCCAGTGGAAGATCAAAGTCCATTTCTCCCGGCATACCGGGGAATGGAATATCGAAGGGAAGAGCATGGACCGGGGAAATCCCCGTGTTACCAACACCTATGGAACAAACCGGGTAAATGCCTATAAGATCATAGAAGATACGCTGAATCTGCGGGATACCCGTGTGTTTGACTATGTGGAGGATGAGGAGGGAAAACGTAAGCCAATCCTGAACAGAAAGGAAACCGCCATTGCACAGGGAAAGCAGGATCTGATCAAGCAGGCGTTCCAGGAATGGATCTGGAGAGATCCGGAGCGCAGACAGAGGCTGACCGCAGATTATAATGAGCAGTTTAATTCCATCCGCCCAAGGGAGTATGACGGGAGCCATCTGCATTTCTATGGTATGAACCCGGAAATTACTTTGCGGAAACACCAGAAGGACGGCGTGGCCCGGATCATTTACGGCGGGAATACGCTGCTGGCCTATGTGGTGGGCGCAGGAAAGACCTATACGATGGTGGCGGCTGCGATGGAGTGCAAACGGTTGGGGCTGTGCAGTAAATCTATGGTCGTGGTGCCAAATCACATCATCGAGCAGTTCGCCGCTGAGTGGCTCCAGCTTTATCCGGCGGCAAACATTTTAGTGGCAACAAAAAAGGATTTTGAGAAGAAAAACCGGAAAAAGTTCTGTGGCAGGATCGCTACCAGCGACATAGACGCTGTGATCATCGGACACTCCCAGTTTGAGAAGATTCCCTTAAGTGTCGAGCGGCAGGAACGTATGCTGCAGATGGAGATTGACGAAATCATCGAAGGAATCGCAGAGGCAAAAAAGATCCAGGGGAGCCGTTTTACGGTAAAACAGATGGAGCGGACCAAGAAATCACTGGAGACACGGCTGAAACGGCTCCATGACCAGAGCCGGAAAGATGATATGATCACGTTTGAGGAACTGGGCGTAGACCGTTTGTTTGTGGATGAGGCGGACGGCTATAAGAACCTTTACCTGACAACCAAGATGCGGAATGTGGGAGGGGTCGCACAGACCGAAGCGCAGAAATCCTCTGATATGTATATGAAATGCCGCTATCTGGATGAGATCACGGGAGGAAAGGGGGTAATCTTTTCAACAGGAACACCGGTCAGCAATTCTATGGTAGTGCGCCCGTAAGGGGCTGTAATAATCTTACCTTGAGCAAGTAATAGGGCAAGGTATCAAAGCGGAATAATCCGCACCCTATCGTCACCCGACTTATCCAAAAGGGGAAACCCGATGGGGAGTGTAGCATGTCGGAGGGCACGAAACACGGAAACTTCCAAAGTGTTTGCGTGGTAGTGGCGAAAAGTTATGAATAAGGATGAAAGCTAAACTGCCTGAATGACAGTCGGAGATTGGGCAAAATGTTGCTCCATGCGTAAGGAAGTTATACTCGCATGTACTCTGGTGGATATGAGTCGGCCATGCGTATCCACAAGATACCCAGAGTAAATCAGCCATAGGATAATGGAAAACGACGAACGTCACATCCGAAATCATAACAGGCTTATGTTATTACAGTTCTAAACGGGGATTGCCTAAGGTAAAATGCCGAAAATCGGCTATGAGTGCTATGAGAAAAGTGACTCTGAATATTTACTATGGCAACAGAGTCTCCGTAGTAGTCCGAGGACGGGAAAGCCGTCCACATGGCGAAGGGAGACAGTCTTTCTTCAATACAAATAATAAGGAAAGGTGCGTGAGGCATTATGAGAAGTCCCGAAAATGTATTGAAAAGTTTAAGTGAAAAAGCAAAAAACAAAGAGTACAGGTACGAGAGATTATACCGTAACCTGTACAACCCAGAGTTCTATCTGCTTGCATACCAGAATATTGCGACCTCTCAGGGGAGCATGACGGCAGGTGCAGACGGATTCACTCTTGACGGTATGAGCATGGAGCGCATTGAAAAGCTCATTCAGAAGCTGAGAGACCACTCATACCAGCCGAACCCTGCAAGGCGTGTTTATATTGCGAAGAAAAACAGCAGTAAAAAGCGCCCATTGGGGATTCCGTCAACGGACGATAAACTGTTACAGGAAGTTGTCCGTATGATACTTGAAGCAATCTATGAGCCGACATTCTCTGATAATTCACATGGTTTCAGACCGAAAAGAAGTTGCCACACAGCGTTAAAAGAAATCGTAACGCTGTTCACTGGTGCAAAGTGGATAATCGAAGGAGACATTAAGGCTTGTTTTGACAGCTTCGACCACCATATCACAATACAGCTTTTGAGAAAGCGCATAAAAGATGAAGCGTTCATATCGCTGATGTGGAAGTTTCTAAGGGCAGGATATATGGAACAGTGGACATACCATGAAACGTACTCCGGCAGTCCACAAGGCTCCGGTGTCAGTCCGATACTTGCCAACATCTATCTGAATGAACTTGATGAGTTCATGGCAAGGATGAAAAAGAGTTTTGACAAAGGCGATACAAGAAGCCGTAAAGTCCACAAAGACCATGATAAGGTACGCTGGGCTTATCGGAAAGCGCAGAAAAATCTGGAAATAGAGCGCACAGAAGCAAACCTAGCAGCATTTAAAGAAGCAAGGAAAGTGATGTTGTCCACACCACATTTAGACGAGATGGATGAGAATTACAAAAGACTTCAATACAACCGTTACGCTGACGATTTCCTGATTTCAATAACAGGTTCAAAGCAGGATGCTGAAAATATCAAGGAACAGGTAAAGATATTTCTAAAAGACAAGCTAAATCTCACAATGTCGGAGGAGAAAACTCACGTTACCCATTCCTCTGAAAAGGTGCGGTATCTTGGATACGACATAAGAATATCAAGAAGTCAGGACACAAAGCGGACGAAAAAAGGTCTGCAACGGGTGTGGTATGGAAAAGTGCAGTTATATATGCCGAAAGAAAAATGGATTGCGAAACTGCACGAATACGGTGCGTTTAAAATCAAAAAAGACGAAAACGGCAAAGAGATTTGGAAGCCACTCCACAGAGGGGCGCTTATGCCATTAGACGATGTGGCAATCATCAGTAAATATAATTCTGAAATCAGAGGATTGTACAATTATTACAGGTTAGCAATCAATGTATGCAATCTGGGGAAATTTCATTCTATCATGCGTGGAAGCTGTTTAAAGACGTTGGCGGCAAAATATAATTCTTCTGTTATGAAGATGTATAAGAAATACCGTAGCGTAAAGGGCGACTTTGGCGCAGATTACAAAACCAAGAGTGGAACAAAGCGGTGTGAGTTTTACAATGAAGGATTTAGGCGTAATAACAATATCGCACCTGAATTTGTAGACATTATGCCGAAATACAGAGGGCAGATAAAACCGAATAGTCTTGCAGGACGTTTAAAAAGCGGACAATGCGAGATGTGCGGAGCAAACCCCGTGAAAGTGTATATGCACCATGTAAAGCGCTTAAAAGATTTGAACGCTGATAATGAATTTGATGAACTGATGTTACTGAAAAGGCGGAAGTCATTGGCTCTCTGCCCGAAATGCTACGAAGAAGCAAAGACAAAATCACTTAAACTATGAAAGATGGCGAGCCGTGTACATCGAGAGGTGTAAGCACGGTTCTGGAGGGGGTTACGCCAAGACCACGGACGAAAGGAAGTATGGCGTGGCGTTTCCTACCTTATGAGCTTTATACCATTATGCGCTACTTACAATATGACACCCTCCAGGCGATGGGGCTAGGGCATTTCGATTCCTGGGCCGCCGCTTTTGGGGAGACAGTGACGGCGATTGAATTATCGCCGGAAGGGACGGGCTACCGTGCAAAAACACGGTTTGCCCGTTTTTTTAATCTTCCAGAGCTGATTTCCCTGTTTAAAGAGTCAGCGGACATTCAGACAGCGGATATGCTCCACCTTCCGGTGCCGGAAGCGGAGTATATCAATGAGGTGCTGAAGCCCAGTCCAGAGCAGGAAGATCTGGTCAGTACCTTTGCTGACCGGGCGGAGATGGTGCGCTCCGGCCTGGTGGAGCCTCGTGAAGACAACATGCTCAAGATCACCAATGACGGACGAAAGTGCGCCCTGGATCAGCGGCTCATCAACGATATGCTCCCGGATTTCCCGGACAGCAAGGTAAACCGCTGTGTAAAAAATGCCTTTGACATCTGGCAGGAAACCGCACAGAACCGTTCTACCCAGCTTATTTTCTGCGACCTTTCCACACCGAAGAATAACGGCACTTTTAATGTATATGATGACGTGCGGGAAAAGCTGGTGGCAAAAGGTATCCCCAGGGAGGAAATTGCTTTTATCCATGAAGCAGGTACAGAGGCAAAAAAAGCGGAACTGTTCGCAAAGGTGCGTTCCGGGAAAGTGCGCATCCTCCTTGGATCTACGCCAAAGCTGGGGGCAGGCACAAATATCCAGGACAGGCTCATTGCCCTCCATCATTTGGACTGCCCCTGGAAACCGGCAGATCTGGAACAACAGGAGGGGCGTATTCTCCGGCAGGGAAACCAGAATAAGAAAGTAAAGATCTTCCGGTATGTGACAGAAAACACTTTCGATGCCTATATGTGGCAGATTTTGGAGAATAAGCAGAAGTTTATCAGCCAGATTATGACGAGTAAAAGCCCTGTCCGTGCCTGTGAGGATGTGGACGATGCGGCCCTTTCCTATGCGGAAATCAAGGCTCTGGCTACGGGAAATCCCTATATCAAGGAAAAGATGGATCTGGATATTCAGGTGAGCAAGTTAAAGCTGATGAAAGCCAACCACACCAGCCAAAAGTACCGTCTGGAGGAGGATATAGCGAAGAATTATCCCATGCAGATTACAGCGGCGAAAGAGCGGCTGGAGGGGCTGAAAGCAGACTTCCAGGCGGTGAAGCCGCTCCTGGAAAAAGGCAGGGAAAAAGACGAGTTTTCCATAACGATTGGCGGCAAGGAATACACCGACAGGAAAGAAGCAGGGACGGCACTGATCGCCGCCTGCACCGGATTAAAGGCGGTGAAAACCTCCGGGCAGATCGGGGAATTTTACGGTTTTCAGATGAGTGCGGAGTTTGACAGCTTTAACCAGAAATATATGGTGACGCTGAAACGCCAGTGCAGCTATAAAGTGGAGATTGGAAAGGACGCCCTGGGGAACCCTCTGTATGAGGAATCCCCGGGGACCTC
>OERX01000040.1_pt1 | contig 18990 bp, 25 predicted proteins | sample 1540081 | NCBI WGS metagenome assembly OERX01 (sample SAMEA3891871, study PRJEB23780) | metagenome | biome: terrestrial biome; feature: animal house; material: Caecal content | place: Italy | collected 2015-05-05 | reverse complement strand
ACAAATAATAATGATCGTGCTATGATGTACTTGTAACAAAGAACAAGACATATAAGGAGTGAACGGATATGAAAAGATATACAGGATGGGCGAAAGTACCAAAACTAGAGAACGGTAAAATGAATCGAAATATCGGTACGGAATGTAACAGCGAATCGAATTACTATATTTTCAAGCTATGGGTAAAAGCAGATAAAAAACGTATCTATATTAACGATTATAAAGGCAGGGGATGTGGATACATTGACTTGATTCAAGATGAGATTATAACAGACAATAAATATGTAGAAGAAACGGCAGAATATTTTCTATCAAATTATGAGGTAAGGTGAGAGTATGGCAAATATTATGTTATTACTGGTGTTATCGGCAATTGGAGTCCTTGTGGCTCCTAACACATTAAGAGAGGTGAGTGAAGATGGAGATGTTAGAAGAAAAGATTGATTGCATGATAATGATTGAGTTATGTGATCGATATATCGAACAAACCAAAGAAGATCTTCCATACATGGCAGAAATAGACCGAAAACGGGAAGGCGCATTGTTCGATCTTGTTTTTTCTATTCGAGAGGATCTGATCAAAGCATATAAAGAAAGGTGGGGAACGAAAGATTGACTTGGCAACTTTGTATTATGCTATCTGTATGTTTTTTGGTTGTGGCGTCCGTTGTAAATGGCAGAACGGAAAAACGATGCTTACATGATATGCAAGAGCTTACACATGTCGAAGTCAAAGACGAACAAGGTGACACCGTAGGGCATGAATTTATTTTGGTGTGTAAAAAATGTGGGAAAGTGAGGAAAGTAAGATTATGAAGCGATTAGAATCCATTTACAAGCATGCATCAAGGGATGAATGGCTGATCTTTTTTGACGATGATAAAAGGAGCAGCTATGTGAGGATCAAACGTTACGGGGATATTATTGAGTATCCATTGGATTTTTTTAAAGAGCGGATTGACCGTTACAAATTGCGCTATCCGCAATATCAAGGCAAAGAAATCCGAGAAGTAGAAAACCGGAATTTTCTCTATCGTATTACTTTTACAGATGGAACCTATTTGCAGTGGTTTCGTTACATGGATATTTCGGTCAGCGAGTGTACGGGAGTATGTATGAAAGTAGGTGAAGAGAAGTGAAGAACGGCATCAACATCAGCATTTACTTAGATGGAGAACTTTATGAATATCGTTATGACGCGGATTTAGAACGGGAATTTAAAACAAACCTAGATATTATGTTAGAGCAATACCTACGGTTTAAAGCAATTGAATGCACACATTTCATGCAAGAGGGGCAATAAGCCCCTCTTTTGTTTCACGTGAAACCGTTTGTGAAAGAAATAACATACAAATGTTTCGGGTTGGCAATTAATGGATATCGTGGTATAATGTTCTTGGAACAAAGAACAACCTATATAAATAAGGAGTGAGAATGAATGGCAAATATTATTTTATTACTGGTGTTATCGGCAATTGGAGTCCTTGTGGCTCCTAACAAATTAAGAGAGGTGGATGAAGATGGAGAAAACAAAGCATGATGAGTATGACGAGCAAGCAAGAGCAGAAAGAGTTTCTATGGAAGAGAGAAAGAATGATATCGTCTTAGATCAGCTGAGTTGTGTGATTGTATGTAAGATCTTAGATCGTTACATTGAAGAGACAAAACTAGATCTGCCGTATATGGAAGAGACAGACCGAAAACGGGAAGGCATATTGTTTGATCTTGTCTTTTCCATTCGGGAGAATCTTATCAAGGCATATAAAGAAAGGTGGGGTAGAAAGGATTGAGTTGGCAAGTTTGTGTGATGCTAGCTGTCTTATTTTTGGTTGTGGCGTCCGTTGTAAATGGCAGAACGGAAAAACGATGCTTACATGATATGCAAGAGCTTACACATGTCGAAGTCAAAGACGAACAAGGTGACACCGTAGGGCATGAATTTATTTTGGTGTGTAAAAAATGTGGGAAAGTGAGGAAAGTAAGATTATGAAGCGATTAGAATCCATTTACAAGCATGCATCAAGGGATGAATGGCTGATCTTTTTTGACGATGATAAAAGGAGCAGCTATGTGAGGATCAAACGTTACGGGGATATTATTGAGTATCCATTGGATTTTTTTAAAGAGCGGATTGACCGTTACAAATTGCGCTATCCGCAATATCAAGGCAAAGAAATCCGAGAAGTAGAAAACCGGAATTTTCTCTATCGTATTACTTTTACAGATGGAACCTATTTGCAGTGGTTTCGTTACATGGATATTTCGGTCAGCGAGTGTACGGGAGTATGTATGAAAGTAGGTGAAGAGAAGTGAAGAACGGCATCAACATCAGCATTTACTTAGATGGAGAACTTTATGAATATCGTTATGACGCGGATTTACACCGGGAATTTAAAACAAACCTAGATATTATGCTGGAACAATATCTAAGATTTAAAGCGATTGAATGTACGCATTTCATGCAAGAGGGGCAATAAGCCCCTCTTTTGTTTCACGTGAAACATTATTTCAATTTCCGTTTTAAGAGCGCGATATCGAGCAGATACGCTTCTTCATATCGGATTCCAAGATATTCCTCTGCTTCCTGTGCTTCTTGAATGAGCATCTTTTCTTCTCTATACGTTGCTTCTTTTACAATGTTCCCTTCGTCATTCGTCACAGCAGGGATGTCAATGACCCTTATGGTATTATATTCCGCCTCTTTTGCCGGCGTTTTCATTTTACAAAGGATTCCGAATTGATAGGGATCAATTCCGTGTCTGGTAAACGCTTCTTCTACGTCCTGTGCAACGTATCCGAAATGGGTTCTTGCTTTGTCGCCTTTTTCTTTTACCGCGTCAACCATTTTAAAGGACTTTGGTTCTACTTCCGCCCATGCGTCTAAGACCGCATCGGAAATGGACTGAATGTCCGTTTTCTTTCTTCGGTCAGATGTGTTGATCGTACCTTGTGCGGCAAATACTTGGCTCCAGAGGGCATTATTACGCCCAAGGCTGTAAACATTACTGGAAGTCGGGTAAACCGCGCCTTCCGCCTTGGAGATAACCACGCCCCAGCTAACGGACGGATTATCTCCTGTGGCATCATAAGATCTTAAAGAGATCGCACCTGCTGCCGTTGAGGTGATCGAGCCTTTTGGGGTCGTATTGGAAGTACCGTCCGCTCCAATCGTACCGGTGTAAAATCCGATAAATGGGGAAGAGCCAATAAAGCGAAGCCCGAAGTTGGTATAGTCGGGGTTATGCATATCCAAACCATCCGCCTGCAATCGGATGTTTCCGGAATCCCTCCAAAAATGCATTCCAGCGTTTCCCATTTTAAACGCAATATCTGGATAAATCGTGGTACAAGCGTGAAAATTGAGTAATGTCGTTCCGGTTGCCACCGCATTATCATGCGCAAAAGTAGAAGGGGCAAAACAAATTGCATTCCAAAATCCGTAATGATCAGCAGATAACCCGCCGCTATCAAAAGCAATCCCTTGTGCACAAGCAGAACCTATAGAATTCGTGGTCACATGCAATGCCATGGATTTGTTATGGTTAAAAGCCCCATCGTTTGCGGTTGTCCCTGCAATTTGCTGGTGACAGGAAAACTCTCCTCCAATGGCAAGCCCTGTTTGGTTGCTAAACTGCCAGCAAGCTCCTCCTGCTCCTGCACAGTCTCCAATTCCGCCGGGCGCGTTTGGGTCTGCCGGATCCGCAGGCTCAATGTTACGCTTGTAGGAGTAGCCAACGACTCCAGTACTGTCGTTATCCCCTCCAGCTCCATTGACGGAAACACCCATAATTGCCTTTGGGGCTTGCTTGGTATTTGTTCCGTTTTGTTCCACATAAGAATAGATTCCTGCTGCACAAGTCGTTAAGCTATCCCCGCCGCTGTTATCGGTAATCAGTGTAGAGACCGCAATTTGTGGAGCCACTTTATTTCCCTCATAGGTGAGATGATTTGCAATCAGTCCCTTTTGCGTGAGATTTACAATATTATTTGGATACGTCCCAACCGTTCCGGCATTGTAAACCATCGCGTTTCCAATACGCGCCTGGGCATTTGCAAGGTTACCATCCCCCGAATTGGTGTAAGTACCTGCCGGTAGATAGGGAATCCCGTTTTCCGCTCTCCATGCGGCAAGATCTGCGCTTGTAACATCCGTTGCCGTGACGTCTGCCGGATTTTCTCCCCTACCGATCGGCTGAAAGAAGACCGAATTGAGGGTATGCTGTAAATACACACGGTCGTTGAGCATCTCGATGTTAATGTAATCCTGAAGCGTGCCATCCTCAATTAACTGGTTGATGTAGTCTTGTACGTCTCCTGTAATGTCCAACCCATCCAGATAATGGGTGACATATTCTTGCAAATCCTTTCCGGCTGCAATCGCATCCGTTACCCCACGCCATACCGCATAGAGTAATTGCTGATAGGATAACTCTGATGTGTAGACCGCCGGAAGATCCCACCCATAGGGAAAGGGCGGAAAGTGAATATCATCAAAATAAGCCATATTATTACCTCCTTACCATAAATCCCAGCTCATCAAAAACAACCGTTTGCGGCAATCCGAAAAGAACAGCTCCATTGGGCTTTTCATGAGGCGATAAAACCGGTCATAATCAACGGACAGGGGATTGACGCCCATATTACCTCTTACGGTTTCGGTATGCTGGTCTTCGCCGCTCGTACTTTGGTTTTCCCCTTCGGTTCGTACACGGTTATCCCGGTTGGTTGTGTCAATGCCTTCTGTTTCCGTGCCGTTATCCGTCCGCCCGTAGGTGGTTGTGCTTGTTCCATCATCTTCCGTCCTTCGGTAGTCGGACAGATAAGTCAGAGCATCCACGTTGCTAAGCGTCCCTTCCGGGGTATCCGAGTAGGCATTCTGATTGACGTTGTTATTGCATACACTGTCCTGTCCGCCTGCTTTCATGGTATTGGACTGTGTGCGGATTACATTGCCGTTAAAGGTGGCGTCTTCGTTTTCGGTTAGATTCCGATTATGCTGTCCCTTAGAGGTGCCTTGATACGTCCTTGTATAATTAACTGACTCATCAATCTCAAAGTCTTCTGCGTAAAGAGAAAACATTTTATTGTATTGCGGCATTAAAGTTAAAAACGTGTCCTTGACTTCCAGCTTAAACCTTCCCACCGTCTCGAATGCAATTTCGCTCATGAAAAAATGTAGGATCCAGTGCTTGCAAAAGGCATCTTTTAAAGTTTCGTCATAGAACGGAAAATCAAAATCAAAGAGCCAATTTTGTATCGTCTCAATCATGTAGTCAATCCCGTTGTAATTGACCGGAACTTGATTGCCGCCAAGCATGGCGCCAATCATTTGCAGCGTGTTAGTCGTCATTTGGTATCACACCTCCCCCACCTTCCGACCTTGGCGTTAAAAACAGGTTGTCAAAACCGCTGTCCTCTAAAATCGTGTCGTTATATTTGACCGTCAGATTTGCCCCAAAGAGCCTGTTTGCCCGGTCGAATCCCTCTTTTAAGACCAGATAAGAGGTGTAAGCACTAAAGACATGCTCGCCGATGTTTTGCACTAACTCTCCTGTGATACTTCGCTCCTTCTTTCCTTCCGTGGAGGGAATGCCAAGCGCGGAAAGGGCTTCTTTCCAGATTCGCAGCTTAATGTCATAGAGCTTATCAGAGAGGAACGGCGCATTGAGGGGAAGCACCTGTATATTGTTACCCGTAAAATCGCTGGTTGCCGCAATGGCGGGTTCAAAATCCGAAATCTCTTTAAACATTTTTTTCACTGCCAGCTTTTGCGCATCGTTTTCCGCAACGATGAGAACCGGCGTTTTCTGGTTATAGAGATTCACGGAAATGGTACGGTCAATAATATAGAGACTTGTCGCAAAATACTCCACGATTGACGCAGTAGAGTAAGAACTAATATTATCCCGTATCAGTGCAATCTCCTCATAATCTCTTTCTATCTGAAAGGTGGTGTACGGTGAATAAATCCGCACATGAGAGGGGTACCCGTAAATCGTTTTGATGTCCGTTAAGGTGTACGGCAAAATGACCAGATCGCCGCTGTCCGCCCTTGCAATCGCAAGTTCCTTGTAATTGTAGAGCATGAGATTGAGTCTGGAAGATTCCAGGAGCGGAACCGAGTCGCCAAAATCATACACATATCTCACAAGAGCCAAATCTCTTAAGCGATTGCGGTAATAAGACAGGGCATTTCCGTTTTGATAGATCGCATGGGAATCCGATTGTTTTTGATACTGCATTTGAAAGACACCCGGAACCTCGCTTTTTGCAAGGCGTGGGGTTACTTTTTTTAGCATCTTATCACCTCCTTATCCAAGTGGCGTATTGTTTGTGTAGTCAAAAAAGTTTGCAAAACTGCTCCAATACGTAATTCCCCGGTCATGAATCTGTTTGATTTCTTCGATTGCATCTGCTGGCGCGGATCCAGAGACGTTGCATCCCGTTGTTTGTACATAGGTACACTTTGAGCGGTTATTTCGTGATGGGACTTGTACCCTTCGAATCGGATAGCCGTACCTCGTCCAATAATCATCAATCTGTCTTGCGGATTCTAAGTTTGCTTGCACCAAATAAAACGTAAATCGCTTTTCTTTTACGGACGTTGCCGCATCCGCGGCCGTTTGTCCCTTTACGGCATTACTTCGCTCGCTTGCGGTTAAGATATTCGTAGATAGCTGATATTCGCTTTTCGCCGCATTGTAGATGGCGTTTGCCGCTCCCAGCGGATTTTGCACAATACTTGCCACTGCGTCCATCGTATTTAAGACCGATGATTGATTTAGATAATTTTTGTTCATCGCAAGCCATGCCCGATAGCTGTCAATCGTAAATGCGCACATCGGGAAGGAAGACATGGTAATGGTATTTGTTTCTCCAAAGTCCGCTTGCCCGTTGTACCCCTCTACCACACACGTAATGGAAGCGGTAGGGGTTACGGTACCGTATAACGTGCAAGTCATACTGTTCGGATTTTCTAACAATTCAAATTGAATCATGAGCTTTTCTCCCTCACAATTATAGATCTCTCCATAATAATAGGGGTAAGAAAAAAGTTTATTATTTGCCGGAACATATCCACTGACGGTCTGATAACTAAGAGTGGAAGTTACACTTCTCGTTCTTGGCACTTCGGTTGTGGAGCTATCCGGCAGCATGTCAGATGGGTACATAAACACTTCCACTACAGAATCAGCAGCATTGGCATCCGTTAATTGCGTAAGAGCCTGCGAAGTCGTTTTGCCGTCTGTCCCGTCTGGAATGTATCCAATCCCCTGATAGATTCCTGCGTATACTGTACCCGGAAACGGCTCGGATCCTGTTTCTGCATTTAAGGGTCGCTCTCCAGATACAATAATGGTCGTATAATTTTGCGAAAAGTCATAGACCACATTGTCTATGATGGAACGGCGGTAGACGGAAGGCGTAAAGTTTTCGGGGGTCAAATTAGAAAAGATCGTATCCTCTGCGGTATGCATCCGCTCAATCCAGCTGCTACCAAGCGTCACATAACCCTGATTTAAGTACGTCCCGATTACGTCAATCGTGTAAGTGACCTGCGTATTTGCAGGAGAAATATAACTCACATCCGTAATAAATCCGTAATAGATCCGCTCTCCCGGATTTTGAATTGCCACATAATTACAAGGCGAGAGCGCCGCAAAAGAAAGATTGACCTCTAACGAGGATCCAACCCGGTGATAAGATTGATTCGATGCTGTTTGAGTTAAGTAGGAACTTAACGCTCCCGAATAGCCGCCAGGGCTTGCGGTATAGACATGATTTTGATAGCCCATATCCAGCGGCACGCCCGAATAAAAGCGAAAAATCGTAGATGGCATTTATTCACCCGCTTCCGATTGTGCTCTTTGAATGACTCCCTTAATGGCAGTTGCATAAGGGCTAATACCGTAGATCTGTCTAATGTTGCGCGTAAAGTTGTATTTGAGTGTCTGCGGATTGTCGAACACTTTGGTGGTGTCTAGCGTGTCGTAGTAGTTAAACGTGTTGCGGTCGCACAATAAATAAGAAGGTACTAAAATGGAACCATTATACTTTTCGATTATATTAGTGTTAATAATTGAAGTAAAATTTGAGACATTTGTAGCAATAAAACCAAGTTTTATATCGAATAAATCTTTTATATTTGTTACGTGATAATTCATCAAATTTGTGTGAACTAATGAGTTACCATTTAAGATAAATATTTGATTTGCAACAATGTTATTATATAATGAATTATTTAATCTAGTGTAGATATATGAAATCATTATATCAAATAGACCAATAAATGATGTTGATGATATTGCCAAAATATTGCTAAAGGAATAAAGTATAGAAGCCATATACTGACACAGCTCCCACGTATACACGGTCTTCTGATATTCGCTCTTTCTTCTAAGATTTTCCAAAAAGTTGTTCATCATCGCCGGGTTCTTAAACGCTATCTTGAGTTCATCATAGCTAATCGACCAGTTCTGCTGATATTTTACTCTCTGATACCAGTACGCAGTTTTGACTTTTGGATCATAGTTTTGCGTAAAAGACTCGCTATCTGCAATATCATACGGCACGGTATCGGGACCCTGCACGAAAATATGCTGAATCACGTCCGCTTCTTCCGCAAAACCTCGATAGTAAAACTTTTCAAATGGGTTGACAAAATCATATTGGAAATAGGAATCGTCCTTAATGACGTTTGGTAGCACACTTAAAAATTCGTTCCGGACATCCACATGATCCAGGATCACATTGCCGACCGTAAACACATCATTTGTCCCGGGCTGTACAATCGGCACATAATCCTTATAATGATCGGATGCCTGATTGCGGATGGCGTTAAGCACATCCGCACTAATTCCGGTTTTTCCCCAATTTTCACTAGGCATACATTCTCCCTCCTTTTAAGATGATTTTCCTACCGTAGCCGTAGCCGTTTTGCTCGAATCCTGAACAGACGTTACTTTGACTCCGATGCCGCTTGCCGAATAGTCTGTGGTCGTAGATAAGAACCCATTTGGTGTAATCGAAGCATTTGGCACAGAGGAAGGAGAAGAGAGTTCCCAAGTAACTTCTTTAGAGAAAGCTCCTGTTCCGGTTACGGTTGCGTAAAGTTGCACGCCTGTGTTTGCGGTTGCCGTATACCCGGTTGTAGACGCGGTATTTAAGGCAACGTTTGTAATCGTTGACGTATTGTTTGCCTGCGCAATCATCACCGCACGGCACGCATATGGAGACACCGCATAGAGTTTCCAGTCATGCAGCCAATAATTGCGGTAGAGTGTCTGACCGTTTTCCCAGGTAGCGGATCGCTTTAACCCCGGATAATTTTGGATGTAATCAATATCCATCAGCACGGCTTTAACGTTTCCAAGTAATGCCAGTTCAGAAGCAGTAAACTCTCTGTAATCCGGATCATCCGCAATGATTTCTGCAAGGCGTTCATAGTCAAACGTTGTCCAGTCGTCCACCAGCGTTTTACGGGCATACGTGTCCGCCTCGTCAATGTGGTACACTTCCGCATAGGTCTTTACATTGATGGTTTCATCACTCCATACATCCACCCACATTCTTTGCTTTTCCAGCGGGCAAAGTCCAAGCACCCCAGCCGTGTTGTATTCGGAACGGCGGAAGGTAAAGAGTTTCGCCAGTGCACGAAACGCAACGTTTAAATCGGAGTAGGTGTCTGCGGTGTTTGCAGTTCCGATATAGACCGGAGTAATTCGTCTTCTTACGATTTCACGGGCAACCATGTATTTGGTGATCTGGTAGTCGTCATACTCGTCCGACTCATTCATTTGAGACAAAACCATATTAAAGAAAGAAACAAATTCCGCGTTTCCGGTAAAGGCTTCCCTTAAGTTTTCGTCAGAAATGGAAACTTTGTAATAGCGTTTGGTATTGAGATAATGAAAGGCAACTCGAACATCCGGCTTTTCGATTCCCGCAAATTCTACGCCGTCTTCGGTAATGTCATAGGCATGTGGTTTCATTAAGCCAGGGAAAATCTCGTTGACTACATATCCATAATCAATTTCACGCTTGTTGTACTGTGCAAGCGGATTGTTCCAAGACTCGACTTTATAGACATCAAACGCAACGCGATTGACTAAGGTGTCACAAAACGCGTTGCGAATATCGACATGATCCATAATAATCGCACCGATGGCGGCAAGGTTTTCCGCGCCGGGTGTGGCAATCGGTACATAGTTTCTGTAGTTCGTTCCAGCCTGATTGCGCACCGCATTCAGGACGTCCGAACTGGATCCGGTATAAAATAACATAATTTATACTCCCCTTCCTTACTAATTAATGAATGTTACGAACACTCGCTAACACTTTTTTCATTGGATCTTCCTCTTCCGTTTCGGGCTCCCCTCCCTCCTCGGCTTTCGGCTTGGATAGAAATGCTTTTTTGTATTTCTCTTTCCATTCCTTATCCAGATCCTCTTTTTCCTGTTTTGCAGTGGCTAGCTTTTCCTCTAAGTCGGTGATCCGCTGGGATCCCGATTCTTCGTTATGGGCGGCAGTGATCGCCTCCATAAAATCCAGATCTGTCTGTTCGTTTTTATCTTTTAGATACTCTGCTAAGATTTCCCTAAAGGACACGTTTTCACCTCCTCATTCTCCAAAATGGTTTTAGAAAAAATAAGAATTTATGTTTTCCCTCTTCTCCCGGGCTTGGTGGGGTAACGGTACCGCACGCATGAGGGTTGATGATGTAACCTTGCAGTCGGAAATGACCCCAAAGGATGGTTTCCCCGGGGGGAAGATATCCAAGTAAAAAGTAATCCCCGCCGTAGGCACTGTTTGACAAGGTAACGGTTCCGTCTACCTCAATTTGTTCCACGACTGCCACATGCCCGGCACCCCCGTCCAGGTCTTCAAAGCAGGCTATCGCGCCAAGCGATGGGTCAGGGCTTGTGGCATAGGTTCCGGATGATAGGTTATCCGCCCACCACTGCCCGCCGTCTGATGTCGGCAGTTCGGGAACTGTAGCGGTGTATCCGCTTGCTTCCCAGATTTCCCACCATCTGCCCCATGCGTAACAGGTACAATTTGGTAGCCCAAATTCCGGGTAAAAAGGATTCGTTGTGGTATACCAGTATTTACTTCCCTCCATTCCTGCATCGGAAAGTCTTGGGTTGTAGATACATCCCCCGCCCGCACAAGAGGGTAATCCGGATGGCGGTTGCTCGGTGGTGATCTTTGTATACCATTCCTGTGCCGATGCAATACGCTCGGCAATATGGTTAATGGCTGGATCTTCATTTGGTTTTTCGTAGTAGGAGCACCAAGCTCTTGCCGCAATTTCCGGCGTGTAGTCGTTGCGATACGCATAATCTTCCCATGTGGGAAACATGTCTGACCCCAATCCATAATGGTCATACAAAAACCAGTATTCCGAGAGGGTATCAATGAGAAATTGCATTTGTGCACAGCCGTCATACTCTTCCATTCCGTGAACCGCGGCATAATCTCCCCATTTGGTCCAAGGCGTCCATGCAAACAGATAGGCACCCGGAATATAGCCACAGCTCCCGGCATAATTTTGATGCTCCACATCCGCGCAATATTCCCAACAAGCCGGATTTGCAAACGATTCATGGATCACGTTTGCCACGACGCCTGCCGCCGCTACGTCTGACCAGCCCCAGGATTTCAGGGTGTAGGCGATTGCCCAGCGATTAAAATCACTATGCTCGGTAGAGTCTAAGATTCTATTCGGGAAGCGGTTGATCCACCACCCCCGAAATAATTCATCTGCCATAATTAGTATTCCTCTCCCTGAAAAATTGCCTGATCGCTAGATCAAGTGCTTCCATATATTCCATTTCCATATTACTTCACCGTCACAAACGCTTCATAGCCTTTTTTCTTTAATTCCTCCCGCATCTTTTCAGCATTTGCCTTGTTTGCAAATGCCCCAACCTGCACTTTATAGAGCGTGCCGCCTTCTGTTTCGGCGGAGGAAAGACCGAAACCGGAAATGATCCCGGTTAAGACGGCACGGGCTACGGCTTTGTTTTGGGAAAGGTAAAGATTCACATCATCGGCATTGCTGATAAAACAGGTTTCCAAAAGCGCATAAGATACGCCCCTACCTCTGCAATTGTTCATATTTAAAAGATCCGTTCTTTCTTTCACACCCCGATTGTAAAATCCGATGGCTTCCAGATTTTTTAAGATTGCATCTTCGACCGTGTGCCCTGTTTCGGACGGATGAATTAAAATTTCGGATCCGTAGGCGGAAGCGGAAGAAAAGGAATTAAAGTGTACCTCTAACACATAATCATAGGCGGCATAGTTTGGCACTCTTCCGGATTTGGATTCCTGATAGCAATCTTTTGTGGTCGGGTACAACTCAATCTCCAAATCGGCATCCAAGTAGGCGTTTTCCGTCATCATAAGCGTACACAAATTTCTGGTTAGATTGCACTCGCTTTTTCCGTTTCCGACCGCTCCCGGATCACCTGCACCATGCCCCGCAATTAAGAGCATTTTCATTTCTCTTCTCCTCCTTCCTTTTTTGATAAAATCAGATTGCGCATCAGAGCAAACATCAAATTTAAGGCAGTCTGATTGCAAAAAGAGGAAAAGGACGCTTCGCTTTCTAAGGCGGATTCTAGTTCCTTTTCCTCCACGTTTACATTGACAGAGATCATACTTCTTCACTCCTTTTTGTTTCCATTGACTGAATAAAACCTAAGATTTGATTCAGCATCTCGGTGTTATTGTCGATACTTTTCTTTAATTCACTGATTTCTTCTTTGTGGTTCTTTTGCTGCAAATAGATATAGTATCCCATGGCAACGCACGCAAAAATTGGGAATCCAAGAGAAGAAATTACTTGGGTAATGACACTTACGTCCACAACTCTCACTCCTTTCTTGAGTTAGATATGAAAATAAATTCGAATACTTCGATTAAGGGAGAAAGTTACAAATGGCAGAAGGGCAAGTCTGCCGGAGTGAGAGCAGTCATATAGTCCCACCGTTTTTAGGCGGTACTCTTCGGGACGTTTCTATACATGCCCTTCCAATCTCATAATAGCATATTTTACAAGTCTTGTCAACTCATTGCCTTTATAAAGTCCAAAATGGGGAGAAATAAAGACGCTGTTTTTCGGTTGACAAAATACACTCTCCCAACTGCAAAAAGGTTACGAAAGAGATTCATGATCGGATTCTTTCGCCCGAAATACAAAGCGTTTTCAGACACGTTTTGTGTATCAAAGGTGTAATGATGCCCTTCCATACGGCTTCCAAGCTGGACATAGATCTTTTGTCCCTCATCGGTGGCGGAAATTAAAAAAGTGTCGTTATAATAGCGGATGCTGCAAATATCTCTGGTTCTTCTGGGGCGCGGCTCAATGTTTGCCCAATTTTCCTCTTCCCAATCGACCGTTCCAGCCCAAGCATCATACGCTGTCCCTTTAAACAGCTTTCCGACCGGACTTTCATTTCGCAGTCTCGCGTATTCTTTTCCGTATATATGCAGATGCACCCCGTTTTCCGGCAGGGTGTATTTGTATTGTCCTTCGACCAGGTTAATATTGTAGTTGATCGTATAGGGGTTATAAAAACGCCCTGCATTTCCACACAGCAAGATTCGAACATCCGTTTTGACACGGACTAAGGTTTCGATGGCTCCCGCGTAAGTGATAAACTCACCCGGCAGATAGGTTTCTCCCGGCTTTGCCGTAAATTCGTCAAAAAAGATCAGTTTTAAATGAGGTACTTGAATGCCACGACTCTTTAGGGTAGACAGGGGCGCGCATTGCCCGCAAGGGTAGGACTTTCCATTGTACACGTAATAATATTCTTTTCCTTTGCAATAGAAATGTAGATCATCATGATCCGCAAAGAGAGAGTCTTTGGCGTACTTTAGTTCATTGTCCCATCGCCTTCGAAGGTACAGAAAGCGGAATCGGCACCCATGCAATGGGTCAAATCCACTTCGCACCATGTCTTGAATTGCTTCCACGGCACTGTAAGTTTTTCCGGAATTTCGAACGGCGATAATCATCGTCATAAAATAACCTTTCGCCAAATCGTTTTTGATATTGATCAGCGGCGCGCCGTTGATTCTTACTTCCTCTTCTTCCTTCCAGATCGGACTCGGTAATAAAATCTTATTTTTTTGTTCTGCGATATCCCTCACCCCTTTCTCTTTTTGCCTTTGCCCTAAGATAGGCGGCTTCTGCACTTGATTTGTGGGCAGAAGTAAATTTCTCAAAGGCTTTTAGAACTTCCTCAAAAGATTTTGAATTGTCATAAAACTCTTCAAAAAAGGTTTCTATGAGTTCCTCGGAATTGGCGTAACGCCGATAGCTTTTGTACGCGTCCGACTGAAAAAAGACAACCAACATTTCATCCGTTACCCTACGGATTCTAGGCGTATCTCCCGAACGGTCTACATAGGTAAGCCCCACGCCTGTTTTCTCTTCAATCGTTTCCCTTGCTTTTGCGAGGTTGTTTTTGTATTGGCTTGCCCCCGCTTTTAAGCTCGTGCCGGAAGATAGAAAGTTGTACACATAACGGATTTCTTTTGCAAGTTCTTTTAAGGTCAGACGCTTGTAGGACTCCCGAAAGATGTTCCGCTGCTGTAACTCTCTGTATTCCTGATATTTTTCCGCGTAGTCTAATAGACCCGCCCTTCGAAGTCTTCGGATTCTGGAGTTTGCCGTTTTGGCAAGACTCTTTAAGTTTCGCTCCATTTCCGCACGAGGTAGATCAAAAATTCCATTGTAAGATTCATAGGCACCGGTTCCCGGTTTTCTTCTTTTTGCCATTTCTTTTCCTCCCTTAATCATAAATCTCTATGCCGCAATCGGATAAGATTGCTTCGTATTCGGTCGTAATTCCGAGTTGATAGGTCGTGTTTACCATGCCAATGTTACTTGGAACAAATACTTTCCCTCTGTGATGATAGCAGTCGGATACTTCAATCTCTCCAATTGCGCTGTTGCGATAAGCGACTGTCCTGCCAGACTGCTCTTCCGAAAAAATTCTGCCTTTGCAAAATGCCTGGTCTAATCTGCTTGCCTGTTTTTTGGTAATCCGCATCACTTTCTTTCCGTTTTCTTTCACCCATTTTCCGCCAAGTAATAACATGATTGTTTCGCTTCCCTTTTCCTTGTTGCAGCCGGCAACCGTAATGTCTACACTGTATCCAACCTCTTCTTTGTGGACGGAAGCATACTTTTTTGCTCCCCAGGTGACAAAATACGTGCAAGTTTCCTCGATGTCAAACGTACCCATATAAGACGCATTTCCTTTTCGGTCATAGGCAATTGGCTTCAAATCTAACTTCTCATATCCTTTTTTTACCCGATCGTTGTAATCATAGATCTTTTGCAGATGTTTTTCGCCATTTAAAAATTTTACACTGTCCGTATCGCAGTATGTCACATCCATGCCGATCAGATCAATCATGGTTTGGAGGTCGAATCTCGCGTGGCTCGTGACGTATAACGACCACTCATAAGCAACAAACCCCTTGTGATAGACTTTATGAATGGCTTTTTTCTTTTCTTCTGGGGTCAGCTCATGTTTTTTATAATCCCCGTTTGGTAAGAGCGCCCATCCGTCTTTACAAGTATTCGTGCAAAGCATTCCGTAAATGGCATTTAACAGATTCTTTGTTTTCCCGTATTCGTATTTCTTTTCTTTGATGCCTTTTAATTTTGTCTTTTCCGCAAATAGATCCATGATGGCACGCCGGATTCCAATCGGAAGTTTTCCCCTCTCGGCGGTATACATCGCTTTGATATAACAATTTCCATACTCATATTGACGCAAAATAATGTCAAAATCCAGTTCGGTGCAAACAGTGGAAACGTGACCAGCACACAAAATTCTTCCATTGTCGTAGATGGTGCGCTCATATTTTTTGCTTGCCCAGATTTCCTCACATTTTGCACTAGCAAGATAAGGAATCGGGGTAAAGTCTTTCACGGCAATGTCCCAAAACTCCACTTCTAGAAGGCAGCAATAATGATCCAAACAAAAGTCTACAAATTCGGAATCGTTTAGCATCGCATCCGAGACTTTCGCAAACTTGGTTACAGGATAATATTTTTCCATCATCTGATAAGGGTAATCACTTGTTAAATCCGCGCTTGCTACATTTTCCAGACACTTTCCGGCGTAATACCTGTTTGCATGGGTATTTCCTCCTCTTATGGCTTTGACCATCAAATCATAGAAATCTACGTCCGGCTCCATGCTCTGTACCATACGGCGCTGCTTAAGATCTTCTTTGCAGTATTCTTTGACCAGCCGTCTGACATATCCCGTGGAGGTGAGCGGAAGGGAATAAAATCCGTTCTTTTCTTCCCGTAATTTTTCTTTGCAGACTTCGTAGAGTCCTTGCGTGTCATTAAAACAATATTCTTTTTCCGTTAACGTTAATGGCGTCCAAGGAAGCCTTCGAAGCGAATAATCCAGATCCCCATCCTTTTTCCCGTGGATTACGTTTTTTGTATTTTCGCACGCTTTTTTGAGACTCATATTCGTTAGGATATACGAACAGCGAAACTCAATGCCGCCTTTGCAGCGGATTTTGACAGGTTTGTTCTTGTCATTGTTCCAGCACTCGCCGGGAATTGCCTCAAAAAATTCTTTGATAAATTGCCATTCGTAAGACAAATTGTGGACAAAAATCACAAATATATTTTTTTCATCCAGATGATAAAAAGATCGGATCTGGTCAATTAAGGATAAAAACTCATCCCAGTACCTTCCATAAAAGTTTTTCCCGCAAACACACATTTGCCAGTGATACATAATGCCATAGGGACAAAACCAATTGGAGTCAAAAAAAGAAGTTGCTTCAATATCAAAGGTCGCAAAGTCTTGAAGATAGCGTTCTTTGTAATTTTTCACCCATTTACCTCTCGGAAAATAGAAGGTGTCGTTTTCAGGAAACGACACCTTTTCTTTTACCGGATAAAAAGTATCCGCGTGATTTAATTTGATTATAGGGCGATGCCCCTTTTCACAGTACGCCAGCATAGCCCCACTCCTTAACTGCTTGAAGAGATAATTTTGGAAATAACAGATTACATAAATTTTCAGTTTCTAAGTTTCTATTGTGTTATCATAATATTTTTGCTTCGTTTACGAGTTATTTTTTGTTTGTTGGCACAAATCCCATACCGGATACATAACAAGTCCAGTAGCGTTTGCCTTCGTAGTCACGACTTACAAGTTCGCCGTTTACCACAACCGCACTGCCTTTTTTCACGTAGTCGGACGCAAATTTTACAATCCGTTCATCCGATACATAGCAGTCCATGTAGTCTACCGCGTCACCGTGATCAGATGCCACCGAAAAACGAAGGTATTGCTTCCCTGTTTTCGATTCTTTTAGTTCCATGTCATTGACTGTTCTTCCCACGATAGTAATTGAAATCATAGCTTTTCACTCCTTTCTTTCGATATTGGTTTGACGCTTCGTCAAAATATATACCAAGCCCATATAGAGCATTGATAACAAATTTTCCGATATCTGTCGTGTCATACGCACGGCAGACAATTTTCCCCTCTCCTAGAGGGCGATCCATTAAGATCAAACTGTCCGGTAATCCGTATAAATACAGTTCTGCCCGTTTGCATAGGTAAATCAAGGATTTATCCAGATAGCCGAATATGGTAAATTGTGATTCACTTTTAAAATCAAATGGACAAATCAGACTATAGAGAAAATCTTTTAGCTTATGAGGATATACCCTCATTTCTCCACTGCCCACCCGAACGATTACGCCGAACGGCGTATCCTCAATTTCGCATCTTAGAATCTTTTGCAGCTCTTCAATGCTAAGAGTTTTTTTGTTTGCCATTTACTTCCCTCCATTTATTATATTGCGCACTTGCCCAACTTTCAAGGAATTTCGCGTATCCCGTATAAAATAATAGTTTTCCATCCTTTGTAATGGGCGCGTCAAATACATAGAGACCTAAGCGCGTGCGGTAAATCTTGTATTCCATACGGTCAAGATAATAAAAAGTTGTGTTTGTGATTGTTCCATATTCGGTTTCTTTGCTCCCGTAACCGCTGTAATAGCGGTCACAAAGAGCAAGTAAAATCGTTTCACAACGCTGCTCGCTTGCATGGGATAACAGTTCAACGCCATCCATATCCAAAGACCACAAACTCTTTTCCGATGTTTTATTCGGTTTTAATGTTGCCCCTGTCATAAAACACAATACATCAATCATCTCTCTTCACCTCCAGCTGTTTTTTTCATATTCTACGATGCGATCTAAAATAGCTTCATATCGCTTTAACTCTTTTGACAGATCTTCCAGTTTCTCATTTCCTCTTATCTCATTCAAATCCTCTCTCCAAGATTTTAAGTAGTATATTGCAGCGCCAAGATTGCTCATCTTTTCATCAATCGCGCGATACACCAAATCAATATCTTCCGGATCCGAAAATATGTTATCAGCGGAAATCTGTTTTATATTCCTTGCAAGCTCAAAATAACTAGGATTAACATGGAAAAGTTTTCCAACGAGTGTTTTCTCTTCATGCTGCTTTACTCTAATTTCCATCAGATTCCATCCTTTGATCTCAGTTACTTCTGCGGAAATCATATTGATTCCCGTATAAACGTAGTGCCTATCTGCTTCTGGAGTTGGGCAAATGATATCCCCAACTTTAAATTTACACTCTTCTTTGCGTGGCATTAAATTAAAGTGCCCGCCTTCAATTTCGTCTTCTCGTGACTCTACGTCAATCATATCATAACATAAGTCATCATACCAAAAACAAGGATACTCTGCACCAGCATATTCTGCCGCCGCAAGATAGTCTTTCATTGATATGAGAATATAGCCCTCTTCCCCAGCGTATACAGGGCAATAGCCTTTTTTCAGTTCTTCCATTATAATGCTCTCTAACTCTCTTTTCATCTTACTCACTCCTATTTATATGTCTTGTTCTTTGTTACAAGTACATCATAGCACGATCATTATTATTTGT
>OERX01000039.1_pt1 | contig 19169 bp, 22 predicted proteins | sample 1540081 | NCBI WGS metagenome assembly OERX01 (sample SAMEA3891871, study PRJEB23780) | metagenome | biome: terrestrial biome; feature: animal house; material: Caecal content | place: Italy | collected 2015-05-05 | reverse complement strand
GGATACTTGCAGCAGAGTGTCCCTATTTTTTATACAAAATTTTAAAATTCAGGAGGAAAAACAAATGGCAAAGAACACAGCGACAGGAGCAAAACAGGAAAGAAAAATCACTTTCAAGAACAGGGAACATGAGAAATTTTACAACACCTATCTTTCAAAATGCCGGTATCAGGATTCATACCATAAGGCTTTGGTCTATTGCCTGGGATTATCGGAAGATACCAGGCGCAATGTAAACCGGATCTATGACTTTGAGACGGGATTTATAAAGCCGGGGTGTCTGCAGGAAGGCTGGCAGACCAGCGGGAGCGAAAAGATTGTCCGTTTAGCGTTTAATCTCTACACAGACGGAACACCTACAACAGATGAATATGACGATACGGAAGAACAGATCACAGAGACACGGCTTTATTCTGTCAGCGATATATTCTGCACAGGGGACGCTAAATATTTTTGGGAAGCGATCAAAATCCGCTACCCGGATTACTGCTTCTATGTGGATTGGGAGGAGATGTTTTATGCTGAAGATTAGGCTGCAAGGAACCGTGAAGGATATTCGCTGGTTTAAACGTCTGCTGGAGAGCCACCCGGAGATCCGGGTTCTCTCCGTATCGGAGATATTTTCCAATAAGGGGACGAACCGATATTTCCGCTCCTATGCGGAAGTGGAAAAGACAGAAAAGAAAGAGGAAGAAAGGTAGGTAAGAGATATGTGCAGAATTATCGCAATCGCAAACCAAAAGGGCGGTGTCGGAAAAACAACGACGTGTGTAAATTTAGGTATTGGTCTGGCAAGAGCCGGGAAAAAGGTGCTTCTGGTAGAAGCGGATGCCCAGGGCAGTATGGCAGTGAGTTTAGGCATCCGGGAGCCGGATGAACTGGATGTAACTTTAGTCAATATCATGGAGAAGGTTATCAATGACGAGGATGTGGAGCCGGGAGAAGGCATTATCCACCATGAGGAAGGGATTGACTTTATTCCTGCCAACATCGAACTTGCCGGACTGGAAACTTCCCTTGTAAATGTTATGAGCCGGGAGCAGGTGCTTCGCCTGTACCTGGACGGGATAAAAGCCGGCTATGATTATATCCTGATTGATTGTATGCCTTCTTTGGGAATGATCACCATCAATGCCCTGGTAGCAGCGGACAGTGTGCTGATCCCGGTGGAGGCGGCTTATCTTCCGGTAAAGGGTCTGCAGCAGCTTATCAAGACTATCGGCAAGGTACATAGACGGTTGAATCCCAGGCTGTCCATTCTGGGGATTCTGCTGACAAAGGTTGACCGCCGGACAAACTTCGCACGGGATATTTCCGAACAGATCCGTGAGGTATACGGCAATAACATCCATATCTTTGAGAACTGTATCCCTATGTCTGTACGGGCGGCGGAGACAACAGCGGAGGGAAAGAGTATCTATCTTCACGATCCGAAAGGAATTGTGGCAGAGGGATACCGCCACCTGACCGGGGAGGTGCTTGCAGATGAAAAGTAAGAGTGCGGAAAAGATCAGGCTGACTTCCTATGACGAACTGTTTGGAGCAGAAGATAACAACGTGGAGGGAACTTATACCACTGTTCCATTGAGCCAGCTCCGGCCATTTAAAAACCATCCGTTTAAGGTACTGGATGATGAAAAAATGCAGGAGACAGTGGAAAGTGTCATTCAGCACGGCGTGATCCAGCCGGGGATTGTGCGTTCTTGCGCTGATGGATATGAAGTGGTGGCTGGACACCGGAGATGGCGGGCCTGCGAGCTGGCAGGAAAGGCAGAAATGCCGGTGATTATCCGGAATCTGGACGATGACGCTGCCACGGTGCTTATGGTGGATACCAATATCCAGAGGGAGAACCTTCTGCCCAGCGAGAAAGCCAGAGCCTACAAGATGAAATATGAGGCGCTGAGACACCAGGGAAGCAAAGGAGACAAACATACGGCAGATGCCGTGGGAGAGAAAGCCGGGGACAGCGGACGGACAGTGCAGAGATATATCCGGCTTGCAAGCCTGATTGACGGGTTTCTGGAGCTGGTGGATACAGGCAGGATTGCGATGATAGCCGGGGAGCGCTTATCTTTTCTGAAACCGGAAGAACAGGAGATGGTGCTGAGAGCAGCGGGGAACATTGGCGCTTATCCATCTCCGGTACAGGCAGGACAGCTCAAAGCTATGAGTGAGGAAGGAACACTGTCAGAAGGAAGTATCTATGCGCTTTTGGTAAAGAAAGAGAACGGCGGCCAGAGCGTAACGATCTCTTCAAAGAAGATCCGGGATTACTTCCCGCCGGCATATACGAAAACGCAGATTGAGGAAGTGATCTATTCGCTTCTGGAACAATGGAAACAGGAAAAGGAGGAGGAAACAGATGCAGGAAATACAGTTTGATTATTTCCGTGGAATGGAAGCGGAACAGTACAGCTTTTACCGTGTCCCGAAAGTGCTGTTTACCGCAGAATGTTTTAAATCCCTTTCCTGTGAAGCAAAGGTTTTATACGGTCTGATGTTAGACCGTATGAGCCTTAGCATTAAGAACCGCTGGTTTGACGAGGAAGATCGGGTATATATTATTTTTACCGTGGAAGAAATAGCAGAGCTTCTGAATTGCGGAACGCAGAAAGCTGTGAAGCTGATGAAAGAACTGGACAGTAATCAAGGGATTGGATTGATTGAAAAGAAACGTTTGGGTTTGGGAAAACCAAATGTAATCTATGTGAAAAACTTTATGTTGAAGGAAAAACATTCCTTTGAGCAGGAGGAAAAAGCATCGGAAAACCTTGAAAATACGCAGAATAGTGAAAATCACAATTCAAGGATAGTGAAAACCACAATTCAGGAATTTCCAGAATCACAATTCAAGAATGGTGAAAATCATACTTCAAGGATAGTGAAAATCACAACTCAAGAAGTTCCAAAATCACAATCTAATAATACTGATATTATTAAGACTGATAATAGTGAGACTGATCCTATCCAATCTAATCTATCCTCCTATGCAGGTGAAGTGCGCCCTATTGGGGAAGATATGATGGAAAAGATGGAAACCTATCGCACGTTAATACAGGACAACATTGATTATGAGTGTTTTGTGGACAGAAGGGAGAAAGAGGATGTAGACGAGCTTGTGGAACTTATGGTGGAAATCCTGATGCTGCCGGATGATACTGTGGTGCGTATCGGAGGGGCAGACAAGCCGGTGTCCGTGGTTAAGAGCCGGTTTTTAAAGCTGACGTATTCCCATATCGAGTATGTCTTATTCAGCCTGCACCGGAATACGTCCAAAGTGGCGAATATCCGGGCGTATCTTTTGACGACACTTTATAATTCGTCTATGACGATGAATCATTACTACCAGGCGGAAGTGAACCATGATCTGTACGGAGGTGGCTGAGATGTATGAGTTTGCCAAAAAAGTGATTGCTCCGGTAGGGGCGGCGGTAATCCTGGCGGCGCTGTTCTATCCCCTCTGTGTGGAGAACGGGCAGTGCGATTACCTGAAATTGTGGATATTTATGGGAATCCCCTTTGGCGTACATAAGATGTTCCTGTGGATCATCCCGAAAGGCTTTGATATTGGCGGTACGGTAGGGATGTTTATATTCAACCTGCTGATCGGCGGTGTGATCGGTGGGTTTGTCCTGGCCTGGCGTCTTTTGATGGCAGCCTTTTATCTGGTGAAAATGGTTTTCGCCGGGATCTCAAGGCTTATGAGGGCAAAAGCCGTGTGAAATTTTACAGAAGAACAAGTGAATGAGAGAGTTACGAAAGCAGCTAAGTCCATATACCTGGCTGCTTTTTTCTGTCTTTATGGCAGGGGCACTTTGCGACACGGTGTCGCAAAGTGAAAATCTATCATGGAAGGAGGGACTGTGTTGGGGAACCGTGCGGGATCGCAGAGGCTGATCCAGTTGGGGGAACGCATCCGGCAAAAGAGGAAAGACAGCCATTTATCCCAGGAGACTTTTGCGGAGAAAGCCGGTATCAGTGTCAACACAGTGAGCCGGATCGAGGGAGGGCAGGCGGCGATGTCCGTGGAGATTTTTGCAAAGCTGGTGGAAGTCCTGGACACGGACGCTGATGAACTGCTGGGGAGAAGGGCAAAGGAAAAAGAGAATGATCCGGTGGAAACAACGGCTGCCCGTATCCGGCGGCTGAAACCAAAAGAACAGAAGATTGTGCTTAAAACCATGAAAGCCCTAATGGACGGGATGGAGGGAAAGGACGGATGGAAAGTTCCACAGATATGAGGGGAGTCGGCTGCAATTTCCCCATATCTGCTAAGGGATTTTTTCTGCACGGCTGATACACTGGAAACACAGACACAGGAATTGTGGAAGGAGGGAAGGAACATTGACCAGGGAAGAAAACCTGATTTACCGGAGAAGCTGTCCTTATGATGCTATGGGAGATTATTCGATCCTGATGGAAGAAAACCAGGACAGGGTAAAAAACCTGGAAGAAAAGCGGAACCGAACGGAACCAGAAAAAGATCCGATCCGGCAGTACCGGTAAGTACATAGACGCAGAGATAATCTGGCGGCAGAAGGAGTTTCAGGCTCCCGTTAAAAAAAACGGGTGTGCCGGAAACCTTTTTTGCTGCCTTTTACCTGGATTCCTGTGCGCTGCCATCTGGCCGCCCGTAGCCTGCGGGCAGAAAGGTGGCTGTTATGGTGACATTACAGGATTTAAAGTGGATCGTAAAACAACCGGAGAAAGAGGAAAAGGCTCCAACGGCCCGGCATTTGCTGGAGCATGGGAAACGGGTGGTAAGCATGGAAAATGGAGGGGATGTGCAGCTTCTGGTGTTTTTGGAAGGCTGGGCGCTTTACCGGGTAGGGAAGTATACTACAGTTTTCTCCGTACATGGCTGCGGCAGTTATTGTTATGAGAGCCACGGACGGCAGATTTTTGTGGATGCCGCTTTCTTTGAGGAACGGGAGTGGTATGTGCGCCTGATGTTAGAGGGAGAGGATCGTCTGATGAAAAACCGGGAATCAAGCCGGAAAGGAAAGGTCGTTTCTTACCATGCGGTTTCCGAGGAATGGTTTTTCCTGTCTTCCCCGGTATTGCCGCCTTTGGAGCAGTTGATTGAAAAAGAGCAGATTTTGGAGCTGATGGGGCTTCTGACAAAGCGGCAGAGGGATATTGTGATCCTGTATTTTTACTATGGGGAAACCCAGCGGGAGATTGCAAGGTCACTGGGGATTTCCCAGCCTGCGGTTTCCCAGGCGCTTATGGCGGCGCTGCGGCGGATGCGGGAAGGGCAGGAAGAAATCTTTTCCGGTAAAGAAGTCCGTTCCGGGAGGTGCGCCGTATGAGAGGGAAACGCCCAAAGGAGCGGAAATGTTATATTCTTCGTGCCGGGGATGGGACTGTGGTGGAAGTCACCAGGGAGGTCTATCTGGAATGGTATCAGTCCCGGCGGCGGGAGCGCTACCAGAATGAGAAAAAGCAAAAATACGGCGTATTTAGCCTGGAAGCCCTGTCGGAGAAAGGAGTTCTACCAGATGGGAGGGCAGACAGCCCGGAAGAGATGGTGATCCGGGAGCTTTGTGTGGAAAAACTGCGCTCTGTGATAGAAGATCTGACAGAGGCAGACGCCTACCTTCTGTATCTCCTGTTTTTTGAAGAAGTGACGGTAAAAGAAGCGGCGCAGCTTTGCGGGTGCAGCCGGAAAACCATTGCCAACCGGAGAAAGCGGATTTTAAAGGAATTGAACGAAAAACTGAAAGCGATGGGGATCATGGGAGGATACTTCTAAAAGGTTCCTGCTAGAATATAGCACAGCCACTTTACGACACGGTGTCGCAAAGTGGCTGTTGCCATGATAAAGGATTTAGTGATCTTCCGGAAAACGTATCACAGGGCGCTGTTTGATTTTTCCTTTGCTTACTTTCCGCTGAAGGCAGAATACCATATCCGGGGTACGCTCAAAAAATCCCCGGTCTTTTTTCCAGCTCATACCGCATCTGCAGTGCTGCAAGCCGATAAACTGCTGTTTCATTTTTCTGCCGCATCGGGGGCAGACTTTATTGCTTCTCCCCATGGAGCCATCTCCCTTGATTAAAAATCTTTTCTATGATTCTGAATTATACCATTTCTGAAAAAAATTACGAAATATTTTTTTATCACCCTATATTTTCCCCTCTGAAACCTCTTATTGGTGAGAGGGTGAAATTCTAAGACACATTCTTATATTCCCTTTCGCTGAACCTTGAAAACTTCATTGCCTGTCCAGACGGATACCCGGCAGTTGAGTATGCCTTTTTGCGTACCCTGTCGGAGAGAACGCTGCGGAACGTGAACCGGAGCAGGAACGGGTCTGGAATGAGAACAGGCAAAACGCTCAGAAATAAGTTTTCAGCCTGCCAGATGCAGGCTGGATAACAGCAGATACCATGCGGGGAAGCCCTTGATGGGCTTCTCCGTATTCATGTGCTGTTATCAGCGCAACTTGGGGAAAGGAGGGCAGAAGCCATGGACAGATAAAAGTAAGGAGAACTTTTTGGACACAGTGAGACTGTCAAGGAACAAAGAAAGAGAGGTTTAGTTGATGAAAGGGAAAGGAAAAAGGATACTTTCCGGTCTGCTTTCGCTTTTGACGATCCTGACTTCCGTGGTACAGCCGGTGGTTACTTATGCCGCAGAGCCGGAGCCGGCAGGATATGAAGCACAGTATCCGGCACTGGAGACGGTGCGGGAGTATCTGGATGCAGAAGAAGTGGTAACAGCGGAAGATTATGAAGTGGAAACAGGAAGCAGTTTTGATGTGGAATCGGATTTTTCCGGCTTGGAAATCCATGATGAAAAAGTCCGGGTGACTTTCCATGAAGCAAAAAATGAAGCCGGGCAGGATTTTGACGGGAACCACGCAGATACTTACAAAGCGGTCTATTTTGTGGAGCCGTTAAGCGGCCATCCGTCTTACCATATCTGCAGAAACATTATTGTAAAAAAGCCAGTGGCGGAGAAACAGGCGGAGAGCCATGCAGACGGCAGTGGAACCGGCGGGGAGAGCGAAGAACCGGATAGTGAGGACGGGGACGCAGATCCACAGCCGCAGACAGAGACAGCAACGGAGGCAGTGACGGAGCCAGTGGAAGAAACCATGGAGGAAACGGAGACAGGACTGCCGGAAGGAACAGAAGTGTTGCCGGAGGACGCTCTGGATGCGGCGTTAGAGGAAACAGAAGATCAGAAAACAGTAGATGAAGAAAGCGGACTGACGTTGGGGGAAGTGCTTCTCCAGGCGGAGGATCAGGGCATTGATATTCAGGGACTGGAAAACGGTGAGAGCGTTACCTTTACGGCACAGGCTCCTATGGCACAGGCGGCCAGGGCGCCACAGTCTGTCACCATTACCCAGGGAAGCTATTATTACTATGCAGACTATGGGCTTGGCTCTTATGTGACAGCACCCTTTACCGTGTCTTTTGGGAACGTGACGGCGACAGCTTACTGTATCCAGCCGTCAAAACTGGGGCCGGGGAGCGGCACATACCAGATCACAAAACTGGAAGGAAACCGGGAACTGGCAAAGGTGTGTTATTACGGAACGGAAGCGGCCGGATCGGCCTATTTCTTTAACCACTACCACACCGATTTTTCTGCCGGCAAAAGGTTTATTGTTACCCATCTGGCAGCCTCCTATGCCAATGGAAGCGAAGATGCCTTCTATGGAACCAACAGTACCGGGGAAGCGTTGGCAAAGGAACTTTATAACTATGCTGTGAGCCAGCCGGATATTCCGGATGTGGAGATGTCCTTTTCCAATGCTAATGTAAGTGCCTATGTGGACGGCGAACAGCAGAGGACAGAAGAAATTACGTTCAAGGCATCCAGCCAGCAGACGATTACTCTGGATCTGCCGGATGGGGTAAAACTCCATAACGTCAGTACTGGAAAGGTCAGTGCTGCGGGAGCAAACGTAACCATCTCCGGCGGCACACGGTTTTACCTGACAGCCCCGCTGACACAGACGCAGGATGTGTCCGGTTCCTGGTCAGCAAAGATGCAGGGAAGTATCACCAAAGACTATTCTGCCTATAAGATTACGACAGGAAGTGATACACAGGATCTTGCACTGGTGTTTGGAGAAGGCGTAGAAGATGAGAAGTATGTGAGCCTTTCGGTGAAGTGGATTGAGCTGGCAAAGGTGGAAGTGATTAAGGTAGATTCTAAGCACTCGGACGCAAAGCTGGCCGGAGCTGTGTTTGGCATTTACAGCGATAAAGACTGTACAAAACTGATCACGCAGATGCCGGCAACTGATAAAAACGGTTCTTCTGTAGCAGAAATCATTAAGACGCAGAATACTGTGTACTTAAAAGAGATCACGGCTCCAACCGGATACCGCCTGAATACTTCTTCTTATAATGTGAACCTGGTGGCAAACCAGACGACTTCTGTTACAGTTCCAGATCAGGAGCAGCTTGGGGAACTGACCATCTATAAAGAAGGGGAAGTGCTGGCCGGAGCGGATATAACAGATGATGGTGTAACCTTCCGTTATGAAAGCCGCAGGCAGAAGGGCGCTGTGTATAACGTCTATGCGGGAGCAGATATTGTAACAGCCTATGGAGCGAAAGTCTACAGTAAAGGGGATCTGGTAAAAGCGAACCTGACTACAGATTCCGACGGAGCCACAGTGTTGAAAAACCTCCATCTTGGAACCTATGTTATTAAAGAAGTGCAGGCCCCGGAGAATTTCTATAATGCCGGGGAGGAAAAGACGGTAACACTGTCTTATGCCGGACAGAACGTGGAAACTGTATTCAGCGAGAGTACCTTCCATAATGACAGGCAGAAAGCGGAAGTTTCTGTATTAAAAAAGGACAAGGACACCTTAAATCCTCTGGATGGCGGCGTGTTTGGATTGTATGCGGGAAGCGATATTAAAAATGCGGACGGAAGCGTTGTGGTATCGAAGGGAACGCTGATTGGGAAAGCGGTGACAGGAGAGGACGGAAAAGCTGTCTTTACGGCAGATTTGCCCATTGGATTTTCTTTTGATGTGAAAGAAATCCAGGCCCCGGAAGGGTATGTGAGAAATCAGGAGGATGTATACTCCTTCACTTTCTCTTACACCAATGACAGCGAAGCGAAAGTGACATTTACCCATACCTTTGTCAATGAGCGTGTGAATGCCACGATCAAGCTGCAGAAAAAAGACGCAGAGACGAACCAGGCAGTTCCACAAGGGGATGCCACACTGGAAAATGCAGTGTATGGCCTGTATGCCCGTAAAGATATTGTACACCCGGATAGGGCAACCGGGGTGATCTACAAAGCCGGCGAGCGGGTGGCAACGCTGACCACGGACGAGAACGGGGAAGCGTCTGTAGAAAACCTGTATCTTGGGGAGTATTTTGTCAAAGAGATCACGCCTCCCGTGGGGTATCTGGCAGATGAGAGTGAACATGATCTTGTGTGCAGCTATGAAGGAGATCTGACCGCAACCGTGGAGCGGGAGTGTGTATCACTGGAACAGGTAAAGAAGCAGCCTTTTGAGATCATCAAGGCAGCCAATAATGGGGAGACGGACGCTGATCTCCTGTCTGGGGCCGGATTTACCGCCTACCTGCTCTCTGACCTTACAGTAAAGGAAGATGGCAGCTATGATTTCGATTCCGCAGAACCAGTGGTGATCGGGGAGAACGGGGCGACAGAAATGTTTACGGACGAGAAAGGATATGCCTGCAGTATTGCCCTTCCTTATGGTACATACCTTGTCCGGGAGACCACCACGCCCCATAATTACAAGCCGGTGGACGACTTTATCGTGCGGATTACAGAGCATAATCCAACTACGCCACAGGTATGGCGGGTGCTTCTGGACGAGGAATTTGAAGCAAAGCTGAAGATCATCAAGCAGGATGATGAGACGAAAAAACCGGTGCTTCACAAAGGTACAGAGTTCCGGATCTATGATCTGGATAAGCAGGAATACGTTGAGCAGGTGACAACCTATCCTACAACAACGGTTCACAAGACATTCTTCACCGATGAGGAAGGCTACCTGATCCTGCCCCAGAATTTAAAAATCGGGCATTACCGGATTGAGGAAGTCACAGCGCCTTACGGATATACACTGAATGAGAACTATTTTGAAATTGCCGTGGATTCCGATACCGCTTACCAGATCGACCCGGTGTCCGGGGATGTGGTGATTGAGGCGGTTTATGAAAACCATCCGGTAAAAGGAAAGCTGAAAATCGTAAAACAGGGCGAAGTGCTGGATGGATTCAGCAAAGATTTTGTCTATCAGACAGAAAACTTGGCAGGCGCAGTCTTTGAGGTGTATGCTGCGGAGGACATTTATACCGCTGACTTCCAGAAAGACGCAGAGGGGAACCGTATCTTGGAATACTCTGCCGGAGAGCTTGTGGGAACTGTGACTACCGATGAAAATGGGGAAGCATATCTTACTGACCTTCCTCTTGGAAGTTACAAGATTGTGGAAGCTACCGCCCCGGAGGGCTTTGTACTAAATGGGGAAGCGCAGACAGTGACTTTTACATATAAAGACCAGGAGACGCCTGTAATCGGACAGGAAGCTGTTTTCCAGAATGAACGCCAGAAAGTGGAAGTATCCGTAGTGAAAAAGGATGCGGAAACGCAGGCGACTGTGGAAGGAGCAGTCTTTGGGCTGTATGCCAAAGAGGATATTCTGGCACACGGCGAAGTGATTGTGAAAGCGGACACGCTGATTGGAAAAGCGCTGTCTGATGAAAACGGCAAAGCTGTATTTATGAATGACTTACCGTTTGGCCGCTACTATATCAAAGAAGAAGCCGCACCGGACGGGTATATTTCTTCCGATAAAGTGGTAGAAGTGACTGCAGAGTATCAGGGGCAGGAGATTCCCGTGGTGGAACTGGCATCTGAATATGAAAATGAGCCGACAAAGATTTCTGTGAAAAAGACGGATCTCACAACCGGCGTGGAGCTGGAAGGCGCAAAACTGACCGTCCTGGATCAAGACGGGAATATCGTAGACAGTTGGACTTCCGTGAAAGGAGAGGAACACCTGATTGAGCGGCTGACCGTAGGCGAGACTTATACGCTTCGGGAAGAGCTGGCCCCTTATGGGTATCTGAAAGCGGAAGAAATCACTTTTACTGTGGAGGATACAGCGGAAATCCAGAAAGTGGAAATGAAAGACGATGTTCCGGAAGGGACGCTGATCATCAATAAGAAGGGCGAGTTCCTGGAAGATGTGACACTTGTTGATACCATTGGCGGCTGGATCAGCCATATCTTTGAATATATCACCGGCGCTTTAAAAGATGTAACCTTTGAGGTATATGCCCTGGAGGACATCAAAGCGGCAGACGGAGAGAGCGAGGATTATTATAAGAAGGATGAGCTGATTGCCACGATTACCACAGATGAAACAGGCATTGCGAAGCTGTCTGGCCTTCCCCTTGGAAAATACTATGTGAAAGAAAAGGAGACTGCGGAAGGCTATGTGCTGGACGGGGAAATCCGGGAAATTGACCTGACCTATGTGGATCAGGAGACAGCGGAAGTTACCTGGAATGGAGACTGGCAGAATAACCGCCAGAAGGCGGAAGTATCTGTCCTGAAGAAAGAAAAGGATACTGACCGGGTACTGGAGGGCGCTGTGTTTGCCCTTTCCGCAAAAGAGGATATTACCAATAAAGACGGGGATGTGGTTCTGGAAGCGGGAACCGTGATCGAGGAAAAAGCAACCGGGGAGGATGGAAAACTGACTTTTGAGGCGGATCTGCCCATTGGATTTTCCTATGTAGTGAAAGAGACTTCCCCGGCTCCAGGATTTGCCACCACAGACGAGGTGCAGGAGTTTACTTTTACAGCGGAATCTTCTGATAAAGCGACAGTTTCTTACGAATTTATCTTTGAGGATGAACCGACCGTCTTTGAATTTACCAAAACTTCCCTGACAGATGGAAAAGAAGTGGAGGGAGCGAAGCTGACTGTAACCGATGAAAATGGCGAAGTTGTGGATGAATGGGTATCCGGCAAAGAGCCGCATATCATTAAGGAGCTGGTGGTCGGACAGACTTATACCATGACGGAAGTGCTTCCGGCTCCGGGGTATGTGACGGCGGAGAGCATCCAGTTTACCGTTGAGGACACCGCCGAAGTCCAGAAAATCGAGATGAAAGATGATGTGACAAAGGTAGAGATTTCTAAGACAGATATTGCCGGGAAGGAGCTGCCGGGAGCGAAGCTCACCATCCTGGACGAGAATGGCGAGGTAGTAGAGAGCTGGACTTCCACGGAGGAACCGCATTATATCGAGATGCTCCCCATTGGGAAGTACACACTCCATGAAGAATCCGCACCGGAAGGTTATCTGATTGCGGAGGATGTAGAGTTTGAAGTAAAAGATACCGGTGAGATTCAGAAAGTTGTGATGAAAGATGAGGCGGAGCCGGAAGAAACGCCGGAGACGCCGGAAACACCGACAACCACGGTAGATGCACCGAAAACCGGGGATCACACACCGATTGCGGCGCTTATGATTTCCAGCGGTCTGGGTCTTGCGGGGGCCATTGCCGCCGTTGTCTGGATGAAAGCAAGAAAAAAGAAACAGGATTGATACGATAGGATTGGGCGTTTGTGGACAGCCGTGGGCTTTCCATGAGCGCCCTTTTTGAGTTGAAAAAGAGGTGGATAGAAATGAAATGGTTGATTGCTGCAGGTGGGATACTGGTGTTCCTGCTCTTATTTGGACTGTACTGCTGTATTTTGGTCGGTGCAAGAGAGGACAGGCTCCTGGAAGAACTGGAATGGAAAGGCAGGCAGGATGCAGACGGGGAAAACGGATAGAGGGAAATATGCGCCGGATAAGCCCCAGGACTGTGCTTATTGTTACTTTTGGCACAGCAGGAAACAGAAATGCAGAAAGAAACGCTGCTATTACCTTTTGCCGGAGGAAAGGCAGGATAGCATCTGCAGAGAAAATGGGATGCTTGGAGATTGTAAGGTCTGCCCTTATGGACAGCACTCCCCCTGTATCGGCTACTGCCTGCAGAAGATTCTTCTGGATCTGCGGCAGTGCCGACAAAAGTAAGGGAAAGAAGGTGATCCGATATGCAGGATGAAGTCAATGAAAAGGTTGTGTCGTTGTGTATCAGCGGAGGAAAAATTTCTGCCCGGATATTAAAAAATGTTTTGATGAAATATCTGCAGGAAGTTGAAAGGAGAGAAAAACAGCGGGCAGAGAAATCTGCCGCAAAGGGAGATCCGGATACAAGTATTTCTTACCGTGGAAAAATCAGCATGGAACAGCTTAAGGCGGAAAAGAAGGAACTCTCCAATATTGAGATTACGGATAAGAATATAAAATCCTTTGAGAAATATGCCCGGAAATATGAGGTGGATTACTGCCTGAAAAAAGACTGTTCCATGGAGCCGCCCAGATACTATGTGTTTTTTGGGGCAAAAGATGAAGCGTCTATGACGGCTGCGTTTAAGGAATATACAGGCTGGCAGTTAAAAAAGAGTAAGAAAATATCTGTCCGGAAAAAGCTGTCCCTGGCAAAAGAGCGGCAGGCAAAGCACCGGGAGCGGGAGAAGAACCGTCAGAAGGAGCGTGGGCCGGAGCATTGAGTAAGAAGAAAACTGTAAAACGGAAAAATAAAGGGCCTGTAAAAGAGACCGTAACGTTGTTACTGGGAAAAGGCAGGAAGAAGCTATCGGAAACAGTCAAGGGCAATCTGCCGTCTGTGGATTGGAAGCGGCTCCTGATCCGGAACCTACCTTATGGGATTGTATTTTATCTCGTAGATAAAGTGGCATGGCTGTACCGGTACTGTATCGGGGGTTCCCTGATTGAAAAGTTAGGGGTACTTTTTCTAAATTTTTCCCTGGCATTTCAAAACGTCTTTCCCAGCTTCCATCCCCAGGATCTCTGCATTGGCGTCATAGGCGCTGGCCTTGTGAAGCTGGCGGTGTATCTGAAAGGGAAAAATGCGAAGAAATACCGGCAGGGCGTGGAGTATGGCTCCGCCCGGTGGGGGAACCAGAAGGATATAGCGCCTTTTATTGATCCGGTCTTTGAGAACAATATCCTTTTAACGCAAACAGAGCGGCTTACCATGAACAGCCGTCCGAAGCTGTCAAAGTATGCCAGAAATAAAAACGTGATTGTAATTGGCGGCTCCGGTTCCGGCAAGACCAGATTTTATGTGAAGCCAAATTTAATGCAGATGACACCAAATGTTTCCTATGTAGTCACTGACCCGAAAGGCACGATCCTGGTGGAATGCGGGAAGCTGCTGCAGAGAGGTTCCCCGAAGATGAAAGATGGGAAGCCGGAGCGTGATAAAAACGGGGAGATAGTGTATGAACCGTATAGGATCAAGGTGCTGAATACCATCAATTTCAAGAAAAGTATGCACTACAATCCCTTCATGTATATCCGCAGTGAGAAGGATATTTTAAAACTGGTAAACACCATCATTGCGAATACCAAAGGAGAAGGAGAGAAATCTTCTGAAGATTTCTGGGTGAAAGCCGAGCGGCTTTTGTATTGCGCACTGATTGGCTATATCTACTATGAAGCACCGGAGGAAGAACAGAACTTCTCCACGCTTTTAGAGCTGATCAATGCGTCGGAAGCCAGGGAAGATGATGAAGAATTTAAAAATGCCGTGGACGAACTGTTTGAGGAACTGGAACGGGAGAAGCCGGAGCATTTCGCTGTGCGCCAGTATAAGAAATATAAGCTGGCGGCGGGCAAGACAGCAAAATCCATCCTTATTTCCTGCGGGGCCAGGCTTGCCCCCTTTGATATAGCGGAGCTTAGGGAATTGACCAGTTATGATGAGATGGAACTGGATATGCTGGGGGATCAGCGGACAGCCATGTTTGTGATTATCTCTGACACGGATGATACTTTTAACTTTATCGTGGCGATTATGTATACCCAGCTTTTCAACCTGCTCTGCGATAGGGCGGATGATGTGCATGGGGGACGGCTCCCTTATCATGTAAGGCTTTTGCTTGATGAGTTCGCCAATATCGGGCAGATTCCAAAATTTGATAAGCTGATCGCAACCATCCGGAGCCGGGAAATCTCGGCTTCTATTATTTTGCAGTCCCAGAGCCAGTTAAAGACCATTTATAAGGATGCCGCAGAAACTATTCTCGGCAACTGCGATACCATGCTGTTCCTGGGAGGCAAAGAGGGCACCACGTTAAAAGAAATCTCAGAGACGCTGGGGAAAGAGACGATTGATCTTTATAACACCTCGGATACCCGTGGGCAGAGCCGGTCTTACGGCCTAAATTATCAGAAAACCGGAAAAGAACTGATGAGCCGGGATGAACTTGCTGTGATGGACGGGAATAAGTGTATCCTGCAGCTTCGTGGAGTACGCCCGTTTTTCAGCGACAAATTCGATATTACCCGGCACAAGAGATATAAGTTGTTGTCGGACTATGACAAAAAGAACAGCTTTGATGTGGAGGCGTATATGAAGCATACGTTGAAACTGCGGATGAAAGAGGAATTTGACCTCTTTGAAGTAGAGGGAAAGGAAAGTGAATGAGTGATTTATTTAAAGAAATGCAGGCAAAAATCGGCTGTCAGTATCTTTCAGATCTCCCTTATTATAAGCGGGCGGTCTGGTATGAACTGCGCCGGATGCCCCTGGGGGAATATGGCCAGGAACAGTTGGAGAATTTCGCCCGGTATGTATTTGGCGTGAGATATTCCGTTTTAAAAGAAGTCATGGATCGATTGGAGGCAGCGACGGACTCTGTGACACCATGACGCAAAGTTTGCAGCATCAGAACTTTACGACACAATGTCGCAAAGTTGGAAAGGGGAGTTTATGGATTTTTTTACAGAGGCGGTTGATGTTCTGGCGGCTATTGTCCGTGCGCTTTCCCGGCCGGATTCTCCAGAAGATTATTTTGAAGGATGTTGGGAAATGCGCCTGGTGAAGTCAAGGAAGACTGTTCTGCCGCTGGTAAAAATCATACACTTATGGCCGCCGATCCGGGCGGAGCCGGGAAAAGATAGCGGCAGGCAGAGACAGATTATAAATGAAACAGCAAAATAAAAGAGAAAGGATAAGGGAACCGGATTCCCGGAAGATTTGAGCGGCTATGGAAAGATGGCGGCTCTTTTTTTGTCTCTGCCGGTAAGACAGAAAGGAATCCGGTTTCCAGGTAGCATATGGCATTTTTTAGCTCGGCAATTTCTATTTTGCAGACACTTGTGGTGGCTATTGGAGCCGGCCTTGCAGTATGGGGCGTTATTAACTTGCTGGAGGGATACGGAAATGACAATCCAGGGGCTAAGTCACAGGGAATTAAGCAGCTCATGGCCGGAGGTGGGGTTGTCCTCATTGGAACACAGTTGATCCCCTTGCTTGGAGGGCTATTCTGACGTAGAAAGGGGACTCATGTATGTTCGATGGCATTTTTGAGGCAATCGAGAACTGGATGAGGGATCTCCTGACCGGGATGGTGACGTCCAACCTGACGACAATGTTTACCGATGTCAATGATAAGACCGGGGAGATTGCGTCCCAGGTTGGACAGACACCCCAGGGGTGGAACGGCAGCATTTTCAGCCTGATACAGAACCTTTCTAACTCGGTGATCATTCCCATTGCGGGGATGATTATTACTTTTGTCCTGTGTTATGAGCTGATTACCATGCTGACGGAAAAGAATAACATGCACGAGATTGACACCTGGATGTTTTTTAAGTATTTCTTCAAGATGTGGGTAGCGGTCTGGATGGTATCCAATACGTTTACGATCACTATGGCTGTCTTTGACGTGGGCCAATATGTGGTCAATGCGGCGGGAGGCGTGATCAGTTCCGATACAGCGATCAACGTGGAAACCATGCTGGACGCTATGGAGACGGCGATGGAATCTATGAACATCGGGGAACTGGTAGTGCTTGCCCTGGAAAGTATGCTGGTGAGCCTGTGCATGAAGATTTTATCTGTCCTGATCACGGTCATTTTGTATGGCCGTATGATTGAGATCTACCTTTACACCTCGGTTGCGCCGATCCCCTTTGCCACCCTTTCCAACCGGGAATGGGGGCAGGTGGGAAACAACTATTTCCGTGGGCTTTTAGCCTTGGGATTCCAGGGATTTTTCATGATGGTGTGCGTCGGCATTTATGCGGTGCTGGTATCTACCATTGAAATCTCCGACAACATGCACTCAGCCCTTTTCGGAATAGCGGCTTATACGGTAATTCTCTGTTTCAGCCTGATGAAAACGGCAAGTTTAAGCCGCTCGATCTTCAATGCGCATTAGGAGGCGACGGGATGGAACAGAAGAAATACAACATTATTTATGCCGATCCGCCATGGCGATATGAGATGAAAAAAGGGCAGGGAGTTGCGGAGAATCATTACTCTACAATGGGGATAGAAGAAATCTGCAGTCTGCCGGTACAGGAAATCTGCGATAAGGATTGTGCGCTGTTTTTGTGGGTGACATTCCCTCAATTACCAGAAGCGTTCAAAGTAATCAAAGCATGGGGATTTTGCTACAAGACAGTTGCCTTTGTCTGGATCAAGCAGAATAAATCAGGAAAAGGGTATTTCTTTGGCTTAGGATACTGGACTCGATCCAATGCGGAAATCTGTCTTTTGGCAGTAAGAGGAAAGCCGAAAAGAATATCAAAAAAAGTATTCCAGCTTATTGTCAGCCCTTTGCAGGAGCATAGCAAGAAACCGGAAGAAGCCAGGAAGCGTATTGTAGAACTGATGGGGGATCTTCCCCGGATTGAACTGTTTGCAAGGCGGCAGTCCGTTGGATGGGATGTATGGGGAAATGAAGTAGAAAGCTCCCTGGATATGGAAAATTTGCAGGAAAACAGTGGAAAGGAGCAGCCGGAGAAATGTGCAGACTGCAGCGGATAAGTTTCTCCGGCATGTGATTTTATGGCGTTTGTCAGTGTACCAAAAGACCTGACGAAAGTAAAAAACAAAGTAGTCTTGAACCTGACAAAAAGACAGCTCATCTGTCTGTCAGCAGCGGCGGCCATCGGGCTGCCTTTTTATTTTCTCACACGGGAGTGGATCGGAACCACCAACGCCGCCACCGGCATGGTGCTTCTCATGCTTCCGGCATTTATGTTTGCCATGTATGAGAGAGACGGGCTTCCCCTGGAGAAAATCCTGTGGAATATCGTGACGGTGAAATTCTTAAAGCCTGCGATCCGCAGGTATGAGGTGGAGAACTTTTATGAAATGGAGTCGCCGGAGACTGTCCGGAAAGACAGGGAAGGAGGGGATCATCTTGGGAAGAAGAGAAGAAATCGCAGTCGATAAGCGGAGAAAGAGGAAGTACCGCAGGCTGTCCCGCTATGAGAAAAAAGCAAAGAAAGCAGCAAAAAAGCAGGCAGCAAGGGAGGAAAAGGCCCGGAAGAAAGCAGAAAAAAGAGAGAAACGCAAGCCTGCGCAGCGACAGAAAAGCGCATCCGTTGAGCGGGGTGTCCAAAGACCGGGAAAGCCCTATCCGGAACATGCTGCCCGCCAGAAAGCTGTGAGTAGTACCGTGAACGGGGCAAAGAAGAAAGCAGATAAAAAGGCAGAGGAGAAGCGTCTGTCCGCCCAGAAGTCCATTCCCTACCGGGAAATGGCAAGGGATGGAATCTGCCGGGTGCAGGATAAATATTATTCCAAAACCATCCGCTTTTACGACATCAATTATCAGTTGGCACAGAATGAGGACAAAAATGCTATTTTTGAAAACTGGTGTGATTTCCTCAATTACTTTGACAGCAGTATCCATTTCCAGTTGTCGTTCATCAACCACCACAGCAACATGAAGGAATTTGAATCCGTGATCCAGATTAAGCCCCGGCATGACGCCTTTGATGATGTGCGGATGGAATACGCACAAATGCTGAAAAACCAGCTTGCCAAAGGCAATAACGGCCTGGTGCGGACGAAGTACATTACCTTTGGCGTGGAAGCGGAAAATATCCGGGAGGCAAAGCCGAAGCTGGAGCGGATCGAGACAGACATCCTGAATAACTTCAAGGTGCTTGGGGTATCCGCCTATCCCCTGGATGGCCGGGAGCGTCTGCAGATCATGTACGAGACATTTAACCCGGAGGAGAAAGTGCCTTTCCAGTTTTCTTTCGACCAGGTAATGCGTTCCGGCATGGGGACAAAGGACTTTATCGCCCCTAC